>Ga0256834_1002205_pt1 | contig 12446 bp, 9 predicted proteins | sample 4281140metaG_FD_190536 | JGI IMG/M metagenome (GOLD analysis project Ga0256834, IMG submission 190536) | Hydrothermal vent microbial communities from East Pacific Rise, Pacific Ocean - 4281-140 | ecosystem: Environmental > Aquatic > Marine > Hydrothermal vents | place: Pacific Ocean: East Pacific... | reverse complement strand
GGATTTGTCTTTTGGGGGATAGCATTGTGAATCCCAAGGTGGCAGGTTTTGATAAGATGGATGTTTTTGTTTATAATACCATGCAGCTATGGGCGGTAAGACAAAAAAGACTTTGTTTTTAATCCGGTTAACATCATAACATGACGAATTTACCCGTTTGGTTTCATCGGCATTTAAATGTATAATTTTATGATAGGGACATGCCGGACTGCGTTCGCCGTTTTTGGGTATATCCCCAATATAGGTGTCGGGGCAAGCGGGGGCGGCCAAGTAACCACTTTGCTTGCATATTTTGGCTTGTGCCATTGCCTTGACCGGTTTGTCAAACCATTTGGATTGAGGTAAACTCTTAAATACATCAAACATTATGGGGGCGGCTGTTTGCGTGCCTGTTATTCCCGGTCGTCCTTCGCCTGTAGCATTGCCAACCCACACACCTACGGTATAGGCGGGCGTTACGCCCAAGCACCAAGCATCACGATGTCCAAAGCTGGTGCCGGTTTTCCAAGCAATTTTTTGCGCAGAACGGTATAAGTGCCAATCATCGCCTTCAACAGGACGATCTTTGTCTGATAAGGCTTTAAATATATACCAGATATTGTCGGCTTCAAATAAACCGGAGGTAGTTTTTGGTGTAAAAACGGGTGTTTTTTTGAGATAATTTATTTGAAAATAATCCTGATCATTATATCTACCACTTTGATTGTAATGATTAAGCACCCGTGCCATAGCACTATACGCCGAAGCCATATCAAACAAACGGGTTTCGGCGCCCCCCAAAATCAAAGTCAATCCGTAATAATTGGCGGGCTTGTCGATAGTCGGTAAATGGAGTTGTTGTAGTTGGTCTTTAAATTTTTGCAATCCGTATTTTCGTAACAAACGCACGGCAGGCACATTTAGAGACCTGGCAAGTGCTGCATCTGCAGGAACCATACCGTCGTAAGATTTATTATAGTTTTTGGGATGATAACCGGCTATTTGAGTCGGAACATCTTTGAGCAAACTATGAGGTAAAATCAATCCGTCTTTAAAAGCCCAAGCATATAAAAAAGGTTTAAGTATACTACCGGTGCTTCGCGGTGCCATTATCATATCCACATCGGCATTTTTAGGCTTGGCTTTAGCGGGAATGTTGCCGAGATAGGCCAATATCTGTCCACTATTGACAGCAGTAACCACTATTCCCATATTAAATATTTTATTGGCCGACAAAAATTTATAATGTCTTAAAGCTATGGCTTGAACTTGTGTTTGCAAATTTTTATCTATACTGCTAAAAATTCGTTGGCCTTCATGTCCTTGTTTGATGGCTAAGGCCAATAAATGTGGCGTAAGTTGTGGTAGCGGCTTGGGTTTGCCGGGGAGTGGTTCAGATTTTGCCAGTTCGCAAGTGACGGCATCTATTATCTTTTGATCTTTTAGTTTATCCAAAAGTGCATTGCGCTTACGTTTTAAAATTTGTTGATTTTTTCCCGGGTATATCAAGGCGGGAGCATTAGGCAATACGGCTAATGTGGCACTTTCGCCCCAAGACAGTCGATTTGGTGGTCGACCGTAATAGCGCCATGCAGCGGCTTCCAATCCGACTACATTACCGCCAAAAGGCGCTTGAGAGGCATATAAATTTATTATTTCATCTTTGTCAAATGACAATTCCAACCTAATGGCTAAAATAATCTCCATTATTTTTTGATATATATTGCGAGGCTGTTTGCCGCGGGCCATTCGTATAACTTGCATGGTAAGTGTGCTACCGCCACGCACTATTTTTCCCGCTTTAATATCTTGATACAAGGCTTTGATCAAAGCAACAGGATTTACGCCCGGATGTTTATAAAAATAGGCATCTTCAAATTGAATCAGGCTAGATTTGAATTTATAGGGTAAAGTGTCGGAAGCCGGAAAGCGCCATTGACCGTCTTTGGCAATTTTTGCTCCTAATAATTCACCGTTACGGTCATATATAACAGTGGTATACGGTGTGTTGAAAAGAGGCTTGGGTAAGGCCAAATAAAACCATAATAAAAATGCACCGGCGGCCAACAACTGCCGGTAGTATTTATTGATTATATGTAATAATCTTGTTTTCAGTTTTTTTTCTTGATAAAATTGAATATACTATAAAATATAAGTCATGCAAATTTATGTTAAAATAATGTCATTGTCGGTAAAAATGTTAAATTTGCATTGATTATAAAAAAATAAAAATCCATGAAAAGATACATGATTGTATTGCTGCTGTTTGTGTTAAACAGTCTGCTGGCACAACAAAAAGCGGAAGTATTGATGACAGTTAACGGTAAACCTGTAACGGTAACCGCGTTTGAAAAAATGTATACCAAAAATTTGGATTTGGTACAAGATCCGGCACAAAAAGATATTGATAATTATATGGAACTCTATACCAATTACCGGTTGGAATTGGAAGATGCTTATCAAAAGAAATATGATACCGTAGCCAAATTGAAACGTGAGTTGGCTACTTACCGCCGTGATTTATCAAAAAAATATCTGTCGGATAACGATGTGATTGACCAAATGGTTAAGGAAGCTTACAATCGTATGAAAAATGATATTCATGTGGCACATATTTTAATACAAGTGAGTCCCGAAGCAGCGCCCGAAGACACATTGAAGGCTTATAAAAAAATAATGACTGTTTACAATAAAGCCAAAGGCGGTGCTGATTTTGGTCAATTGGCTCAACAGTATTCGCAAGATCCGTCTGCCAAACAAAATAAAGGAGATCTGGATTACATTAATGTATTTCATACGGTTTACCCTTTTGAAACGGCAGCTTATAATACACCTGTAGGACAAGTGTCCAAGCCTTTTAGAACCCGTTTTGGTTATCATATAGTCAAAGTTTTGGACAAACGGCCGGCTAAAGGCGAAGTGGAAGTGGCTCATATAGTGACCATAAACAAGAAAAACAAAAAAGGTCAACCGGTGAATCAAGAAGTAGATGCCAAAACCCGTATTTTTGAATTGTATAAAAAACTGCAAAGTAAACAAGACACTTTTGAAAATTTGGCACGTAAATTTTCCGATGACAAAAATAGTGCCCGTCGAGGTGGGCGTTTACGTAAATTTGGTATCAGGCAAATGATTCCCGAATTTGAAAAAAAGGCTTTTAGCTTAAAGAATGAAGGCGATATATCCGAACCTTTTCAAACCAAATATGGTTGGCATATCATAAAATTGATAAAAAAATATCCTGTTCCCGCTTTTGATCAAATCAAACACCAATTGCGACAAAAGGTGATGCGGGACGAACGTTCTAAGATGGGTAAGGAAAAACTGATGAAACGTATTGAAAAACAATTTCCTGTTACAATGACCGGCAGTATGGATAAGGTTTATAAAGTGGTCACTAAAGACTTTTTTGTTAATAAATGGCAGATTCCGCAAACCAAAGATGTTAACGAAACTTTATTTGTTATCAATAATGACAAAAAGGTGACTTATAAAGATTTTTACGAGTATTTATACCGTCGTCAAATGCATAATCAAGGCTCGTATAAACAAAAGAAACAAGTGGTAGACAAGTATTTTGAACGTTTCAAAAAAGATCAATTGTTTAAATATTACAACAACCATTTGGAGCAAATTTATCCCGATTTTGCGCAAACCATGCAAGAATATAAAAACGGTTTGCTGTTGTTTAATATCAAATCGGATATGGTTTGGGATAAATCCGTTAAAGATACGTTGGGATTACAAGCTTTTTATGAAAAGAATAAACAAAGTTATAAATTGCCCAAACGTTACGAGATATTAATGGCGCAAGTCAATGACAAAAAAACAGCTAAAAAAATTGCCAAAGATTTGGCCAAAGGAAAAACGGTTAAATACTTGAAAGACAAATACAAATCGCATCATATTTTAGTTAAACAAAAGGATTATACCAAACAGGACAAATTGTTAAAAGATCATCCGGTAAATGATGGTAAACCGGTTATTTATCAGGAAGGTAAACAATATATTGTTTTATATTTAGTTAAAGTAAAACCGGAAGCCGTGCCACCGCTTAAAGACGTTAAAGGGCGGGTTACCGGAGATTATCAAAACTATTTAGAACAACAATGGCTTAAGCGTTTGAAACAGAAATATCCGGTAAAAATTAATCAAAAAAATTGGCAAAAATTACGTGCAAAATATAAAAAGTAAACTTTTATTGATTGTTTTTTTAGGCTTAGTGTCTTGTCAGTATTTTACAAATAATACCGACAAGATGCCTGTAGCCAAAATTTATGATACCTATTTATATTTTGAAGATATTAATCCGGAAATTTACCGTAACAAATCTGACGAGGACAGCCTAAGTGCCTTGCGTCAATATATAGAAAACTGGGCTTATAAAACGCTGTTGGTTAAAGAAGCCGAACGCAATGTAGATACCGTTAAAATCAATCGTTTGGTGGCGCAATACCGTTATGATTTGTTGACCGATACTTACAAGGAATTGCTCTTGCAAAAGTATATAGATACTGTAGTTCCAATAGACACTTTACATAAGTATTATCAAAATTACCAGTCCTATTTTATAGCTGATCAGGTTTATGTAAAACCGAAATATTTGGTGGTTAATAAACAAAATCGTAAAGTAAGCAAATTTAAAAAATGGTTTTTTTCTGACAAACCGGAGTTTGCAGACAGTTTGATAAAAAATTCCGGTGTCTTTACCAAATATGATTTGACGGGTAACCGCTGGTTTGACATGTCCGGTTTTAAAAAGGAAATTCCCGTTTTAAAACATACCAAAAATAAATATATCTTAAAAAAAAGCAAAAAGTTTGTGTTAACAGACAGTTTAAGTTTATATTTGGTGTTTGTTAAAGATGTTGTTGACAAAGGACAAACATTAGCTTTGGATTTGGTCAAAAACGACCTCAAACAGTTGATTTTGAGCAAACGTAAACAAGCGGCTTTGTCACTATTGGAACAACATATAAAGCAAGAAGCTATAAAGAATAAAACATTTAAATTATTTAAAACAACAAAATAAATGAATCGAATAAAAATAATATTTACCGGCATTTTGATGTTAAGCATGTTGACGCAATACGCTCAGAAAGAACGTGTTAAAATAGATGGAATTGCTGCAGTGGTGGGCAACCATATTGTTTTGAATTCGGAAATTGATCAGCTTAAAATACAAATGAAGCAACAAGGTCTGGATACAAAAAATTTAGATGATTGTAAAATTTTGGAACGTTTGCTGCAAAACAAATTGTTATTGCTTGAAGCCAAAAAGGACACTTTGATTAAAGTAACCGATAAAGAAGTGGAAAGTATGGTTAATCAGCAAATTGACTATATGAAAACCCAAATGGGCGGTAGTATTGAAAAAGTATTGGAATTTTATAACAAAAAAACCTTAACGGAGCTGAAAGCCGAATTATCCAAATTGGATAAAAACAAGAAGTTATCCGAACTTATGCGACAAAAAATTATTAAAGATGTGGATGTCAGTCCCGAAGAAGTCAAAACATTTTATGATGCCATTCCAAAAGATAAGGTGCCTGAAATAGGCACACAAGTGGAATTGATGCAAATAGTTATCAAACCCAAGCCTGATAAAGAAGCCGAACAAAAAGTTATTGATAAACTTAAAGAAATCAAGAAAAAGGTAGAAAACGGTGCCAGTTTTAGAGCACAAGCCGTATTATACTCTGAAGATCCCGGTTCACGGGCCAATGGTGGTAAATATGTCATTAATCGTAAGTCGGCTTTTGTGCAAGAGTTTAAAGATGCCGCTTTTAGTTTGGAAAAAGGACAAGTATCCGAACCATTTAAAACCCAATTTGGTTGGCATATTTTAACCGTTGAAGAAATTAACGGTCAAGAACGGGTAGTGCGTCACATCTTAATGGTCCCCGAAATCAATTTTTTAAATCGTCGGGCCGCTCAAAAACAATTAGACACCATTAGAAAACGTATTTTGGATAAAGAAATTACTTTTGAGTCAGCCGCACGTGAATTTTCAGATGACGAAGAAACTAAAAAAACAGGTGGTAAAATTATCAATCCCAATACGGGTGATTCAATGTTGGATTTGACCATGCTTGATCCCAAATTGCATCAAATAGTTCAAGATATGAATCAAGGTGACATCAGTGAAGTTTTGACCGAGAAAGACCGCACCGGAAATGAATTATATAAAATCATTATGGTCAGTAAACGTGTGCCGACTCATAAAATGGACTTTGTTAAAGATTATCCTAAAATCAAAGAAATGGCCTTGGAACAAAAAAAGGAAAAGGTTTTGGTTAAATGGATGAATGATAAAATAAAGAATAATTATATCAAAATCAGTCCCGAATTTGCCCAGTGTAAATTTGAAAGTCATTGGAAGTAAAGACGCCCAAATTGGGCGTCTCCACAGGTGGAACCTAATGGAGTGTCAACACAGGGAGGGGTTAATCGGTGTGTTTCTATAACAAAACTAAACATTATGTCAGATGTAAGCTTAGCCAAAGAATTACAACAAAAAATATCCGAATTAAAAACCGAAGTCGCCAAGATTATTGTGGGGCAAGAGCAAGTCATTCATGAAATTATTTTATCTATTTTAGGAGGCAGTCACGCTTTATTGATTGGTGTTCCCGGCTTGGCCAAAACTTTGATGGTGCACACTTTGGCACAAGCCTTGGGGTTGGATTTTAAACGGATTCAATTTACCCCCGATTTGATGCCTTCGGATATTTTAGGAACAGAAATTTTAGATGAAAACAGGCATTTTAAATTCATTAAAGGGCCGGTTTTTACCAATATTTTACTGGCGGATGAAATCAACCGGACACCTCCCAAAACTCAGGCGGCGCTACTCGAAGCCATGCAAGAAAAACAAGTGAGTATTGCTAATAAAAACTTTGTTTTAGACAAGCCTTTCTTTGTATTGGCTACACAAAACCCTATTGAGCAAGAGGGAACTTACCCCTTGCCCGAAGCACAGCTTGACCGTTTTATGTTTGCCTTAAAGTTGGATTATCCCAGTTTTGAAGAAGAAATAGCTGTAGTCAAAAATACGACAATTAGCCGTGAAGTGAAAGTGCATCCGGTAATTGACAAAGAACAGATTTTGGCTTATCAAGATTTGGTGCGCAAAGTGCCGGTTGCCGATAATGTGATTGAATATGCCGTAAAATTGGTAGGCAAAACACGACCGAAATCAGAAGCTGCCCCTGAAATAGTTCAAAAATATTTGGATTGGGGCGCGGGGCCACGTGCTTCGCAAAATCTTATTTTGGCCGCTAAAGCTAACGCTTTGGTCAACGGCAAATTTTCTCCGGATATAGAAGACGTGCAAGCTGTTGCCAAAGGCATATTGCGACATCGTATTTTGCTTAATTATAAAGGCGAAGCCGAAGGGGTTACCGTAGAACAAATTATTGAAGAGTTGCTGTAGCCCAACGGGGAACAAGTCTTATATTTTTTTCAACACAAATTTAGGCATTCGTTTAATAGCCCAAGCAACCAGTGCCCAGCGTTTGGTGATATAAGCAATTTTCTTTTTCTTTTGTATGGCTTTGATTATTTGACGAGCTGCCGTCTCTACATCGGCTTTCCAAAATGTTTCGCCTTGTGCCAGTTTGGTATCGACAAAACCGGGGCGGATATCGGTTACAGAAATTTTATTTTTTTTGCTTTTTGAAGCTTTAATCCATAAAGCTTCCATAAAATTGGCTTGATACGCCTTGCTGGCATTGTAAGTGGGATTGGCAGCGCCGCCCAATAAAGACGCTACCGATGATATATTAACCAAGTGTCCTTGATGTTGTTGTCTGAAATAATTATATCCTGCGGTTAAGGCTTTGGTAACACCTATTACATTGGTTTTGATAACGGATTCACATACCGGCCAATCAAGCTCCAAATTAAATTTGCCAATGCCCGCATTGACGATAATCAGGTCAATGCTGCCGAATGTTTGATGGGCCTGCATAATAACGCTATCTGTTTGCTCGGTATTTCTAATATCATGGCGGATAGGTAGATAACTACCGGGCAGTTGTGCACTGATTTCATCAAGTTTTTCTTGCCGGCGACCGGTAATGGCTACTCTATGTCCTTGATTTGCATATTGTTTGGCCAGAGCTTGACCTATACCCGAAGTGGCTCCAAAGATAAGTATGTTCATAGTGTAAAATATTTGGTCAAATATACATTATATCAAATACAAATATATATTAATCTAACGTGAGTTTGATATAATACCAAAACGACATACAAATTACTCCAATTTTTCGTTTGTTTTTAGTTTACTATGCGCTTAAAATACTGGCTTGTAGCTACGGTTACTACTGCGTTTTCTATTTGATTAGGTAATTCCGCTAATTGGGGAGCAACATACTTTAAACTATGCTATATAAATATTTTTGGTATAAGAATCAGTGTTTTTTTGGAGATAATAAAAAATTTAACGTTTTGTTATCAGGTGATTTGTCTATTTTATCGTAAAATTGGAAATAATTTCCATTTGTAAGATAATAGTCTTATTTTTGCAAATTGGAAGTTTGATTGGTGCAGTGTGTTGCCTTAGGGATAGAAATGGCAGCCCTTGTGGTGTGTGCTTATGTAAAACAAGGCTGTGGACGGCGACCGGAGGAAGCCGGACAATGCCGTAGTTTTTACAGGCAAGACGCCATAAGGCTATAATGAATAGCCCGACCGCGTGGCTTATGTGGCTGGTTTTGGTAGCGGAAAGGCCATGATAATTATAAATAAAACAAATTTTAAATGAAGAAACTGATAGTAATTTTTGCCGGTATTTTGTTGTTGAGCGCTTGTAGTCAATATCAAAAAGTGTATAATGGTAATGATATTGATGCCAAATACAAAATGGCTTGGAAAATGTATGAAGCTAAAAAATGGGGAAAAGCAGACCAGTTGTTTTCGCAAGTAGATAAATTTTATAAGCGAAAACCGACTTATCAACGTTTGTTATTTGCACATGCCATGACATTATTTAACAAAAAGTATTATGTGTCTGCCGGTGAGAAATTTAGAAAGTTTACGCAGTTGTATCCTGAAAGCAGTAAGGCCGAAGAGGCAGATTATTACATTGTTAAATCTTATGATGCTTTGTCGCCTAAATATTCCGTGGATCAGGCTTATACCGTGCGTGCCATAGAGGAGGTAAACAGGTTTTTAAAAAAATATCCTTTTTCTAAATATAAAGATGAAGTAAATAAAATCAATAGTAAGCTTGAGCGAAAATTGGAACGAAAATATTACGAAATAGCCAAACTGTATTATGATTTGGGACGCTACAAAGCTGCTATTAGAGCCTTGAATAACTATATGGTGGATTATCCGGGATCTCACTATAAAGAGGATGCTTTGTTTTACCGTTACAAAGCGGCAGCCGATTTGGCGCTTAATAGTGTGGAATCTAAAAAAGAAGAACGCTTGAAAAAAGCAATGGCTTACTATCAAAATTTTAAGGAAAAAAGCACTAATGAAGCTTATAAGAAAGAGGCCGAAAGTTTGTATGAAGCCTTGCAAAAAGCATTGACCGAAAAGCAAGAAGCAAACAAACAAATGGTAAAAAAATAAAGGACAGTATTTATATATTGTCAAAAAATAAAGAAACTGTAAATAAATAATATTATCATAATTATGGCAGATTTAAAGAAAACCAATGCACCGCTTAATACCATTACTTACGATAGGAAAAAAGTAAAGGAGCCAACCGGCAATATTTACAAAGCTATCAAAATCATAGGTAAGCGTGCCGAGCAAATCAATTTGGAATTAAAAGAAGAGTTGATTAAAAAACTGAAAGAGTTTGAAACCGATCAAGATTCTTTAGCCGAGATTTTTGAAAATAAAGAACAAATTGACATTTCGCGTTTTTATGAACGTTTGCCCAAGCCGACTGCTATTGCTTTGCAAGAGTGGCTTGAAGGAAAAATCTATTGGAAAGATATGTCCGAAGAGGACTATAACGAATTTAAATAGACCTTTGTGTCTTTGCGGGACAAAAATATAGTATTGGGTGTAAGTGGTGGTATTGCCGCTTATAAAATACCGATGTTGGTGCGTATGCTAAAAAAAGCCGGTGCCAACGTGCAAGTGATTATGACCCCAGCGGCTCATGATTTTGTAACTCCCGTAACTTTATCTACCTTATCGGGGCGGCCGGTAATTACCGATTTTATTAAAAACAAAGAAGGTGAATGGCACCACCATGTCAATTTGGCTTTATGGGCTGATTTAATGGTGTTTGCTCCTGTAACGGCAAATACCTTGTCCAAAATGGCTACGGGACAAGCCGGTAATTTTTTGTTGGCTGTGTATATGTCGGCTAAATGTCCGGTAATGATAGCTCCGGCGATGGATTTGGATATGTATGCCCACCCGGCTACTCAAAACAATTTAAAGACTTTGGCGTCTTACGGTTATGAAATTATACCGGCTACCGAAGGGGAACTGGCCAGTGGTTTGACCGGTTACGGCCGTATGGAAGAGCCTGAAAACATTTTTAATCGCATACTGGCGCATTTTAAAAAAAAAGTAGTTTGGCAGGCCGGAAAATTCTGGTGACCGCAGGTCCTACTTATGAATCGATTGATCCGGTGCGTTTTATAGGTAACCATTCCAGTGGCAAAATGGGAATTGCCATAGCCGATGAGGCGGCCGCTCGCGGTGCCAAAGTTGTCTTGGTTTTAGGTCCGACACATTTGCAAGCAACACATCAGGAGATAAAAACTGTCAGGGTGCAAAATGCCGCACAGATGTATGAAGCGGTGCACCGCTATTTTAAAGATACGGATGTAGCTGTTTTGGCGGCTGCCGTAGCTGATTTTACACCCGAAAAAACAGCACCTCACAAAATAAAAAAGCACCAAGCAACGTTATCAATACCATTGAAGCAGACCAAAGATATTTTGGCATCGTTGGGTGAGATTAAAACACCATCTCAAATTTTAATAGGCTTTGCCATGGAAACACAAAACGCCAAAGCCAATGCCTTGAAAAAATTGAAGCGTAAAAATTTGGATTTTATAGTGCTGAATTCTATTAATGAAAAAGGAGCGGGTTTTAAACACGATACCAACAAAGTGAGTATCTTGACCAAAAACGGTGATGTGTATGATTATCCGCTTAAATCAAAAAAGGCTGTGGCTGCGGATATTTTAGATATGGCGGAAAAAATGTTTTATTCGGCCGGTAATTAAAGTAATTAAAATCAGGATGAAATGTATAGAATTTTAGTTTTTTTAAGCTTGTTATTGAGTTTTAACATGGTTGCGGCACAAGAGTTTAAAGCCAATGTGACCGTAAATGCCGCGGGTGTGCGCGGCTCTAACAAACAGATGTTTAAAACTTTGGAAAATGCTATATCGGAATTTATCAATAAGACCCGTTGGAGTGATAAACAGTTTCAAAATCATGAAAAAATAAAGGTGGATATTTTGTTGAATGTCAAAGAGTATGATTTGAATAAAAACCGTATTAAAGCCGAATTGTATTTTAGAAGTTACCGGCCTGTATTTATGTCCGATTACGAAACATTATTGCTCAATTTGGTGGATAAGAATTTTGAATTTGAATACCGCGAGTTTGAAAAGTTAGATTTTAATCTGGAATTGTTTGAAAGCAATTTGACCAGCACTTTGGCTTTTTATGCTTATGTAGCCTTGGGTCACGACTTTGACAGCTTTAAAGAAAATGCCGGCCGGCCTTTTTATGAAAAAGCAGAAATCATACAAAACAATGCCGAACAAAATAATATTGGCGGGTGGGCGCGTGAACATAAAAACAATACCAAAGGTGATTTGATAGAATTGCTTTTGGACGGAAATTCTAATTTTTATCACAAAGCTATATATACTTACCACCGCTGGGGTTTGGATATGATGGCGGAGAATTTGACTTTGGGAAAAAACAATATCATAACGGCTATCAATTATATGCAAAAATTGAAAGAGCAAAATAAAAATGCCGATTATTTAATCAAGATTTTTTTTGATGCCAAAGCAGATGAAATAGTGCAGATTTTTACGGCCGGTCCGCCTGTTAACACGTCTTTTGTGGTTAATAAACTTAGAAGTTTGGCGCCTAATTACGACTTTAAATGGGATGAGATTATGAAAACCGGAGATCGTGCTCGTCGCCCGGGTATGCGTCAAAACCGCCCGCCTGTTTATGGTGATCGTCAGTTCAAAGATAGGGAACGAAGTGAAAAAATGAAAATGGAAAACAAAGGCATGATGTTTAAAAAGTAAATTTTTGGGCTTTCGTTTTTTTAATATTTTTTAACCACCCAAGGCACCCAAGAAACAGCGAAGAAAAAAATATTTAGGGGTTGCTGAAAAGCTCGGAAGTGCAATAGATTTTTAATTTGTGAATTGCAGATGTATATAGATACTTCAAAATGAACAAGTTGAAAAGATGTTGTGCTTCCGAGCAGCAGAAATATTAAATTTACGCGT
>Ga0256834_1002204_pt1 | contig 12450 bp, 8 predicted proteins | sample 4281140metaG_FD_190536 | JGI IMG/M metagenome (GOLD analysis project Ga0256834, IMG submission 190536) | Hydrothermal vent microbial communities from East Pacific Rise, Pacific Ocean - 4281-140 | ecosystem: Environmental > Aquatic > Marine > Hydrothermal vents | place: Pacific Ocean: East Pacific... | reverse complement strand
ATGTTCAATCGTATCAATGTAAAGATCGTAATGGCGTTGATCAGCGTATTAGCTGTAATCATGGTGATATCGACCTATATGATTGTGGAGCAGCGCTCAAAGGTGTTGCGCGAAGAGCTGCTGGTCAAGGCAAGCGCCCTGGCAAAGATCGGTGCCAGCTCGATTGAAGGGGTGTTCGAAAGTGCCCTGGCGACCGGCCTGTTCAATGAGGAGCAGCTGTTTGATACCGACTATAAGGAGATCGTCGAAGGGCCACTGGCCGGTTCAGCGATCCCCAAGTATCACACAGCCTACGATCTTTATCTGGATATGACGATCAAGGATTTCCAGGACACCTTTCAGGCTTCTGACAAGATGGTAGTGTTTGCCGTTCTGGTGGATCGTAACGGTTACCTGCCGACGCATAACAGCAAATATTCAAAACCGCTGACCGGTAATGCTGAGACAGACAAGATCGGCAACCGCACCAAGCGGATCTTTAACGATCCCACTGGCCTTGCTGCCGCTCAGTATAACAACGAGGATGGCAAGGGTTATCTGCGCCAGGTCTATAAACGCGATACGGGTGTGACCATGTGGGATGTTTCAGCCCCGGTATATGTGCGTGGCAAGCACTGGGGTGGTTTCCGGATTGGTTTTTCGATGCAGCAGACCGATGCGGCAATTGCCGAATTGCGCAATACCGTGGCGATCTCCATGTTGCTGGTCTTGCTGTGCGCTTCACTCACCTGCCTGCTGGTAGTGTCACGGATGATGCGTCCTCTGAAAGACCTGACCCTGGCCGCGGAACGAATTGCCGGAGGTAGTCTGGAAGAGCAGATCAAGGTGGAATCGAATGACGAGATTGGCCAGTTGGCCGGTGCTTTTAACAAGATGACCCAGGTAATTGTCAAGAACCTGCGGGGTGAGATCGACAAGAGCAACCGCATGGTTGTGAGTGTCAAAGATGCAATTCAGCAGCTCTCGACCAGCGCCAATGAGCTGATGGCGATCTCGGCGCAGCAGGCGTCCGGCTCGACCGAGCAAGCAGCCGCGGTTCAACAGGCGACCACGACCTCGGAAGAAATCTCGGCGACAGCAAAGCAGGTGTCAGAGAATGCCGGACGTGTAGGCACTCTGGCCGATAATGCTGCCGTATCGAGCAGCGATGGTCAGGAAGCTGTGTCCGCCGCCGTTGAAGGGATGGCTCAGCTGAAGGCTCAAGTCCAGTTAATCGCTGAAGCTATGCTGGATCTAGGTGATAACTCGCAGAAGATCGGTGGGATCATCGACATTATTGACGAGATTTCGGACCAGACCAACCTGCTGTCGTTGAACGCCGCGATTGAGGCTGCCGGAGCCGGAGAGGCTGGCAAGCGGTTCTCGGTAGTTGCCAACGAGGTACGCCGCCTGGCGGATCGCACGGCAGAAGCGACCAATCAGGTCAAAGGCTTAATTATCCAGATTCAACAGGCAACCAACAGCACGATCATGCTGACTGAAGATGGCTCAAAGAGTGTCGATACCGCCAGCGGTCTGGTTGCCAATATTTCGGAGGCTCTGGAAAAAATCACCTCGGCGGTTGCTGAAACAACTGAAGCGGCGACAGAGATCAGGCTGATGACGCAGCAGCAGACGACGGCGAGCGAACAGATGACGGAGACGATTGTCGAGGTTCGGGATGTTGCCATTCAGGTTGCGGCAAGTTCGCAGGAGACAACCCAGTCGATTTCAGAACTGACGTCTCTGGCAGAGCGTCTACAGGACCTGGTTGAGGAAGACCTGCTTTCTCAGGCAAAAAGCCGGGTACAGTCTGGAGCCCTAGAACTTGAGCGGATCTTGACAGAAGCTTTAGATAGTGGCCGACTCAGCCCGGAGGATCTCTTTGATGAGGCTTATCAGCTGATTCCTGATACCGAACCGAAGAAATATCACACCAAGTATGACAGTTATTTGGATAAGACCATTCAGTCTTTTGAGGATGATATGCTGACGGACAATCATGTTGTTTTTGCGGTTCTTTGTGATCGCAATGGTTACGTGCCAACGCATAACACCTGTTATTCCCAGCCGCTGACTGGAGATGTGGAAAAAGACAAAGTCGGCAATCGGACTAAACGACTCTTTAATGACCAGGTAGGCCTCGGAGCCGCTCATTATGATGGTGCTGATGGTAAAGGCTATCTGCAGCAGATCTATGAGCGGGATACGGGCGAAAAAATGTGGGATATCAGCTCTCCTGTTTTTGTCAAGGGCCGACACTGGGGTGGTTTCCGTATTGGCTACCAGATGGATTGATATCGAAGCCGTAGCTTCTGTTGAAAAATGGTCATGCGAGTGAGATGAAAAAAAACAAGTACATCGAAATATTTATCCGCGAGGCAGAAGAGCATCTTGAAACTTTGCGTAAGGGCTTCCTCTCTCTGGAAAAGGAAGGCGTGAGCGAAGAGCGGCTTAATGAGTTACTGCGTAGTGCTCATACCCTCAAAGGTTCGGCCAACATGGTGGACTTGGTCGAACTTGCTGGTGTCGCTCATCGCATGGAGGATCTTCTCAAAGACCTGCAAAGTGGCGAACGGGAGTTCAGCTCGGATCTGGTTGATGTGTTGTTGATCGCTACTGACGCTATTGAAGCCCTGACAGCCCAAGCTCAATCCGGTGGCGGCATCAGCGTTAATGTCGATACGGTTGTTAAAGCTCTTGAATCCGGAGCTATTTCTGCGGAACATACGGATGCTGAAGAGACAGTTGATTATCAGGGCGCTGAGCGCCGAACCTCGGTTCGAGCGAGTGTGGAGCGCCTGAATCAGTTGGTTAATCGCATGGGTGAAATTCTTCTCAGCCAGAAAGCGATGGTGACGCGACAGCAGCAGATGACAGATTTACTGCAGCAGATGGATGGCTCTATAAGTCGCTTACAAGACACTGACGATCACTCTCTGCAGGCTCTTCGCAGCAATATGGTCAATCTGATCAACGATTTTGAACGCGACCGTTTGCTACTCGGTTATCAGGCTGAAGATGTTTATCAACGCACCATGGAATTGCGATTGATGCCTTTGGCAACGATCACAAATGATTTTGAACGTTCACTGCGCAATCTGGCTCGTAACCTCGACAAAGAAATAAACTTTACCGTTCAAGGGCAGGCCGTTGAGCTTGACCGGAATATGCTTGACGCGGTCAAGCCGATCCTGTTGCATGTCCTTAACAATGCCGTCGATCATGGTATTGAGGCACCGGATGTCCGAGTGCGTCTGGGCAAGCCCAAGGCTGGCCAGATCACCCTTCATGCTCAATACGAAGGGAGTTTTATCCAGATAACTGTGCGCGATGATGGCCAGGGGCTGAACCCGGAGAAGATCCGCTCAGCGGCGATCAAGCGTGGCATCCTTTCTGCTGAAGCAGCCCGGGAGATGTCGGATGAAGCGGTGATTTATCTGGTCTTTGAACCGGGGTTTTCAACCCGCGAGTTCATTACCGATGTCTCCGGTCGCGGGGTCGGTCTCGATGTGGTCAAGACCAACCTGGACCAGGTTAAAGGCAATCTATCCCTTAATTCCGAGCTTGGCATTGGCACAGAACTGGTTTTAAGGTTGCCGTTAAGTATGGCAATATTCACCGGATTGATGGTCGAGTGTTGCGATGAAACCTACATTTTCCCACAGAATTATGTTGAGGAAGTTCTCCGTGTTTCACCCCGGGATATCCTTGAAGAGATGGGCCGGGAGGTTGTCCGGCTCAGGGATATCTCTATACCTTTAAACAGCCTGTCACAGTTCCTAGATCAGGAAGGGGTGACGAAAGTCTCCACACGGCTGACTGTGCTGGTTTTAAAGTTTCGCGAACAGACTATGGGCTTGCTGGTTGATCGAACCATTGGCCTGCAGGAGATAGTTGTCAAGGACCTTGGTTGTCAGCTGAAAAGTCTCGAATATTTCTCAGGCTCAACAATCCTTGGTGACGGCGTCCCGGCTTTGATTGTTTCGGTTGCGGATCTGTTTACGGTCAACCATGGTCGACAAGCGTTGGATTTACGTCAGACCTATGAAAAAGAACAGAATAAAATTAAACGTGGCCATATCTTGGTGGTTGATGATTCAATTACCACCCGAACTATGGAAAAAAACATTCTGGAAACCAATAATTACGAAGTTACTGTTGCCGTGTCCGGTTTTGATGCCCTCGATAAGCTTAATTCTGGTAGTTTTGATCTCATGGTCAGTGATGTGGAAATGCCAGGGATGACTGGCTTTGAACTGACCCAAAAAGTGCGTCAGCGTGAAGATACTCGTGATCTGCCAGTTATTATTGTCACTTCTTTGGCCTCAGATGAGCACCGCAGACTGGGAATGGAAGCTGGCGCCCAGGCATATATTGTCAAAGGTAGTTTTAAGCAGGGCATTCTGCTGGATACAGTTGAGACCTTAATCTCTTGAACCTGAAGAGCCGTTGACACACGGATTCAGGTTGGATCCCCATATGATTCGAATCCTTATTGCTGATGATTCCGAGTTAACTCGGGTTGTCCTGCGCGATCTCCTGTCAGAGGATCACGGTGTCGAAATTGCCGGTGAGGTCAGTGATGGTCGTTCGGCGGTAGAGCAGACCGCAAAGCTTAATCCAGACCTTGTCATCATGGATGTCATGATGCCGATAATGGGTGGACTGGAAGCTGTGGCAGAAATTATGGCGAAAACACCGACGCCAATTCTGATGCTCTCTGCCAACACAGATCCGCAGGACAGTCACAGCGCCTTTGCCGCAATCAAGCTTGGTGCTCTCGATGTCATGGCAAAGCCTTCCGGAGTGGTGACAGAGGCTTTCTCGCAGATTGCCAGTCAATTGATTGCCAGGGTTAAAAGTCTCAGTCGTATCCGGGTGATCCACCACTATCGTGCACAGCGACCTATAATCGAGAAAGAAAAAATTATTTTACCATCTGGGCCGCGCCGAATACTGGCCATCGGCGCGTCCACAGGTGGTCCGAAAGCTGTTCTGCAATTGTTGCAGGAGTTTCCTAAAGACCTGGCTGCGACAGTTCTGGTTGTACAGCATATTGCCGATGGCTTTGCGCCGGGTTTTGCTGAATGGCTGAACCGTGAGGCCGAGCTGCCTGTTCGATTGGCCGCAAGTGGAGATGATTTGCATTCCGGCGTGGTTCTGGTTGCTCCTAACAATGCCCATATGATAATTCAATCTGGCCATATTGTTCTGGAGCACTCGCCACCACTGCACAATTGCCGGCCGGCAGTGGATGCGTTGTTTCATTCTCTGGCTGATCATGGCCTGGCAGCGGAAACTGTTGCCATCCTGCTGACCGGAATGGGCACCGATGGTGCGGCCGGATTGGCCGCCATTTACAAACAGGGAGCCTATACAATTGTTCAGGATGAAGCCAGCTGTGCGGTATTCGGTATGCCTAAAGCAGCAATTGAACGGGGTGCTGCAACCAAGGTTTTACCGTTGGAACATATTACGGAAGTTGTCTGTGACCTGTTTACAAGTAAGTAGAGTGCTTTGTCTGCCAACTATTCTGTGTTATGAAAGGCGGGCGCTGCGAACAGAGATACTAAAAAGACTTCTGGAGAAGAGATTATGTCGTTACGTGTGCTAAATACATTGTCGGGGAAAAAAGAAGCATTTAAGCCCCTTGTCCCCGGCAAAGTGGGTATGTATGTCTGTGGTGTGACGGTTTATGACTATTGTCATATAGGCCATGCACGGGCCAATATCGTCTTCGATATTATCTTTCGTTATCTGCAATACTGCGACTACGAGGTGACCTACGTTCGCAATTACACGGATGTTGATGACAAGATTATTGCCCGTGCTAACGAGCGCGGTATCCCCAGCCAGGAGCTTGCCGAGGAATTTATCCGCGCTTTTGATGAAGATATGGCTGCTCTAGGTCTGCGTAAACCGACTCATGAACCGAAAGCGACCGAGCATATAACCCAGATCATCACCCTGATTGAGCAGTTGATCGATAAAGGCATGGCCTATGAGTCGGCGGGCGATGTTTATTACATCGTCGACAAATTTCCCACCTATCTGAAACTCTCCAAACGCAATATGGAGGAGATGCAGGCTGGTGCACGTATTACTCCCGGCGAACAGAAGCGTAACCCGATGGATTTTGCCCTCTGGAAGGCTGCCAAGCCTGGCGAGCCAAGTTGGCAGTCGCCCTGGGGTGCCGGTCGGCCTGGCTGGCATATTGAATGTTCGGCGATGAGTCTGGCTCTGCTCGGTACGACTTTCGATATTCATGGCGGTGGCCGCGACCTGATTTTCCCGCACCACGAGAATGAAATTGCCCAGTCGGAAGGTGCCTCCGGCAAGCCTTTTGTCAAATACTGGTTGCACAACGGTTTTGTCAATGTCAACCAGGAGAAGATGAGTAAGTCGTTGGGCAACTTTTTTACGATTCGGGATATCCTGAAGAGCTATGACCCGGAGATTATCAGATTCTTTATCCTGACCGCCCACTATCGATCACCGATCGATTTTTCCGATCAGAATCTGGAGGAATCACGCCTCGGTTTGAGTCGTTTTTACGAGGCTCTGGCTCAACTCGACAAAGCTCTCGCTAAAGCGGATGCGAAGGCAGGACAAGGCGACGTGGCAGAAACTCTGGCCGGGCCGGTTGAAAAACTGGCTCAGCTTGAAGAGCGTTTTCGCAGCGCCATGGATGACGATTTCAATACGGCCCTGGCGATTGGTCGGATGTTCGATGCCGTGCGGGCGATCAACAGAATCCTGGCGGAAGAAAACCATCTGAACGGCCAACTGCAGGCAATTCTCAGTAAAGGTCGCGATGATCTACTTAGGCTTGGTGATGTTCTGGGTCTGTTCGGCTCGGAGCCAACGTCCTGGCTGGCCCGCAGTGCCCGCGAAGGCTTGGCCGAGACCGGATTGAATGAAGCAGATATCGAAGCCTTGATCGTGGAACGCCGCGCCGCACGCGCAAATCGGGATTTTGCCCGCGCAGATCAGATTCGTGATGAACTGCTGGCCAAAGGAGTGCTGTTGCTGGATAGTCCGGATGGGACAACCTGGAAAATGAAATAAGCATGACAATGTGCATTGGAGGTTCTTATGGCGAAAACAATTCTGATTGTAGATGACTCCCCGTCGGTACTGGCGATCCTTGAGGACATGCTTGATGCTCTTGGCTACGGTGTCACTGCAGTCAGTAACGGCAAGCAGGCCTGCCAGTTGCTCGAAACCAAGCGGTATGACCTGATCATTACGGATCTGACCATGCCGGTGATGGATGGGATTGCCTTTGTGCAGACCGCAAAGCAGATGCCGAACTGCAAATTTGTGCCGATTGTCATGCTCTCCTCAGTAGAAGACGAGGTCAAGATTGCCGAAGCCAAGCGGGTCGGTATTTCCACATTCCTGCGTAAACCGGTTAAAGAGATGCAGTTAAAGACTATCCTCCAGGTTGTTCTCGGTTCCTGAAAGACTTAAAAGGTTCCGGTCCGGGCATGGCCAAATTTGTTTTAAAGACCAATTTCCAACCACAAGGTGACCAGCCGCAAGCCATCTCTGAACTGATTGCAGGCATCCGGCGTGGCGATCTCCATCAGGTTCTGCTCGGTGTGACCGGTTCAGGGAAAACTTTCACCATGGCTAACGTGGTGATGGATGTCCAACGACCAACCCTGGTTCTCGCCCCAAACAAGACCCTTGCCGCTCAGCTCTACGGTGAATTTAAAGAACTCTTTCCTGACAATGCCGTCGAGTATTTCGTTTCCTATTACGATTACTATCAGCCGGAAGCCTACGTTCCCACAACAGATACCTTTATAGAAAAAGATTCCTCTATCAACGAGGAAATTGATAAATTGCGTCATAGCGCCACGCGCAGTCTGTTGACCCGGCGCGATGTTCTGATCGTTGCTTCCGTTTCATGTATCTATGGGCTCGGTTCACCGGAAGCCTATAATGGTATGTTGATCCGCCTGGAGCAGGGAATGGTGCTTGAGCGCAACCAGCTGTTGCGTCGCCTGATCGATATTCAGTATAGCCGCAACGATATTGACTTCCACCGTGGCACTTTTCGGGTGCGTGGCGATACCGTGGAAGTCTTTCCGGCTTACGAGGAAAAACGAGCTCTGCGCATCGAGTTCTTCGGTGATGAAGTCGAAGCCATCAGTGAAATTGACCCACTGCGCGGCAAGGTCATTGATCGTCTCCCTGCAACCGCAATCTTTCCCGCCAGTCATTACGTTGCCACCAGGCCGACTCTGGATCGGGCGATCCGAGAGATTCAGGAAGAACTTCGTGAGCGTATACAGTTTTTGCGTGGCGAGAATCGTCTGCTGGAGGCCCAACGAATTGAGCAACGCACCCTTTTTGACATAGAAATGATGGAGGAGATGGGCTTCTGTCAGGGGATTGAAAACTATTCACGCTGTCTGGACGGCCGTCAGCCAGGCACGCCGCCAGCAACTCTATTCGATTACTTCCCAGATGATGCGTTGCTTTTTATCGATGAAAGTCATGTCACGGTATCGCAGATCGGTGGCATGTACCGTGGTGATCGCAGTCGTAAGGGGACTCTGGTCGAATACGGCTTTCGTTTGCCGTCAGCACTTGATAACCGGCCACTGACCTTTGATGAATTCAGCGCTAAGCAGATACCGACTGTTTACGCCTCAGCGACTCCTGGCGATTACGAATTGACTCTGGCCGCCGGAGTGGTGGTCGAACAGATTGTCCGACCGACTGGTCTGGTTGATCCACCCATTGAAATTCGTCCAGCCACGACTCAAGTTGACGACTTGATTGATGAGATCCGCCAGGTTGTGACCGAGCAGGGCCGGATCCTGGTGACCACTCTGACCAAGCGTATGGCCGAAGATTTGACCGGCTATCTGGACGAGGTCGGTATCCGGGTGCGCTACCTGCATTCCGATATCGATACAGTTGAGCGCATCAGGATTATCCGTGATCTGCGTCAGGGGCTCTTTGATGTGCTAGTCGGCATTAACCTGCTACGTGAAGGCCTCGATATCCCTGAGGTTGCCCTGGTGACAATTCTTGATGCTGACAAGGAGGGGTTCCTGCGCAGCACACGCTCTCTGATCCAGACTTGCGGTCGTGCGGCGCGTAATGTTGATGGCCGGGTGATTATGTATGCCGACAAGGTCACTCGTTCCATGCAAGCCTGTATCGATGAAACTGATCGGCGCAGGGTGGCTCAGTTGAGCTATAATCAGACTCACGGCATTACTCCGCAAACGGTGCGTAAATCGTTCCGGACGATTCTGGATGTACTCACAGAGTCTGAATCGACAACGGAGAGCCTGGTTGCCGAGGCTTTGGCAGAATATGGCTCTCAAGAAGAGTTAACGGTTGCAAGGGATCGTTTGCGAGCTGAAATGTTGCAGGCCGCCGCTGATCTTGAATTTGAAAAAGCCGCAGAGTTGCGGGATCGGGTTCTGATTCTTGATAAGCAGGAGCTTGCCCTGCGCAGCTAAATATTTTGGAACTTGTTCAGCAGCTCTCTTAATAGTACCATGAAGTGGTTGCACATGTATATTTAGACACAGTGGTTTTATTAGGTTCTGTCTCAACTCAATATATAGGGCAAAAAATCGAGTTCGCTCTTGGTGCAAGCATTGCATCATTTATCTTTTTCTTTACTTTAGGTTATGGAGCAAGAGTATTAACACCAATTTTTAAAAATCCCAAATCCTGGAAAGTCCTAGATGTATTGATTGGTTGTATAATGTGGGCTATTGCTTTTAGTCTAATAAAGGAAAAATTCTTTTCGTGATGTTGCAATTTCCCACAATTCCTAAATCCAATCACTTTACAATTATGTATGAGTAATCAATTATGAATGTACTGATAACCGGTGGAAATCGAGGGTTAGGCTTTGAATTTATCAAAGTATTCTCCGAAACAGGTAACAACGTCACAACAATCATTAGAAGTGAATCTGCGAAGAAAATAATTGAAGAGTATTTTCCAAAATGTACCATATTACTATCTGATATTACAAACTATACAGATCTTAGCAAACTTGATTTTTTTAAAAATAATAGCGTAGATATTTTGATTAATAATGCAGGAAAAGCAAGCTATGGTGTTTCAGTTAAAGATTCAGAATCAAGTGAAATTGAAAAACAATTCAAAGTCCATTGTTTGGGTGCATTTAATGTTACTAAAGTAGCTTACTCATCACTGGCTAGATCTAAAAACCCCATAATCATAAACATTTCTTCTCGCTTGGGATCGATGTCAAGAAATGCAGAGGGGGAATTTACAGGCAAAGGCTTTTCATACGGTTATCGGATAGGTAAAGGGGCGCAGAATATGCTAACTCAGTGTTTATCACAAGAACTTGGAGTAAAAGGGTTCAAAGTATGCGCTTTGCACCCTGGAAGACTTCTTACCTCAAGTGGTGCCACAGACGCACATATGACACCTTATGAATCAGCAAAAAAAGTTTACAATCTTATTGTAAAAAAACAAATAGAAAATGGTGGTTACTACTGCGTTGAAACAGGGTCAATGAGTTGGTAAAAAACACAATATATCTTATAATTCAAACAAGATAAAGAGTATAACAAAGGAATGCGGAATGCGGGACGTTTCTGCTTTATTGCTTTAATCCGCAATGTTTGCTAGATTGCCACCCATGCCTAGACAACCCCGCCTTGATGTCCCCGGTCTGCTGCAACATGTTATTGTTCGAGGCATAAATCGGACAGATATATTTCTTGATCATGACGATCGAAGTAATTTCGTTGAGCGTTTTAACCGGTTGCTAATCGACACAGGGACTGACTGCTACGCTTGGGCTATTCTTCCAAATCATTGTCACTTCTTTTTGAAATGTGACACTGTATCTCTGTCCCGGTTTATGCGTCGATTGCTCACCGGTCACGCAGTCTATTTTAATCGTCGTCACAAACGTTCTGGTCATCTGTTCCAGAATCGTTACAAATCTATCGTTTGTGAAGAGGACCCTTATTTTTTAGAACTGATTCGATATATCCATCTCAATCCGTTACGCGCAAACCTTGTTTCAGAACTTGAATCACTGGATCAGTTCCCCTGGAGCGGGCATTCTGTCGTGATGGGCAAGTTGAGCATGGAAGGCCAATCTGTCGACACAGTTCTAAGTTTTTTTGGTAGGCGTTTGCAAGCAGCACGTGCAAACTATTGTCAGTTTATTGCTGATGGTCTTGCTGCGGGGCAACGACCTGAGTTCGTTGGTGGTGGTCTGCGTCGTAGTCAGGGCGGAGAGTTTATCCTTGGAAACGTGGAGTCCTTTGATGATCGTGTCCTTGGCAGTGGAGCTTATGTTGATGAACTTCTAGGCGAAACTCCTTTAGATAATGGTCTGCAAAATCGCATGTCGCTGGATTCTTTGAAAGAAGAAATTTTAGCCTGCTATGATCTGACAAATGACCAGTTTAAAAGACGTGGCCGGTATAATCGGGTGTCTGATGCACGCGCATTGTTCTGTTATCTCGCTGTAGAAGAACTTCGGGTAACAGGTATGGATGTGGTCCGTTTCCTCGATATTGGCAGTTCATCAGTGAGTCGAGCCGTGCGGCGTGGTGAGGAATTATATGGAGCGCAGTTGAATCTTCAGGAGTGGTGGAAGGCGTTAAAGCAATAAAGCAGGAGCGTCCCCCACGGCTTATTCGAGTGCGCCGGGGGGTAAGATCCTTCCATCTTAACATTCAACCAACTAAAGGAATTACGATGAACTTTTTTACGGATCGGATGATTCGCGCGGCGAAGTTAGATATCAATCTTTATGAAGAGGTTGAAGCCGACAAGGACGCAATGCGCCAGGCCATGGGGGTTGTTGTTCTTGCCAGCCTGGCCGCCGGGGTGGGGAGTATTGGTACCATAGGGCTTGGCGGGATACTGCTCGGGACCCTTGCCGCCCTTGGCGGGTGGTATATCTGGGCCTGGCTCACCTACTTCATTGGCACAAGATTCCTGGCAGAACCGCAAACCGAGGCCGATCTTGGCCAGTTGTTGCGCACCACCGGCTTTTCGAGCTCACCCGGCTTAATTCGAGTATTGGGGATCATCCCGGGATTGGGAACGGTAGTTTTTGCAGTGGCTTCAATCTGGATGCTGGTGGCAATGGTAATCGCGGTCAGGCAGGCCCTTGATTACACGAGCACCTTTAGGGCCGTCGGCGTTTGCGTGATCGGTTGGATCATTCAGACCGTCATCTTGGTGCTGTTGTTTTCACTTTTGGGTGGCCCTCCGTCGGCCTGAGGTCCTTTCGATGAAATAATCACGATATCGCATGGTAGCAGAAAAGGGGGACAGATTCATTTTCAATCCACCCTTCAGCCCTGATAGTCAACAGGCTGCTAGTGTCCCGTGCGGCTAATCCTATCCTTTAATTATGGCCCTTTTGCCCGCTGTCTGCGTTGCGCCTCTTTGGCTTAACGCACGCTAGGCCTTCATCAGCACGCCTTG
>Ga0256834_1002203_pt1 | contig 12454 bp, 14 predicted proteins | sample 4281140metaG_FD_190536 | JGI IMG/M metagenome (GOLD analysis project Ga0256834, IMG submission 190536) | Hydrothermal vent microbial communities from East Pacific Rise, Pacific Ocean - 4281-140 | ecosystem: Environmental > Aquatic > Marine > Hydrothermal vents | place: Pacific Ocean: East... | reverse complement strand
ATATCATTGCCAGTAAAACGGCTCGTATTAAGAATAAACACCGTGTTCGATACGACCCAATAAATCATGAATAATGGCAATGCCTGTTCCATTATCCATAAAATCGATAGGCCGTTTATTGCCAAGGGCAATTATGGAGCTACTCATCCAATCCTTAAATTCTTCAGAATTACCAAAAAGCTCTATACCTTGCTGGTATAAAGTGGCAATTTGCAAAACCCGATCGCTCACTTGTGGACTTAGCAATTCTTGATCTTTTACTTTTTCGATAGTCCGTTTACTAACGGGTAAAAAGCTGGAAAACTCAGAAAGGTTTAGCCCAGTCATCGTTGCTACCGCAATAAAATCTGACTTTGTAATGCCATTATGTGCTTTTTCGTAGCGTATAGCTGGTTCATTAACCATAGACGATATATTCTCTATCTCTTTCACTCTTCAAATATACTTGTTTCGCAATAAAATACGAAATATTTCGCTAATTATTTTAAACTTATATTTTTCAGTAAAATTGATATTGCTATAACTCCCAGACAAGGAATGCCAATCCAAATAACCTCATTTAAAAGCACTTGTTGTCCCCTCTCGCTAAAAAATGAATCGATACCAATAGGTGAAACTTTTATAGGTCGCCATGGGAAGAAGTAGCGCGTATTGCTCCAAGGAGCAAAGAAAGCAACACCTAAGCCTCCACTAGTTAGCGCATCTAATACGCTATGAGAAGCAGTAGAAAGAGTAAAATAGAAAGCCAACATGGTCTTCTCTAACCTTGTTCGTTTTCGATAGAAAAGCATCATCATAATTATACCAAGGAGCAAGGCAAATAATAAGGAGTGGCTAAACCCACGGTGGCCCCAAAAGCTGGCATAGGCTATTCCAAATTTGAAACCAATAACATCGGCATCTGGCAGTATGGAGCAGATGATTCCAAGTGTCCAAAACTTCCAAGTGAGTAGCGATTTCTTAAAGCTGCTTCCTAGTGCTACTGCTGTAAGTGCATGTCCAAATATTGATGCCATTTTAGTTGTTAATTATATAATGGTTAAATATAAAGGCAATTTTGTTTAAGATGTGCCTGTAGAACAAAGTTTGCATATGCGTTTAATAGAAGCATAATTAGTGCTAATCATTATATATTTATTGAAAAACAATAAATATATATTGTTTGTTAGATTTTCTTTTACTAGTTTTGAGCTAAATTAATATTCAAATAAATGAAAACTCCACTTAGTATCCGTATTTTATACTGGTTAACAAATTTTGCTTTTTGGTTAATAATTTTAATCACAATAATAGTATTTATCGTTAATCTTATTTTTTTAACCGACCTCAATGAAACATTTCAGTTGCGCATACAAATGCCTTTTCCTATTGAAGTGGTAGAGGATGGGAAAATTTTTCTTCCACAAGGAGAGCAAACTGTACGAATTGAAGAAGCGTACGGAAAACTTTATTTGGTAGATACTCCATTCTTTATTTCCAAAATAGTAGCCAGAATTCTATTTGTAGTTTTAATACTAGGTCTTTATATGACCTGGCGTTTTAAGCAGTTGATAACTAACTTAAAAAACGGACTCTTCTTTGTGAAAGAAAATGTGCTTAATATAAAACAGATAGCTTATGGGTTGTTAGCTCTTTGGATTACTGCCCGCATTTATGTTGAGCTACTCTATCATTTCTTTGTAAAACATATCAAATTCGATTCTATCATTATTGGTAGTCAACGTGCCGATTATGATTATATGATTCAATTAGCTTTGGCTCTTTGGATTATGGCGCACATTTTTGGTAAGGGAATAGAAATAAAAAAAGAACAAGACCTGACAATTTAATAATTATGAAAACTGAAACAACTCCTATAAAAACACCTTTTAGTATTAAGCTTATTTATTGGATTGTAAACGCTATGTTTTGGGTACTTATTCTTGGAATTATTGCCCAGATAGGAGACCAACTACTCTATTTTTTTAATTTTACTGAAAACCCCCATTATACTTTTTCTATGCCTCTTAAAAGAGATTTGTTGCCTATTTCTGAAGTAGAAGTGAATGGCACTAATACGCCTGTTAAAGTTGTTAGTATTCTTGGAGGGTTTAATGTTTGGAATCTTGATTTTACGTTTGCGGTTATTAGAACCACAACATTTTATCTAAATGCTTTTCTCTTTATTTATGCCTTAAATTTTATTAAGAATATGCTTAAAAATGTTAAGAAAAACAGCGTATTTACTTTTGAAAATGTGCTTTTATTAAAACGAGCAGCTTATATATTTTTTATAATTTGGATTATTAAGGATGTGTTGATGCAGAGCTATGTACAAATCAATTACACCTATTTTAATCCTTTCAATAATCTTTTTATGGACTATCTGTTATCTGCATATTTACTAATCGCATCTATCGTTTTAGCAATTGCTTACATTTTTGAAGCAGGCTTAACACTCCAACATGAACAAAACCTCACTATCTAATGGCCATTATTGTAAACTTAGACGTAATGCTTGCCAGACGTAAGATGAGCCTTACAGAACTTTCTGATAAGGTTGGTATAACCATGGCCAATTTATCTATCCTTAAAAAGGGTAAAGCTAAAGCTATGCGTTTTTCAACCTTAAATGCCATTTGTAGAGTGCTTGATTGCCAACCAGGTGATATTTTGGAGTTTAGTGATGATTAGTATAATAATAAAGGCAAATTTATCATTGCTTTTACTTTCTACAGTTTCTTTACTATTTTAGAATATCAACAAGATTTAAAAATAAATAATTATGAGCAATAGTCACCCTTGGTATAACTCTTATCCAGAAGGAATTGAGAAAGAAATCGATCTTACTAAATACAACTCATTAATCGATATCCTTGAAAAATCGATGGATGAATATAAAGAGCTTCCTGCCTATGAAAATATGGGCAAGGAGCTAACCTTTGGAGAGATAGATAAATTATCGCAAAACTTTGCAAGCTATTTACAACATGAATTAGACCTCAAAAAAGGGGATCGTATTGCCTTGCAAATGCCAAACTTATTGCAATATCCAATTGCTTTATTTGGAGCATTGCGAGCAGGGTTGGTAGTTGTAAACACTAACCCGCTTTATACGCCTCGTGAGATGAAGCATCAATTCAACGATTCAGGAGCTGTAGCTATTGTAATCGTTGCCAACTTTGCTTATAACTTAGAAAAAATAATTGCAGAAACAGGCATTAAAACAGTTATTATAACCCAATTAGGTGACCAACTAGGTGGACTAAAGAAAGGCCTGGTAAACTTTGTGGTAAAATATGTAAAGAAAATGGTGCCTAGCTATAATTTACCAGGTGCTATTCCTTTTAATAAAACCTTATCTATAGGAGCATCAAAAGCGTTTACTAAACCCGAAATTACATTAGAGGACAATGCATTTCTTCAATACACTGGTGGCACTACTGGAGTTGCCAAGGGAGCAACCTTATCTCATAAAAATATAGTAGCCAACATCTTACAATGCGATCAGTGGTTTTTAAATACCCAAAAGGGAAATGAATTGGTGGTAACGGCACTACCTCTCTACCATATTTTTGCACTTACCGTCAATGGGTTTTTAATGTTCTCTTTGGGGGCAAAAAATTTACTCATTACTAATCCACGTGATATAAAGGCTTTTATTGGAGAACTCAAAAAGGTTAAGATGACCGTGTTTACTGCTGTGAATACTTTATTCAATGGCTTACTGCATCAGCCTGATTTTGCCAATGTAGATTTTTCAAAATTAAAGTATTCTATTGGCGGTGGAATGGCTGTACAAGGAGCAGTTGCAAAACATTGGCAAGAAGTTACTGGACATTCTTTAGCAGAAGGATATGGGTTAAGCGAAACATCCCCGTTACTAACGTGTAATCCATTAGACGGCACCGAAAGAATGGGCACCATTGGCTTGCCAGTTTCTAGCACAGATGTCTGCATTATGGATGAAGAAGGAAATCAGCTAGGAATTGGAGAAATAGGAGAAATTTGCGCCAAAGGCCCACAAGTAATGGATGGCTATTGGCAGCGGCCAGAGGAGACCAAAGAAACTTTTTTCGGAGATTGGTTTAGAACAGGTGATATTGGTATTATGGATGAAGACGGCTTCTTTAAAATTGTAGATCGTAAAAAGGACATGATTATAGTTTCAGGCTTTAATGTTTACCCTAATGAAATTGAAGAAGTGATTGTAGCACACCCTAAAGTGCTCGAAGTAGCTGCTATTGGCATTGCCAATGAAAAAACAACTGAAGCTGTTAAAGTGTTTGTGGTTAAAAAGGATGCGTCACTCACAGAAGAGGATATAATGGAGTGTTGTAAAGTAGATCTTACCAATTATAAACGACCTAAGCACATTGAGTTTATCGATGAATTGCCAAAATCAAACGTAGGTAAAATAATTAGAAGATTATTAAGAGAAGGAGAGAGTTAGGGTGCATTTGTTAAATAAAGCATATTTATTGAGAGAGGCTTGATGAATTAAGGGCTAAGCCCTATGTATAATAGCTTTTTAAAAATTCTTAATATTGGCTCTGCTGCCGTTTTCTGCAGATAACGTATGTCTTCGCTGATTTTTTCTGCGTAAACCAGCGATATCTATGGGGAAAATTATAGGGTGGTAAATAAACTATAAGTAGTAGGATGAAGAGTACGTTTTGCTGTACTTATTAGAACTTAACCTGAATTATTTATTGTGCAATAACTTATAATAATTGCCCATTACCCAAATGCCCAAGGTGAGTAGGGTCAAGTTTACTACTAGCAATGGAATGCTATACATCATAACAAATATTAGTAAAATTATAAGGTAGAAAATACGTTTCCCATATACCTCCTTAGCTATTGGTTTAAATACTAAGGAGGTAAATAAGAAATACCCCAGAAAAGGTTGAAAAAGCAAAAGCCCAACCCAATTAATAAGCCCAATACTTGGTGGTGCATGAAATAGCATTAAAACAATTTCGGGAATAAAAAGGAGGGATGTAGTTGCAAATGAAGAGAAAACAATTTGCGAATGCTTTCGTGGTAAATTATTAATCCATTGGTTGTTTATGGTAAACTCATAATTAGTATAAATAAGCATACTGTTTATGGTAAAAGCAAATAATAACCCTACAGCCAATAACCGCCAATCATATACATCCGTTTCAAATAAATAAAAAGTGGCAAGCAACAGCGTTAAGGAGCCAGCTTTTGTTAAGAAAGCCAGCATAGGTTCGTGAACAAAAAGATGCCTTACATACCAAAAAAAATAAGGCAATGAGAACCTCTTGCTTATAAACCTATGCCACAACCCAGGCGATAGTTCACGAATTGGGCGTTTAAGCATGTGCATTATTGCCAATGTTGCCAACGTGTTGGCTGCCATAAGAAAAGCCATCATTAATGTAAACAGCCAATACGTTTCGTGCTTAAAATTAAAAAAAGAGATAAATATGGCATAAGCCCAGGCAGGCTCTCCAATAATATACATAACAATAAACAGCCATATAAATTGTTTTGATTTACTGTAAAATGGCAATTGCCTTATAAACAGATAAGTACCGGTGTTTATGGTTTTATAAATAAAACCAATTGCTTTTATCCAATAAGCAGCCCAAAGCAATAAAGTGAGTAAGGTAAGAGGCAAGCTGGTGGCAATAGCTGTAGCAAGTGCAATATGCTCGGTACTTCGCATTAAAAAAAATGCGAGGTATAGTACTACCAAAAAGAAACCAATATTGGCTTCGTAAAAAGTGCGTACCAGCGACCTGATTAAAACCTTCAAGGAACTCATTATTCTACTTCTGTTATTTTTTTATTTTCTATTTTATACACCTTGTCAAAGGGTAAATGATAATGTCCCGAATCAATATGAGAAGTAACCAGAAAAGTGGTTTTATGAGAAATTTGGTATTCTTTTATAAGTTCAATCAGGTTATCAACCGATTGATGGTCGATGGCAGTGAAAGGCTCATCTAATAAAATAATGCCTAGTTTTCCTAAAAATGCCAGTAAAAGCCCGGTTTTTTTTAGCATCCCGGATGAATAGGTGCCTACAGGTTGGTTTTCATACGCTTTGGTACCCAATACAGTTTGCAAATAGTCGATTTGCTCTTGTTTCGCATTTCGTGCTTTGGCTACAAAATGCACTAAATCTTTTTGGGTAAGAAAATCAGGAAATTCGGGTTCGGCTTCGCAATACGTAATTTTTCTTCGGTATTCAACAGGTGATTTTTTTAGGCTAATGCCATCAATTATACACTGCCCGTTAAACGAAATTAAGCCGGCAATTGCTTTAAAAAATGTAGATTTTCCAGCTCCATTTACACCTTGCACCCAATACAAGCCATTGCCAGGTTCAAAATTTTTAATGTTTAAAATCTCGGTTTCATTGTAAGATTTTGAAAGTTGTGGTATTTGAAGCATAAAATTTTTGTTAAACTATTATTTAAACGTAAGAAAAGATAGTTGCTTTGCCTAAAACCAATTGAAAATTATTAATCAGCAATTTTTGATTGTAAAAAATAAGATGAACTACCAACAAACCCTTCATTATTTATACAATAGCCTGCCTATGTACCAGCGCATTGGAGCAGCGGCTTATAAAATAGATTTAGGCAACATTGTAGAACTAATGGAGGAAATGAGCAACCCGCAGAACAGCTTTAAATCTATACATGTAGCAGGCACCAACGGTAAAGGTAGCTCTTCGCATATGTTGGCTTCTATTATGCAGGAAGCAGGCTATAAGGTTGGCCTGTACACCTCGCCTCATTTAAAATCGTTTACCGAAAGAATTAGGATTAACGGAACTGAAATAGAACAGCAGAAAGTGGTAGGTTTTGTAGAAAGGGCAGAGCCACTTATCAAGCGGATAGAACCCTCATTTTTTGAAATTACAGTGGCCATGGCATTTGATTATTTTGCTGAAAATAAAGTGGATATTGCCGTTATAGAGGTGGGGCTGGGAGGCAGGCTGGATTCAACTAATATTATTACTCCTGAGGTATCGCTTATTACCAATATCGGGCTCGACCACCAGACATTACTGGGAAATACCTTAGAAAAAATTGCCGCTGAAAAGGCAGGCATTATTAAAAAAGATGTTCCAGTTGTAATTAGCCAAAAGCAAGAAAAAATACAATCTGTATTTGAGAATAAAGCAGCCGAAGTTGACACAGAAATAAGTTTTGCTATGGACTATTATGCTGTTGAACAAGCCAACACTGAGCGGGTTAACATTATTAAGTTAGGAAAAATTAAAATAGAAGGAATAAAGCCAGATTTAAAAGGTAACTACCAGCAATTAAACCTGCCTGGTGTATTGCAAACACTTGATAAGCTGAAAGGGTTTGATATAACCAATAATCATATTAAGGATGGACTCGAAAAAGTGGTAAAAAATACCAGTTTAAAAGGGCGTTGGCAACAATTAAACCAAAAACCATTAACTATTTGCGATACAGGGCATAATATTGACGGGGTTAACATGATTATTGGCCAACTAGCAGAGTATGGTTGTAATAATTTACATATTGTATGGGGAATGGTAGAAGATAAATCCATAGATGAAGTACTTAAACTGCTGCCCCCAAAGGCACAATATTACTTTTGTGCAGCCGATATTCCGAGGGCACTAAATGCCGGCATACTAGCTGGCAAAGCTTTAAAATTTAATTTAGAAGGTAAATCATTTACTTCTGTAAAAGAAGCCATAACCAATGCTAAAAAAAATGCAGCCCAAAATGACTTGGTTTTTATTGGGGGCTCTACTTTTGTGGTGGCCGAAATTGAGGAATTATAGTTCAATCAATTTTAGTAAATATGTCATCCTGAACTTGTTTCAGGATCTAATAAATAGAAGCTGAAGATACTGAGATAAATTCAGGATGACCGAAATAAAACATGCGAAGTAAACTCCAGCGATTTGTTGATATCCAACAACGAGATAATTGTATCGAAATTGGAAAGCCAAATTTTAACAAGATTAAAGGAAATTGGAATGATCTCCAGTTCAAAAATGCCAACCCCATTGCTATTGAGTTAGCTTGCGGCAAAGGCGAATACACAGTAGGCTTGGCTCGGATATTAAAGGATACTAATTTTATTGGGATAGATTTAAAAGGAGAACGTATATGGGTGGGCAGTGGACAAGCCATAGAAGAAAACCTTAGCAATGTGGCCTTTTTACGGAGCCATATATTGGAGTTGCCCAAGTTATTTGCTCCCAATGAAGTAAGCGAGATTTGGCTCACTTTTCCTGACCCAAGGCCAAAACTTCGAGACGAAAAACGAAGGTTAACGCACCCGAGATATTTGGATTTATACAAATCTATATTAGCTCCAAATGGCTGGTTTAAATTCAAAACAGACAATACTGCCCTATTCAAATATACCTTGGAGATACTCTCAGAGCGTGAAGATATCAAGAATTTAGAGCATACTATGAACTTATACCGTTCACCTCTCAATGAGGAACATTATGGTATTCAAACCCGTTTTGAGAAAAAATTCAACGATGCAGGGGAAAATATTAAATATTTAAAATTTAAGTTTATTCATTAAACTCGTTTCTTAATTAATAGCTACATTTATCTACATATAAAAAAATTTTAATAATGAAAAGAATCACGCAAGTAGTAGGAATTATTAGTTTGGCTGCTGTTATTTCTTGTGGTGGAAATTCCGAACAAAAAGAGGAAACTCAACCAGAAGAATCTCTAGTAGTAATTAAAGAAGTAGAAGCTGTAAATGAGACACCAAATGATTTTATGGCTGATAAAGGTATTGGACTTGTAAGTTCAGTAAGTTTAGATGAATCTGTAAATGAAGAAATGGCAAAAGCAGGAGAGGTGCTTTACAATCAGATGTGTAGTGCTTGTCATAAGCCAGATGTAAAATTCATTGGCCCAGCTCCCAAAGGCATTTTAGATCGTAGATCGCCTGAGTGGGTAATGAATATGATTTTGAACCCTCAAGAAATGTTAGAGAAAAATGAAACCGCAAAAGCACTTTTAGAAGAATATAATAATGTACCCATGACGGATATGGGGCTTAATGAGGAGCAGGCACGATCCATTTTAGAGTATTTTAGAACATTGTAAAATATATCGAACTTTGCATAATACCTAGATTATTCATGAATTAATCAGGCTAAATTATAAATAATATAATTGCATACATATTTGTTTGATTGTTAAATTATTTATATCTTTAATTAGTATGTAAATGTAATATTTCAGGAACAAGAGGTCATTATTTTAACCGAGCAAGCAAATGATGTAGATATGCAATATATCACTTACTTGATAATGAAGTTGTGTCTTCAAACGTTTTCGGCCTGTCTGATGAGGGGCTTAACATATTAGTTTCCAGCGAAAAAAATTAGGAAAAAACCAATATCGTTATTCGTGCTTTCACAGATGAAAAGGATTATATTAAATTTGGAAAGCAGCATAATATAAAATTAGAAGAAACAATTAATATTCGAAAAACATATGCGGTCGTATGCAGAAACATCGGGTGCCATAACCGAATATGAAAAAACAGGTATTGTTCCTGAATCGTATAGTTTGTATGAGAAAGACTATTATAACAAATTATTTGGTCAAAGCATGCGAGAATTCAAGCACCTCTTACTGGATTGTTTAAAGGCCAGTGGGGCACGGGTGGTTTTAGGCTCATGGCTGGAACGATACCTGCTATGGTATTTGGTTGGAACAATGCTGTTTCGTCATTCGAGCCAATTGGAGTATATGGTTTTACAACGATGTATGACAAAAGGTTTTATAGAAGAAGACTGTTTACATATTGGTCAACTGGATTTGCGGTAATATCACTTTCAGGCCCTTTAGCAGGTGCTAACGACAAAATGTCATCTGAATTTAGTGGGTAAAGTTACTCAAATATGAAGGCATGGACTATCTAGTTTATGCCTTTATTTTATCATTCAGGAATGAAGAAAAGCATCATTTTTTTTGTAGCAGCTCTGATTACCCACAACGGGTACACCCAAGTATTAATTAAAAACAAGGTGAAAATGGAATTTATCGGAGGGTTACAAATAGCAGGGACTGGATCCCACTATAGAGACCCTAATACATTCGAAAAATTTCATCTCTATAATGTGCATATTGATGCTCATATCGGGTATTTTTTTAACAGCAATTTTGGTGTGGGCATTACTGCCGTTAAAGGATTTTCACAGTCAAATATAGAACCCTTTTCTATGTACAACAACCAAAAATTTCACGGAATTGGGGTTTACAGCCGCTACTATATTCCTTTGACAATCGACATTAAAGTACTGGACAGAATGCTGTTCTTTTTAGAAGTAGTGTACAGAAAAACGAATTTTACCAGAACAAATAATGGGGTTTATGTATCTGGAGACCCTTTAAAATATAATTTAACGAAAATTATTCCTTTTGGTATGTAAATGCGAGTATGGAATAATTTTTATATAGGAACTTCATTTGAATATCTAATCTTTACTGAAAACATACAGTATCCGGTATTTCGCACAACTTTTGAATACCATTTTAAAGGAAATCGCAAAAAATGACGGCTAAATTAATAACGCTACACGCTTTGCTGTTGTACTTACCCATGCAAGTGGTTGGGCAAAATGAAAAAAGCTCTTTTAACAACCTAATTGTAGGGTCTTCCTATACATATATATGGGACAATGATAATAGTATTACAGCACCAAATTACACTTATTATGAGAATACATGGAACGTAAATGTTGCCGTTTCATTGAACAGACGTGTTTATATGGGTATTCAATCGCTATTTCTATTTACCCAGGGATCCCGCGTGGATAAAGAAAACTATGTTATTTATGGATTATTTACCCAATTTGACCTGATGCCCAAAAGAGATACTCGTTTCTTTATTGAAACGTCTATTAGTCGAGGAGATTATTGTACCTGTGGGGTTAGTGATCCATACCGAAAAAAAAATCTGTATTATTGGGGCTTTGGAGCTGGATTTGACCGACCTCTGAAATTTATTTCAGAAAATCTATACCTCGATTTGTCTTTTGTAAATTACATCATTTTAAACAAGTATAATGTAAAGTACAACTATACACAATATATTATAGGACTTAATTATCGCTTTAATGCAATCCGCAACAAACGCAATAAGGGGTCGGATTAAAAACCAACCAACTCTGTGGTTCGTGTCCTCGCGAAACACTTTATAGTTCATTTTTTATGCACTCATATTGCTCGTTTATACTCATCCGTTTACTTTATTGGCGTTTGAAGACACGAGCCAAGGATTAGGCAAAGCGAGAAGTTGGTTGTAGGCAATTGCACCATGCTGATGCGTGAGATTTTATTTTGGCTTGGTGTTTTCTTTAAATTGTCATTATATTTATTTACTCTTTTACTTTAGGGATAGGAACAAAATAACTTTTACAAGTTTATTTGATATTATTAATAAAAAGTATCTTTGTAATGTGGATACATTATTGCAAAAAGCTCACAGGGAAAGGTATAAAAAAATCCTTTACTTTCAGAAAAGGATCATACTGGCTAGTGATGTTGAAGCTTAGTTCGGCTAAAGTATGCTTGACTTGACACTAGCCTGAATAATGTATTTCTAAATATTGCATAATTTTAAAGTGAAAAACTGGCTGCTTAAACCATTTCCATTTGTTCAGTCTGCAAGGCAGGCTGTGAGTATTAGTGTATGTATCGGACTCTTTGTTCTTCTTTTTTTATTAATATTTAAACCCTTTGGTATAGTAAGATTAAATACCAGTGCATTATTTTATTTAACTGGTTATGGAGTAATATCTTTTTTAGTCACTTTTTTTGTTTTAGGAATACTGCCGGTTTTATTTCCATCGCCTTTTAATTCCTCAAACTGGAGTGTAATCAAATCTATATTAATTCAGGTTCTGATATTACTATTAATATCTATTTTTAATTGGCTTTATGGTAAATTATTGTTTGAGTTAGTTGGTTCAGCTTACCATGATACCCCAGCAGGTTTTATTGAAATGGTTGGTATGACCATTTCTGTAGGTATATTTCCGGTTCTGCTAATTAATTATTTTTTAGAAAAGCAGTTTTTTACCCGAAATATAAAACGGGCAAAATCACTTGAAAATGTAATAGGAAATACGCCAAAACAATTGCCAAGCAACTTGTTTGTAGATATTCCAATTGATGCAAATAAAACAAGTGTTGTATCCAGTCAAAATTTACTTTGTGTAAAGGCAGAAGGAGGTAATTATGTAACTGTTTTTTGGTTAGAGGGCAATGAGGTAAAAAATCAATTGTGGCGCATTACTTTGAAAAGCCTGTTAAGTAAGATTGAAAGCAATCAAAATATATTGCAATGCCATAAATCATACCTGATTAACAGGTCTTTTATAATGGAAGTAACAGGTAATGCCCGCACTTTAGTATTACGCCTAAAAGGGCTGGATTTTGAAATACCTGTGTCAAGAAATTTT
>Ga0256834_1002202_pt1 | contig 12454 bp, 11 predicted proteins | sample 4281140metaG_FD_190536 | JGI IMG/M metagenome (GOLD analysis project Ga0256834, IMG submission 190536) | Hydrothermal vent microbial communities from East Pacific Rise, Pacific Ocean - 4281-140 | ecosystem: Environmental > Aquatic > Marine > Hydrothermal vents | place: Pacific Ocean: East... | reverse complement strand
ACACGTCATTGATGACCGTGTTATAGCCCACTCTGATGGCGCGGTCTCTTTAATGATCGGGTGGTCGGGTGTTGATTGTTCACTCATGACCGATCAAGAGACAGCCAATATTTTTGCCGGTTATTACCGGTTGCTGCACCAGATGGACGATGGTTATTGTTACGAATTCCACTTCTGGCGAGAGCGGGATGCGGTGTTAGCCTCCAATTACATCGCCAAAAATAATGATATGGTGCGAAGCCAAGATTTTGTGCAACCAATGAAAGTCGATATGGCAAATCATCTTTCGCAATATGCCCTGGCGAATAGTGTTGCGTTGGTTATTACAAAAAAGGCATCCACTTCACTGTTTGGTTTACGGGCGGCACTCAAAAAACAGACAGTTGCAGCTCAGGCGCTGCTTGATCATGCTGCGCCTCTATTGCGCTACTTCACGGATAGCTCTATCTGCGATGCAGATACATTTGCTAAACGTGTTCAGCAGTCCTGTTTTCGCCCTGGCCATGTAGCGGGGAATGATCCGGTAATTGATCCGCGTTTTGGACTGGCTGAACAGTGGGTAAGAGAGAAGCCCTCTCTGATAGAGAATGATCTTTTGATCGGAGACTCGATTTATTCCCACACGTTGCTTCTGTTTCTCTACCCCGATGCCAGTGCCGGTTGGTTCACCTACTTGGCGTCAATGGGTATCACATTCCATGTGTCACACATTGTGATGCCAGTGGATACAAAAGCGGCCATGCGTAAGTCAGAAAGTGACTCTGACATCATAGATAGCACTGTTTCGAGCCGTGGCCAAGAGTATGCGGCAGGTGGCCTATCGGCACTTGCAGGTTTCCGTCAGTTTGTGGCTGATAATAACCTGCGTATTTTTAATAACAGTTATATCGTTCACCTTCATGGCACGAAAGAGCAGCTACAGCACTATGTTCCACTGTTTAGTGATTATATCGACGGAGCAGGGGGGCAGGTACGAGATGCTGACTATATACAGTTACCATATTACAGGGTAGGTCAGCCAGGGCAAGGCTACCGTTCGCCCCTGCTGCGACCAGACCATACCCTTCAGGTGGCTAATATGCTGCCGGTACAGGTATTTGACCAGGGCGAAAGACACCCACAATCGTTGCGCCTGGGTAATGGTGGCCAATTGGTCGGTTTTAGCTATTCAAAAAACAATGTGTCACACGCATTTACCGTTGCAAAAACAAGATCGGGTAAAGGTGTTGATAAAGTCGCCACGATCATCGAGACCTATCCCTACGGGATCGACTGGTACATCCTGGAGATTGGTGAGTCGTACCGTTGGGTTGTTGAGGCGTTGGGCGGCAGATACAACAAGATCGACCCCAATACATCAGTCATCAACCCTTTTCCGCCTTACAGCATGGCTTCTACCGATGCCAGCCTGCCTTTAAATGCGACGATTGCAGGAAGTGCGGTACAGGCGCTCTCGTTTCTGCTGACGGATGGTGAAACCAAGCTAACCGTGCATCAAATGTCTGCTGCACAGCAGGCATTACAACTGATGTACGCTATGCCATGCGCCGACAAAGAGGCTCCGACGCTGGATGTACTGCTGGATGAGTTACTTCAACTTGATGTTGATTCACAGCCGGTCATGTCTGCCGCCAAGGAGATGGCGAACAATATCGACTCTTTGTTGAATACGACTGAGGGGCGCTTGTTCACGACACAAAGCAATGTGTCATTCAGTCCAGGCATAACAGGCGTGGATCTGCGCGATGTTGATAAAGCGAGTCCGAAGCTGCTTCAATTCTATTTGGTCTTTGTTTCTCTTCAATACTCTTACCTCGCATTTGCCAATCGACGGCCTGCTCGGATTTTGCTTGATGAAATTCACAAATTTGTGCGGGTTGCACCGGATGTGGTGGGTCGTCTAATAAGCGAGGTTGCCCGTATGGGCGGCAAAGAGGCGGGTAGTATTGATCTGGTTACTCAGGGCATTATGGAGATTGATCATATCGAGTCCGAGGTTTTGAACTCGATGGTCTACCGATCACTGCTTTATCGTGAAGATGAGCATGACGATATTGCATCACGAATTGGCATGCCTACCGGAGCTTTGAATGTTTGGCGCAACTATGCGTACCCGCTCGATCTTCCCTATCGCCCTGGTATGCGCTCAGCCGGTGATCAATGGTTTGATCTGCACCTGACGTTTCCTGAATCTGTATTGGCTGTTGCTGATACCCGTCCCACCATTCTGGATGCGAAAGATCGTATCGCGGCAGAGTTTACCGATCCGCTGGAGCGGGTAAGGGCGCTCACTGCTTTTATAAGAGGCACTAACAATGCGTAAAATGCGTAACTGGCTATTCTCTTTATTACTTTTTGCCTGCTTTTCGGCAAACGCTTCGATATTTGGAGAGGAAAATATTGCTCTAGCTAAAATGGTTGCTCAGCTTGAGATGATCTATACACAGACGGTTGATATGGTGAAGCAAGCAACAGCAACAAGTGAGACGATTACGAAAGTAAATGATGCCGTTAAGACAGTAAAAGAAGATTACGATGCTGTAAAAAACTCATTTCTTTGGGATATTGAGGGCATGCTAACACGAGAGTATGAGGATCTGGCTAGTATGTTTGATCTTAACGGTATGACTCTTGAACAGAAGATTGATGCCATGACTGGGTTAATTAATAGGCGTATTGCACGTTCTGATGATCCCGATGAAATAGCCTTGCTAAAGAAAAAGAAGGCGCTATTAAAAAAAGAAATTTTTTTGATGCAGCTTGAACAGGCAGCCGCAGAAAATCTTAAAAAATCGAAGAGCGGGTTGACCGATAAAGCTGCCAGCCAGAATATAGCAATCAATACGTCAATAATGGCTCAAATGGCCGCACGAAAAGAGCGGCGAGAGCAAGTGATGGAGAGTGAGCGCACAGAAGATGCACTGTTTGTAAACAAACTGATAAAAAATAATGCCGCCCTGTCCCAGCCTGGTAGTGAATGAATATGGGTTCAACCTCATTCCTTGCTGCACTAGGGCCAGCGCCAGTATATGAAAATGTCTTTGCGCTGACGCAATGGATACTCACCCATATTACGCCGTTTCTGATCGTGATTGCCGTGTATATCCGAATCATAGAGACACAGTTGGATGCCTATTCTGGCCAGTCACGCTATCTACTGGCCGTTAAAGATTTTCTCTTCTTTGGTGCGCTTTGCTCAATGTATTTTGCGATGGGTAACCTGATTGCTTGGGGGTTTAATTCGCTGTATGCCGTATTTCATACGGTGGGTTCATATGATCTGGTGAATCAGCAGATGAGTGGTTTCATGGAACAAGTTGGGAAGATGGATCGTGGTTCTGGTGTTGCTGATACGGCTAAAGAGTGGTCAATCAACATTATTACCGCTCCCGCCAAAGCGGTGGCCTTTTCGATTTATTACATCACTTTCCTGTTGGCATCATTTACTCAAACTTTCATGCAACTTGCGTTAGCTCTTGGCTTTGGATTTGCTTTTGCATGGGGTGCGATTGCGATTCCACTGGCCATGACGATCAACTTTAAGCTGTTAAAAGGGTGGGGGGTATTCTTTGGTGGCATTCTCCTTTGGCCCATTATCGAGGCGATGTTTATGGGACTGCTGGCCCCAGTTTTTGCCAATGCTACGCAAAACTTTATTGATGGTGGTGGTTTATCGAGCGTTGCGGATGCAGCAGATGTCTATACGCTCTATTCCATCCTCAATCTGATTATCGTTGTCATCCACATTGTTGTGCCACTTGTTGCGGGTGCAATCGCCTCAAATAGCTCTGCAATGAACTCACTGGTCATGCCGTTCGCAGCAGGTGCGATTGCTGCCGCTGGTGCGACATACAAGGGGTCAAAGATGGGTGGCAAGATGGCGACTACTGCTGCAACAAATGCTCCTGCAGCAATTGCGGGTGGTGCTCAATTGGCTACTAAAGGCGTTGAGGCGATCTCTAACGCGATGCGGGGGCCAGCACAGGTAAATCCGTATGACTTTGGTAAAGGCACAGGTGTTAGTGCTGCTACTTCTTCGCCCTCGCAACCTACTACATCCAATGTTAGTTCAGGCGATACACTAAAAAAGTCGGGTGGCTTATATGGTTCGCCACCTGCTGCACCTGCAGCAGGATATGACACACTGACAAGCAATGATGGAGGTCTCATGAAAAGCACCACAGCCAAAGCCGTTGCCGCTACTTCATTTTCTGATAGTGGTGGTGCTCTTACGCCTTCATCGTCTGATGGCGTTGCAGCTCAACATGCGAGTGACAGTTCAACGCAGAGCCAGGGTGAAAAAGGAAAAAAACCACGGATTCGAACTTCTGAAGATTCACGCCGTGGCCATTTCATCAACAAAGCAGCAGGAAAAAGCTAGATGAGTGATACCCCACTAACATCAAAGAATCTCATTAATGAGCACGGCCCAGCCGGTGCGCTTTTATTGCGGGTGCGGCGGCATGGATTTGTTGGCTGGCTGTTGTTTATTATCACTGCCGCCATTTTTATGCTCTATGTTTTTTTAATGTCACTAAAACCAACGCCGGTACTCGCCGTTGATGAGCAGGGTAGGGTGCTTGGCCATTTTGAATATCTCTCTGCTGAGTCGCGTACAAATGATGAGCTGGTGGCTGGCGGTATGCGCTTTTTGCGTTATTATTTAAGCGCGAATTCAGCTTTTATAATGGAAGATTTTACAGCGGCATTGAACATGATGGCCGCACCATTGCGTGAAAATAAGCTGCAAGAGGCGCTACAGTCACAGCAGATTGTTCGAATACAGGAAGCCAAGTCGCGTTCCCACATTATTCTCAGTGCAGATCAACCGCCATCAATAGAGCGGCATGATCTTCGTGCTCAAGTGCGGTTAGTAGGTGAGGTGGTTGTTCAAGTGGGGGTACAAGTGATCTCTCAGGAATTCGATATCACACTTGATATCGAGACGATACCCCGAACGACACTTAGTACATCTGGCATTAATGTCATCGATATTATTGATAATTAGGCGGGGTGTATAATGTTCCGATATTTTATTTTGCTGGCCATCCTCCTACATCCTTTAGCGGCTCATTCTGAGCAGCCAAAGGATGGCCCGAAGAAAAGAGTGGTGGTGCTGAGTGAATTTACCACGCTTACGATAGATATCGTGCCTGATTTGGGTACCCGCTTTGTTTTCCCGTTTGTGCTCGATGAACAAACTAATGCTCGGACTGTGCCTTTTACATCCAACATGACCAGCAATGTATTTGTTTCCGACCGTGAAAATGGCCGTAATACATTTGTTGTCACAGTGGCACTGCCAGATGGTGCAGATCCACAGGCTCAATATCTTGGTAACTTTTTTGTTACTGTTGCAGGTTATAACATTGCTGTGCGTTTACGCACGACGAATGACCTTCTGAAGCATGTTGATGATATCAAATTCAAGCTGGGCGATCAGGCGCGTACCCGCCTGATTGATGATGAAATTGAAAAACGTATGGCGACCTTGCGATTAGAGTATCAACGTAAGAGTGATGCGCTCAGTGCTGAGACCGATCTTCGTGCACTGTCAAAGATTGGCTATCTTGCCATGACTGAACCAGATATCACCTCGATTCATGAAGTGAACTCTGTTGTTCTCGATTCGGGTGAAAAGCTGGAGTTGTCTGTTTCCAGGCTAAAAAAATTCGGTCGATTCACTGTCATTCCTTTTGAGTTCACCTCTAAGCTGACGGAGGGCATTCGCATTTTAGACGTGAAGTTGTTTGGACAAAATGATGGTGGGCCTGAACAGTTAATTGAAACGGGACTCATGGTCACTCGGCGGGTTGAGAGTGGTGAGGCCGTTACGGGTACACTCTCAACACTCTATCCGTCATTGATGGATTTTGATGCTGTCAGAATTGTTCTCTCGACGAACAGAGGAGAGGTTGCTGTAAAATGGTAACAAGGCTCCTGCTATCGGTGTTTGTTTTTGTGTATGCTTCCTCAGTATTTGCGATTACACCCGATGAACTTCGTATGCTGGTGGGTGAGGCAGCAGCACAGCAACGCTTAAAAGCACAGCGCATAAAAGGTGGTGACATCACCAGCTTGCTACCTAAGCTAGAAGAAGGGAGCGCCGCTCCGCGTTCTGCAAATCATGAGGAGTTGCAGCCGATGGCAGCTAACCAACATATTTCTACCTCATCAAAGGGTTCGCCTGTTTCCGGTAAATACTCTGCCAATAATGAGCCCCGCGTGTCAGCACAAAGAGACACGCAGGAAAAAGATGGTAGTGCTACGCCAGTGGTTAAGCCAGATCACTTCTATGTGCCTCCTCCGCGCACTGGAGGAGGTGTGACAAAAACCGTTACCGATGCGGTCATTCATAATCGCAAATTGTTCGGGGTGCGGATTGGTAGTTGGTTGGAGGCTGAATTAATCAATAATACCTCCAATGTCACACCAGGATTTAAGGCGTTTCGGGTTACATCATCTGTTGTTGGTCGTTACCGAACCCTTGAAGTGGGTTCCGAACTGTTTGGGTCTGCGCGCTTCAATGAAAATACTCAGCGGTTAGAATTTATGCTTATTCGTGGTGTTGCTCCTGATGGTGAAGAGTTCGATTTCTCAGGGCAGGTTTTTGACTTGGGTAAATCCTCCGGTTTGACAGGTATTATTAAAGTAAATGAGGTATTGGATAATGCTGTAGAGTCAGGCACATTGGCCGCTGGCCGGTCTGTGATAGGTAGTATGCTAACAGGGAACCCGCTTGCAGATGCCGCCGTTGCAGTGGCAGGAACGGTCATGACAGCCGGTGAAGATGCACAGGATGCAAAATCGCGTGAAAAATATATAATCTTTGTTTCCGCGCAGCCCGTCCATATTTATGTTCAGAAGTCTTTTTAATGCTTAATGACGACCAGTTAAAACGCTTAGTGCCATTTTTTACGAGGAAAAATCGCCGCCAACGGCTGATAATTTACCTTGCTGCGGGTGGTTTTAGTGTACCTGATATGGTGTCGATGACCGTGCAAATCCTTCAGTCGTTGAAACTTCATGATGAGGTCGAGCCTTATCGCGATGAAGTCATTGACCAACTGCCTGATTCATCTGCTGATGCCCCTTGTTTTGTTTTTTCTCCTAGCGGCAAGGCATTTGTGCATTCTGACTTTTACAGAATCATAAGGAACGCACCTGTAAAAACACTAAAGCGTGAGTTTTCGAGACAGCAGCTTGTTGAATATGTCCAGAACGGAATAATTTCACATTCTTGAGCATTTTTCAGGAATAAAAAGCGCCTTTATTGTTGCATTACCTGGTTACTTCCCCTATTGTGGACGTACATTAATAATTAAACAACGGATTGGTAATGCGCCTTTTTTTTACTCTCTTCACCTTACTTTCTTTTAGTTTCACTCCCCTTTCTGCTGCTGAGAATGGTGCCGGTATTGGTTATCAGCCGATGATTTTTAGCATCAATATTGAAGATCCCAATGGTGATGTAGATAGCACTGCTGGGCTATATCCTTTGAGTGCGTTCTACGCTATTGATGGCGGGCGTGACATCAGGTATTTGATCGATGCATCTTATGTGAGTGGTGAAGTTGATGCGGGTGTTAAACAGATTGGCCAGGAGTTTACGGCGATTTTTTTTGGTGCAGGTATACAGAAGAAGTTTCGGCTAGGACGCTCTTGGAAACCCTGGGTTGGTGTGAGTGTGACCTATATTAATGCCTCGTATACAAAGCGGCATGAAGTCGATGCTGACGATTTTTTGGTGGCAAAATATCCTGATCGAGATGAATCTGGTTTCGGCTTAACCGTTACGGCATCATCGTATTGGCCTCTGAGCGATAAATTTGATATTGGTGTTCATGCGGCTATTGACGTGCCTATTAACACGGACATTACCAGGGCTGGAATTGGCCTTTCACTATTATTTTAGAATATGGAGGTTTTTTCATGAGATGTTTATTTGCCATCCTATTGTTGTTACTACTGGCTGCATGTAGTGATGGTGACAGCAAGGCCAATCAGAATGCTAAGAAAGTGGTGGCAGAGGCCCAGGCCGCGCTCCAGGAACAGGAAGAACAAGCAAAAGATGCCTCTTTTGCGAGATCCCTCTTAAGGCAGAATGCAACGATGTTTCAGACTAACAAGGATGGAGAATGATGAGAAAACTTTTAGTTATCCCTTTTATCTTATTGCTATCAGCTTGTGGCGGTGGCAGTGGTGGTGGCAGTGGCGATCTGCCGGCAACCAGGGCTACGACCGTTGTCTCTGGCGTGGCCTTTGATGGTTTGATCCTTAACGGTGATGTATCAGTCTTTGCATTTAATGGTGGCGTGAAAGGAGAGTTGCTTGGATCTGGAGTAACCAATTCTCGCGGTGAGTATACAATTAGTTTTAAGACCAATGATCGACCAATAATGATTGAGGTGTCGGGAGGCCGATATGTAGAGGAAGCATCTGCTAAATCGGTACCACTACAACAGGGCGATGTTCTTCGTGCTGTCATGAATCATCAATCCGGTGTGCCGCTTACAATGGCCATGACTTACTACAGCAATCTTGCTGCTGGCCTCTCCTCATATTTGGCTGGCACAGGTATGAATGTGAGTACAGCTATCAATGTGGCTAATCGGCGTATGTCTGATCTGATTGGCCTCGATATTACGCAAACTGTACCGGTGGATGTGACACTTTTAGATAATGCTAGTGCTGTTCTTACCGACTCTTTGCGTTACGGCTTTGCAACCGCCTCGATCTCAGCGTGGACAGTGTGGGCCAGTGAGCAGAACGGTCTTGATCCTCATGTATTGTACACTTCAATCAACTTTGCAAAACGTGCATACGACGATATCATCTATGATGGTCAGCTAGATGGTCATGGCACAAAAGGGCCTGTTTCGGTAGGCGTTGTGCCCCTATCTTCGGAGACTTATAGGACAGAGCTTGCCCGTAATATTTTGGTTATGGCGGGTAATCCTAAAAATGTAACCGGTTTTGCGGCGGCTGATTTGGTTGAGTTGGCACAATTGGTTGCTAGTTCTGGGGATGATGTCTTTGTGGGTCCGCCTGTTGATATCAATACGGATGCACCAGTTATTAGTAATGTCACACCAGCAGGCAATGAGTTAGTCACTGGTACGATTCAAGTGGCTGCTGATGTCTCTGATTTGGTTGGTCTGAGTACTGTTGTGTTTAAAGTCGATGGTGTCGATCATGAGACAGTCTATGTTGCTCAGGCTTCGACTTCTATTGATACACTGACACTTGCCGATGGTAACCATATTATCTCTATTGTTGCGACCAATATATTGGGTGCTGAGTCACAGTATGATTTTACCCTGCTTGTCTCTAATGCGGGCATAACGATCTCGAATATTACGCCACAGAATGATGCTTATGTACGTGGTTCTGAATTGAGGATATCGGCTGATGTAACCGATCCTATCGGCCTGACAGAGGTGTTGTTCCAAGTCGATTACCTGCCACCTGTTGCCGCAGAAATTGTTGATGGTGTGGCTAATAAATCTTTTGTCTTTGATACTACGTTGCTGGTTGATGGTTCGCATTCTTTGACTATTACAGCTACAAATACGGCGCTGAATAGTGACTCGGTTATTATGCAATACAATATTGATAATAGTGCGCCGGTTCCCGTATTGGCGATTGGTGACGATGCCATTATTGGCGGATTGTTTAATGTAAAAGGTACTACTTCAGATCTGTTGGCGCTATCCAGCTCTGCGCTGTTCTTTGGCGGGTATAAGGTTAGCGAATGGGCTGATATTCCTATACTCTCCTATCTTCTGGATACCACAATCTTTACGGATGGCGAACACTTGATGGTGCTTGAATCACGCGATGTGGCGGGTAATGTGGCCGCTGATTCTCGCATGGTCACGGTAGACAATACGGCCCCTTCTATCGCTATCGTTAGTCCACTACCAAATGTGGTTGTGGGTAGTTCATTTACTGTTAATGGCTCTATTGCTGACAACTTGAGTGCTATTGGCGATGTTGAGTTGCAGATTGATGGTGCCCTGTATGATACGCAGTCCAATACTAACAGCCCCTCTTTCGCTGTTGATTCCTCTGCATTTGATGAGGGTTCTCACTCGGTTACTTTAATCGCATCTGATACGGTGGGTAATAGCTCATCGACGACTGTTTCAAATATCCTGGTTGATCTGACGTCACCGACTTTGATTCTGGATGCTAATTTAGAGGGTAAAGTTGTCTCTGGTGCAATATCGATCAGCGGTAATGTCTCTGATCAGTATGGCCTTGCAAATGCCACTCTTTTTGTGGGTAGTTCGCAAGTCCAGTCTTGGGTGTTTGACTCACCTATTTTTTACAATCTAAATACGGCCATTTTTGCGGATGGTGACCTTGCCATTACATTGAATGCAGTTGATAGAGTGGGTAATGTGAGTGAGGTTGCACGCAATATTATTGTTGACAATACGCCACCTGTAATAACTATCAGTAATCCTCAAAATGGTGACGTGATTAACTCATCATTTTATGTCAGGGGCCTTGCAACTGATGCAACTTCTGGGATCGGTGATACAGTTTATAATGATCCTCATGATGGCTTTCAATTTACTACTGATGTTGAGATCCTTGTGGATGGTGTACATTATGACGGAGCAGGATTGTCCGGCGGTAATTCTTTTGCTCAAGAGATCAATGTTAATGTGCTATCTGAAGGGGCGCATACGATCACTGTGAAAGTTACGGACATTGCGGGTCACATTAATTCTGAGACGGTTTCATTTATTGTGGATACAAAAGCGCCTTCATATTCTCTTTCTGTTTCTGGATACTCATCGACTTATGCTCATGTAACTTCTACTGATACAACGCTTGATTCTATTACTATTAGTGGTACGGTTTTCACCCCGCCTCTTGGAGCAACCACACTTACAGCTACAAAGCTTGTTAATAGTGGAGGCGTTAAGACTCAAGAAAGTCACTTAGTTGTTATCCGAGATAAAGCAGGGCATAGCTTTACAAGGACTTTATTATGTCGTCCAGGTATTTGTGGGTATTAGTAACTCCCTCCCGCAAGCCGTCGTATGACGGTGTTAGTGGTTAGCTACTAATAGTAAGGTTTGACTGTCTTTATGAGGTTGCACTTGTCTCTCACGGGTGCAACCTTTTTTTACTTGAGTAATATTGAAACAGCTTATGGGGGTGTTCGAGCACCCCCATAAGCCTAACCACGACCCAGCGGCTTTTAAGGATACCGAGTGTGGCTTTTTATATTATCTATGATCAGTGTTTTTGGTACAACTACCCCACTAGGCTGCCTGTTACGCCTTCGGTGGTTGTTTTATGAAATCATCCAATGCGGGAGCTAGGCGTTTTAAGCGAATCAGTTTTAAGATTCGTGCTAGTCGGGCACGTAATATGTATAAACATTTCATTAGTATTATGGACATAGTGTCGTTCAATGATAATGAAATGTTTTCAAAGCATGTCGGTGAATACAAAACTATACCTATTATCGTAGAACTTCTTGGACACAATAAAGAAGCATCACTTTACTCTTTCAGGCTGTTTTATGACGATGTAGTGTTTGAGCTTAGTCTTTCTTATTCAAAAGAGATTCTTAGGTGTGTGAAGGCAATCGTGCATAGTCATGAATTTTCATTATCTGGTAGCCATGTAAAGAAAGACGGCAGGTTTCGACGTGATATGAAAAGAAAACTTGATCAGCTCTTGTCGCCATTCCTTAAGTTGTTTTTTACTCATAGGGTTAGGTGCCGCCCTTTATTAGATGGTGGTGATGATAGGGAGAAGCATCTTTCTGGTTTTGAAGGGGACGACACCAGGTGTTGACCTGGTGTATTCATTTAGTTCGTATAAATGATAGATATCCATGCTGTTATAGCTATGAGAGTAGCAATATAGCAAACCGCAATAGGTTTTTTATCGATGAGTACCGATATCTTGTTGAGTATATCTAATGTGTACTTCCCCATAATTGAGCCTTTTTTTACCCAACAAAAATATTTCTAAAGTAAATATTTCATTTGTCGATAACCTAAACCCGCATGATTTTATGTAATCCTATGTTTGTATAGTCGTCATTCATGGTGATAACTTTATACTTGACTTCATACTTGACCGCCGCTGGTTTGTGACTAAAGTTCGTTTTTTTGCTTGTGTTGTTGGAGAGCAATGTTGTAATTCGTCACTGGTTGCTGATTCGAGCTGCCAGTTTAACTCGTGCGCTCAACACTGAATATTGGCCAGACATGCCCGAAAAGGTCACCGTGGCGTAGCGGAAAAGTGCGTTGCGTGTAATTGGAGGTTATGACAAATAAGCCCCGCATAAACGCATACGCCGGTTAATCCCCCTTACTATTCTTGGTTGCCAAAACGTGCTATATTGGCAACCATGACAATGATCCACCAAAACGTGCTATATTGGCAACCATGACAATGATCCACCAAAACGACCTATTTT
>Ga0256834_1002201_pt1 | contig 12466 bp, 13 predicted proteins | sample 4281140metaG_FD_190536 | JGI IMG/M metagenome (GOLD analysis project Ga0256834, IMG submission 190536) | Hydrothermal vent microbial communities from East Pacific Rise, Pacific Ocean - 4281-140 | ecosystem: Environmental > Aquatic > Marine > Hydrothermal vents | place: Pacific Ocean: East... | reverse complement strand
AATAAGTAAAGTACCAGAGAGGTTATTTAAAAGTGTAAATTTGAATAAGTATAATGTGATAGTTTTAGTTTCAGGAGAATATAAAGGTCTAGACAAAAAAGATAAAGACAAATTAAAAAAATGGATAGAGCATGGCAATACGTTAATTACAATTGCAAATGCAAGTTCTTGGGCTGTAAAAAATAAAATAGTAAATGAAAGTTTAGTAGAAAATAAAATAGATTCTTTAAAAGTACCTAAAAGATTAAATTATGCTGATGTAAGAAATATTCATGGAAAGCAAAGTATTGGAGGTGCTATTTTTGAAGTTGACTTAGACATCACAAACCCGATAGGGTATGGGTACCACAGTAGAAAATTGCCCGTTTATAAAAATAATAGTGTCTGGCTATTGCCTAGTAAGAGTAAATTTTTAACTGTTGCAAAATATACAGATCATCCACATATTGATGGTTATATTACTAAAGAGAATTTAAACAATTATATGAGTAAAGCAGTATCAATACTAATAAGTAGAAAAGGAGATGGCAGGGTAGTATTATTTGCTGATAATCCTAATTTTAGAGGAGCTTGGTATGGTACTAATAAGCTTTTTATGAATGCCGTGTTTTTTGGATCACTACTCAATGTAAATTAGCATAAAATAACAAAAGGCTTATCAAATTTGATAAGCCTTTTGTTAAAGTTAATTTACCGTTTCAATAAATTTACGAACTTCTACATTTTTAAAATTACCTTAAAATTTGACTTCACGTTGTTTCGTCTAATTATTCAATGCCTCTACATTATTGTAATTTGACTTCACGTTGTTTCGTCTAATTATTCAATGCCTCAGCACCTCCAACAATTTCTAAGATTTCATTGGTAATGGCAGCTTGTCTGGCTTTATTATAGGTTAATAATAAATCATCACGTAATTCAGTAGCATTGTCTGTTGCTTTATGCATGGCTGTCATTCGAGCACCATGTTCAGCTGCAAAAGAATCTCTAACAGATTTGTACAATTGTGTTTTTAAAGACTTAGGAATTAATCCTTCAATAATTTCTATTTTTGAAGGTTCAAAAATATAATCTAAATTTACATTTGCATCACTTTTTGTTGGTACAATAGGTAAAAAAGGCTCGTGAGTAGTTATTTGTGTTGCCGCATTTTTGAAATTATTATATATAATTTCTATACTATCATAAGTTTCATCAGCAAATAGCTTCATTAAATGACTTGCAATGGTTGCTGTATTTTCAAAAGTTAAATTATCGAACAATTTACTATTGTTAGCAATAACCTTATACTCTTTAGATAATGAATCATTACCTTTTTTACCAATAGCAAGGATATCTACTTGTTTACCTTTATAAGAATTTTGAATTAAGTCAATAGATTTTTTTATTACAGATGAGTTGAAGCCTCCACACAAACCTCTATTAGAAGTAATCACGACTAAAAGTACTTTGTTAATTTCTCTTTGTTGAGCATATACGCTACCTACATCACCTTCTAAGGTAGCACTTAAACTTTGTAGTAATTCAGTTAATTTATTTGAATAAGGACGCATAGCAGTAATTGCATCTTGAGCCTTTTTTAATTTTGCAGCTGATACCATTTTCATAGCACTAGTAATCTGCATGGTAGATCCAATAGATGTAATTCTGTTACGTATTTCTTTTAAGTTTGCCATTTTTCCTGTCCTAAATCCTTTCCTAAAGGAAAGAACTTGTTTATGTATTAAATGATAATAAAATTACCAACGTTCTCCCCTTTTGGGGAGAACGAGAGGGGATTAATTATATTTAGCTGATAATTCTTTAGCAGTATTTTCTAAAACTTCTATTACCTCATCAGTTAATTTACCAGATTTTAATGTATCTAATGTATCTCTATGTTTTGTGTTTAAATAAGAAATAAACTCTTTTTCAAATTCTTTTACTTGATTAACAGGTACATTTTTTAATAAGTTTTTAGAACCTGCATAGATAATTGCAACTTGATCTTCAACCGTAAAAGGATCGTTTTGAGCTTGTTTTAGAATTTCAACATTACGTTTACCTTTTTCAATTACATTTAATGTTGCAGCATCTAAATCAGAACCAAATTTTGCAAAAGCTTCCAATTCACGATATTGTGCTTGATCTAATTTTAAAGTACCAGCTACTTTTTTCATCGATTTTATTTGAGCATTACCACCCACACGAGACACAGAAATACCTACGTTAATCGCTGGCCTTACACCAGAGTTAAATAAATCTGATTCTAAGAAGATTTGACCATCAGTAATTGAAATTACGTTGGTAGGAATATATGCTGAAACATCACCTGCTTGAGTTTCAATAATTGGTAATGCCGTTAATGAACCACCACCTTTTACTTTTCCTTTTAAAGAGTCAGGGACATCATTCATTTGTGCCGCAATTGTATTATCAACAACAACTCTAGCTGAACGCTCTAATAATCTAGAGTGTAAATAAAATACATCACCAGGGTATGCTTCACGTCCTGGAGGTCTTCTTAATAGTAAAGATACTTCACGATAAGCAACTGCCTGTTTAGATAAGTCATCATAAACAATTAATGCAGGACGACCAGTATCTCTAAAATATTCACCAATTGCTGCACCAGCAAAAGGAGCATATACTTGCATAGGTGCTGGGTCTGAAGCATTGGCAGCAACTATTGTAGTATATGCCATCGCACCTCTTTCTTCTAACATATTTGCAATACCAGCAACTGTAGACCCTTTTTGACCTATGGCAACATAGATACAGTATACGGGCTCTCCAGCATCATAAAATTCTTTTTGATTTAATATCGTGTCAATAGCAACAGTAGATTTACCAGTTTGACGGTCACCAATAATCAATTCACGCTGGCCTCTTCCTACAGGTATCATGGCGTCAATAGCTTTAATACCTGTTTGTAAAGGTTCAGTTACAGGCTCACGAAAAATAACCCCAGGTGCTTTACGCTCTAAAGGCATTTCAAAAGTTTCTCCTTTTATTGGTCCTTTACCGTCTATAGGTAGGCCTAGAGTGTTTACTACTCTACCAACAATACCTTCACCAACTTGTAATGAAGCAATACGTTCTGTACGTTTTACTGTAGACCCTTCTTTAATTTCAGTAGAATGCCCTAATAATACAACACCCACATTATCATCTTCAAGGTTTAATACTAAGCCTTCAAGGCCGTCTTCGAATTGTACTAATTCACCATATTGTGCATTTGCTAACCCGTAAACACGTGCAATACCATCACCTACTTGTAAGACGGTTCCAACTTCATCTAATGATGCGTTACCATCAAAATTTGCTAGTTGTTGTTTTAAAATTGCTGATACTTCAGCAGGTTTTATTGTTGCCATATCTAATTTGTTATTTAGTGATTCTAGTTTAATTGTATGATATCACTAGTTACTTATATTAATTTGTTGCGTTTAGTTATTAATTAACTCTCTACGTAAATTATTCATTTTCCCTGAAATGCTAGCGTCAAATTGTTTGTCGCCAACACGTAAAATAAACCCTCCAATAATACTGGGGTCTATGGTGTTTTTAAGTGTTACGTTTTTACCAGTTATTTCTTTAACCTTGGCTAGAACTTTTTGTTCTAAATCTTTTGTTAAAGGAATAGCCGTAGTAACCTTAGCAATTTGAATCCCTTTAGAAAGGTCAAATAGTATTGTATATTGTTTTGCTACTTCAGATAAAAGAGGTAATCTTTTATTCTCAATAAGTTGATTGATTAAACTTTGAGAAGTTTTATTGATGTTGCTAAAAACAGCCAATAATGCAGATTTTTTAATCTTTGATTTTACTACAGGACTTTTAAGTAGAGACTGTAATTCTTTACTTTCGTTAATTGTTGAAGCTATTAATTGCATATCTTCATTAACCTTGTCAGCTTGTTTTAAATCTGTTGAAAGACTTAAAACTGCTTTAGCATATCTTATGGCAGCTCTAGATTCTCTCATATTAATTTAACTTGATATCTTTTAGCGTATCTTCAACTAATTTTAGTTGTTTGCTTTCGCTAGATAATTCTTCTTTTACTACTTTTTCAGCAATATCAATTGATAAACTTGCTACTTGTTTTTTTATGTCTGCTATAGCAGCAGATTTTTCGTTCTGAATAGCAACTTTAGTCTGCTCCATTAATTTATTAGCTTGTACTTTTGCTTCCTCTTTAGCTTCAGTAATCATATTATTTTTGATTTCTCTAGCTTCTTTAAGCATTGCATCCCTTTCCGTTCTAGCTTCTTTTAAAATTTTCTCATTGTCAGCAGTGATATTTTGCATTTCTTGACGGGCTTTTTCAGCTTCAGCTAATGCATTTTTTATACCATCTTCACGTTCGTTTACGGCATTCAAAATTGGACCCCAAGCATATTTCCTTAATAAGAAAATTAATGCTAAAAATAATAGTGTTTGCCAAATAAATAGCCCAAAAGAAAATTCGTTTAATAACTTATCCATAGTTTAATCTTTAAAAACATTAATTAAAACTAGTAATAACCAACCGTTATTACTAGTTTTAGACTTTTAGTATTTTTATTAAGCTGCAAATAATGCTGCGAAACCAATACCTTCAATAAGTGCTGCTGCAATCAACATCGCAGTTTGAATCTTACCAGTAGCTTCTGGTTGACGAGCAATAGCATCCATTGCTGACCCACCAATTCTACCAATACCAATTCCTACTCCGATTACAATTAAACCTGCACCTACAATTTCTGGAATGTTCATAATATAAATATTTAATAATTAATGTTCATGTTCCTCGGCTGCAGAACCAAAATATAATGCCGATAATACTGTAAATATATATGCTTGTAATGCTGCTACTAACAATTCTAATATCATTAAACCAAATGCTAATCCGAATGACAATGGACTGCCAATCCAACTTTTAAATAAAAACATTAAACCAATAATACTCATCAATACTACGTGACCCGCTTTCATATTAGCATATAACCGTATCATTAAAGCAAAAGGTTTAATAAATGTACCTAGCAATTCTATTGGAGCTAAAATTATTTTCATAGGTGCAGGAACGCCAGGCATCCAGAAAATATGTTTCCAATAATCTTTCTTTGCTGTAAATGTTGTAATAAGGTATGTTAAGATTGCCAATGAAAAAGTTATGGCAATATTACCTGTAATATTTACACCTAGTGGAGTAAGTCCAAATAAATTTACAAACCAAATAAAGAAAAATATGGTTAGTAAATAATTCATGTATTTTTTATAATGCTTTTCTCCAATGTTTGGGATAGCAATTTCATCTCTTATATAGAGTACTATAGGCTCTAATATACGTCCAGGTCCCTTTCCAATTCCTCCATTTTTTGCATATGATTTCCCTAAACTGCTAAATACTAAAAATATGATTAAACTGGTAATGATAATCATCATTACATTTTTAGTAATTGATAAATCTAAAGGTTTTTCATTAGACTCAAACCCTTTTTTATTATAATGAATTGTTCCGCTGCTATCTGTCTTGTAAATATGACCATTATTGTGTGATATAGCATAATAATTACCATTACTTTCTGCAACACTCTCACCGTGGTGGAATTTTGAGGATGAGAAAAATTGCAAACCATTATCCCACAATATAATTGGTAAGGGGAAAGTTAAATAATCTGTAACGTGAAAATCATGAGAGTCTAATAAGTGATGCTTAATATCAGCTTTGATTTGTTCTTTTAATGTCAACGCTTTTCCATGTTCATCATGTTGCGTAACTTCATGCTGAACTGCTTCAGAACTCTCATGCTGGGCATTTGTCTTGAGAACAGTCAATAAAAATATAAAAGTAAGTAAGTTAAGTATTTTTTTTCTTTGCATATCACTTCAATAAGTCAGTGTCTATAAAATCCGTGCAAAGATACTGTTTTATGTGAAATTCAAAAATAATTTTGAGGTTTTATTTGTTCTTTTTTTACCTTATTAAATGATGCTTTTTTTACTTTAAATTATTGAGTAAATTAACTAATGAATAGGTTTCAATGACCAAGCATATAGTATATGGTACAAAGAATGAAGTAAACTCTAATGTGTTGATGTCTCCATCTGCTTTGTACGAAGTGTAAAAGAGAATGAAAAAGAGAATAAATTTCATAAAACTACCAGCCATAAAGAGATAACCTAATTGTGCTTTAAATTTCTCTCTAAAAACATATAAAAACATATAAACGCCTATAGCTAAAAAATAGTTCATAGTGTATGCCAAAACAATTTTATGTGCGAAAAGAGGTGAATTTATATAGCGTAGAACTAAAAGGTGTATCCCAAAAAAGATAATAATGCTTATAGATAATAGTAAACTAAAACGCTTTAATGGATTATTCATGTTTACTGCTGTTCATTACTTATCTTTTCTAATTGCTTAACTATACTCCATATTGAAGCAATGAGACCAATTAAAATAAATCCTAAAGTGAATAATTTTTTCTCCATTAAAAAGTAATTATCTAGCTTTTTACCTAAATAAACGGCTAGATAAATAGTTGCACCTAATTGAAAGCCAATACCTGTAAAACGAATGTATTTATTAAGCTGTCCTTTCGATTTTTTGCTCATTCTTTAATGCCTTTACCGAACCTTTCATTGTACATGAAGCATTAAAGGTAGCACCTGGCTCAACAGATAATTTACCTAAAACAACATCGCCCGTAATTGTAGCTGTAGCTTTTAAAGATAATAATTGATCTACATTAAGGTTGCCAGAAAATTTACCTTCAATATCTGCATTACTACAGTCAATAGTACCTTCTACAAAACCATCTTTACCAATAACAACTCTGCCAGAAGTTTTAATTTTACCTTCAACTTTTCCATCAATTCTGAAGTCACCTTCAGATTTTATATCACCAACAAATGATGAATTTTTACCTATAATGTTACGCTCAAATACTTGGGTTGGGTTAATTTTTTTTTCAGAAAACATAATTTTAATTTTTTAATTTACACTCCGTTTAAACTCATTTTTATCACTTAGGGGAGTAATATCAAATTGTTAAATAAATATTTCTTTTTCTTAGTTGTCTGTTTTTTTATTCAATTCTGAAGAATCATAACTGTCAATATTGTCTAAAATTTCAACAGCATGTTTTCCTTCTTCAGTGTTAGGAAAACTCAAAGCAACAAAGCTTAATGCTTCTTTAAAAGCTTTTGTCCCTTTAGTTTTCATTTGAATGTAAGCCTTTAATAATTCTAATTTTGAAATTATTGCTTCGCTTTCAAATTGTTTAATTGCTTTTTCTACCTTTTGAGAGGCTCTATCGTAATGTTGAAAATCAAAATCACAATAAGCATCATTGTAAATAGCTTCAGGTGAATGTTTGTCTTCAGTAGATGCTATTTGATCTGGATTTAAGATAATAGTTGCATATCTTGAATCTGGATAATTGTTAACGACTACACCTTTGTATTTATTGCTTCTCAGTTCATCAAAGTTAGCATAAATTTTATATAGGTGGTAATTTATAGGAAGAATTAATTTTTCTTTAGGGTTAAAACGTAATAGTTTCTCTAATTTATCAGCTGCTAATTGATATTCTTTAAATTGCTCTTTGTAGATGATTCCTAGTTTATAGTAAGCATCGTTTCGTAAAGTAGAAATACTGTCAAGGGCGTTTTTTTCTGTTGGAATTCTGCTTATATAATAGTCTAATTCGTATTTTTTTGAAGTGTCAAAAGTATTTGCAGTAGCTAAATTTTCTATTTCTTTAGAATTCTTTTTAACTGATTTTTTTGCTGATAAACGCCAATTGTCACCTAAGGTTCTGTTACCCCATGTTCTTCTAAATTCTTGCTTGCCAAATCCTGAAACACTAGTGTTGTAAAAATAAAATTTACCACCTTTAGATTTCCCGATAGTATTGCCTTTGTCTATACTACCAAAACCATTAGTAGTTTTTAATGAGTTTTCAAGTTTGATTTTTGCTAATTCTTCAATTTTTTTAAGACTATCAATGTGTTTTTGATAAAACAACTCTTGTTCAGGTTTTGTAAGGCTAGCAACCATTAAAATACTATCATTGTTTTTTGCAATAGATTCATAAGCAATTACTTCTTCTAAACTTTCACGTTTTCTAATAATACGCCTTATGCGTTTTTCATTTTTATTTTTTGTAATTAAGATAATACTGTCATAATAAGCTCCAGCCACCTCAAACTTTATATTGTCAAAATAGATGTTACCTAATTGTTCATAGGTTAATTCTTTTTGAAATTCTTTTCCTTGCTCAGTTCTTAATGATTTTTCAAAGTCTAAAATAGCTGTATTTGTACTATCGTTTTGTGTTTCAATAACTCCTTTTTGATAAAGTAATTCATCTAGATAAGGTCTATTTTCTCTTTCTTTAATTAGCTTTTGTAATGTGCTTAATAATTGATTGGTGCTGTCTTGTTGTGTATAGTTTTTTGCTCTATCAATTTGAGCATGAATTTTATATCGATATGGTGCTTTTTTGAATCGAGCTAATTTTTCGAAATATAAATTTGAAGAATCTATTTTTTGTTCACTTCTATACAATTGCCCTAAAATAAATAGATTTCTTGCTTTTTGTTTTGAGTCAACTGAAAATAATACAGCACTATCTAAGTGGCGAATTACTAAATCTGTACTATCTATTGCTTGATATGCCATTGCCATGGAAGTGTGGCCATCTTCAATAATGTCTAAAGGTAGATTTTTATTCTTGAGTAGGTATTCAAGAGTTTCTATTGCCAGTTCTTCATTTTGCAGTCTGACTAAAGTTTTAGCTTGCCAAACTCTTGCTAAGTCTTTTAGTCCATTTTTGGTGTGGTTTTCTAAAATGAAATTAAAAGCTTCTAGTGCAGGAACAAAGCGTTGTGAATAATATCTCGCTTTACCTAACAACAAATAAGCATCATCAATTTGTTTGTTGCGTTCTCTACCGTTGATATCCATTGAATGCTTCTGAATAGCTTTGATAGATTTCTCTTCAGCTTTGTCAAAACCTTGAGCAGTACTTTCATTTTGAGATTTTTGTTGAGGTTTGTTATTCGTAGAAGGTAAATTTAATACTTCAATCTCTTTTTCTTCAATTTTTAAAGGCTCAATGGGTAGTAGTTTCCAAAAGTTATCATCATAATTATCGTCTAATTGAAGTTTGGCTTGATCAAAGGCAACTTGACCATTGTATAATACATTGTATTTTGTGCTAAGACCGTGCATACTTCTGTTTAAAAGTGCATTTTTTTTAGTAGAACAACTAAAAAAAATAACTAAAAAACAACTAAGAAGTAGTTTAATGAAAATGTTTTTACTCAAAATTCGAATTTGTCTATTTAATTAACTTAAAACCTAGAGAATTATTGTAATATAATGGGTGTAAAAGTACAAATTAATTGATACTTATTTGAATGGTAAGATTAGTGTTGAGTTTTAGGTAGGTATATACTAATACTCAAACACTCCAAACTTACTTTTAATGGTCAGTTTTTTTGTAGTTGAAGTTTCAACTCGACCTACAATTTGAGCATCTACATTAAACGATTTAGAGATTTTGATAATCTCTTCAGCGATTTCTTGAGGCACATACAATTCCATTCTGTGTCCGCAATTAAAGACTTGATACATTTCTTTCCAATTGGTATTTGATTGTTCTTGTATCAATTTGAAAAGTGGAGGTACATCAAATAAATTATCTTTTACGATATGTAATTTATCAATAAAGTGAAGAATTTTTGTTTGAGCTCCACCACTACAATGAACCATGCCATCAATCTGATGGGCGTATTTATTTAATATCTCTTTAATGATAGGAGCATAGGTACGTGTTGGTGACAAAACTAATTTTCCTGCATTTATAGGTGAATTATTAATGGTGTCAGTTAATTTAATGTTTCCTGAATAAATCAAATCTTCAGGTACAGCATGATCAAAACTTTCAGGATATTTTTCAGCCAAATCTTTTGAGAAAACATCATGACGTGCAGATGTGAGTCCGTTGCTACCCATACCACCATTATATTCCTTTTCATAAGTTGCTTGTCCAAATGAAGCCAAGCCAATAATTACATTGCCTGCTTTGATGTTTGCATTGTCAATAACATCAGTTCTTTTCATTCTTGCAGTAACTGTAGAGTCAACAATAATGGTTCTGACCAAATCACCAACATCGGCAGTTTCTCCACCAGTAGAGTGAATGGTTATACCATAATTAGCCATCTCTTTTAATAATTCTTCAGTACCATTAATAATGGTTGAGATAACTTCACCAGAAATTAAATTTTTGTTTCGCCCAATAGTTGATGAAAGCATAATGTTGTCTGTTGCACCAACACACAATAAATCATCAATATTCATAATTAAAGCGTCTTGAGCAATACCTTTCCAAACTGAAATATCACCAGTTTCTTTCCAATACATATATGCCAAAGATGATTTAGTACCAGCACCATCAGCATGCATAACCAAACAATACTCCTCATCATTAGTTAAAAAATCGGGTACAATTTTACAAAATGCTTTAGGAAAAAGACCTTTGTCAATATTACTAATTGCTTTGTGAACATCTTCTTTTGAAGCAGAAACTCCTCTTAAATTGTAACGTTGGTCTTCAGCACTCATTTGTTTTTATTTAAAAGATATAATTTTTTCTTGTCATAATCAATAACTGCTTTTCCTTTTTCTAAAATATCAGCCCCAATAATTCCGTTAATAGGTTTTGCTTTTTGTTTAATCAAAGCACTATTAATATGTGATAAGTCTATCAAAACTAAGCTTACCTTTTTTAATTTGAAGCCACCTATTTTTAAATTGTTTTTTTTTGCAATTTGAGTGTCAATTTCACCTTCACCAGCTCCAGCTGCTTTGTGTTCAGAGTCTTTAGGGTTTAAATTAAATTTTTCAATTTCATCAAAACCTACACAAGAGTTTGACGCACCAGTATCTAAAATAAATTTCCCCTTTTTACCATTTATTTTGGCTTTAATTTCAAAATGATTGGTGGCAATTTTTTTAAGTTTAATACAATGATATTCTTTATGACTTAGGTATTCTCTTAAGCTCATTTAAATTACAGACTTAAATTGTTCTAAAAAGCGAATATCATTTTCAAACAACATTCTAATGTCTGGTATTTGATACAATAACATTGCGATACGTTCAATACCCATTCCGAATGCAAAACCACTGTATTTTTCTGAATCGATATTTGTGTTTTTTAATACGTTAGGGTCAACCATACCACAGCCCATAATTTCTAACCAGCCTGTGCCTTTAGTTATTTTATAATCAGTTTCAGTTTTTAGTCCCCAATAAATATCAACTTCAGCACTCGGTTCTGTAAAAGGAAAATAGGATGGACGTAATCTGATTTTAGATTTGCCAAACATCTCTTTGGTAAAATAAATTAAGGTCTGTTTTAAATCAGCAAAAGAGACGTCAGTATCAATATACAAACCTTCTACTTGATGAAAAATACAATGTGAACGTGCAGAAATATCTTCATTTCTAAATACTCGCCCAGGAGAAATAGTTCTAATTGGCGGTTTGTTGTTTTCCATATAGCGTATCTGTACTGAAGATGTATGCGTACGTAACAACATATCTTTTTCTACTTGGCTAGACTTCTCTACAAAGAAAGTGTCTTGCATATCTCTTGCAGGGTGGTATTCAGGAAGGTTCAATGCTGTGAAGTTATGCCAGTCATCTTCAATCTCTGGTCCTTCAGAAATATTAAACCCTATCCGTGAAAACACATCAATAATTTGATTTTTTACGATTGAAATCGGATGACGAGCACCTAATTCAATAGGTTCAGCAGGTCTGGTTAAATCACCATAATTACTTTTTGTTTCAGCACTGTTAGATATCAATTTTGATAGCTCAGAAACTTTGTCTTCTGCTGAGTTTTTTAATTTGTTTAATGCCTGTCCAAAATCTTTACGTAGTTCAGCATCAACATTCTTAAATTCTGCAAATAATCCTTTGAGTAATCCTTTACTACCTAGATATTTTATTCTAAAAGCTTCAATTTCATCTTTAGAAGTGGTTTTAAAATCTTTTACTTCGCTAATCAATTTATGTACTTTATCTAACATTGGCTTTTTATATTGCTTGCAAATTTAATCTTTTTCTTTAATTAAATAGTGAGAAAAAAAATGAATATGGATAATAGAATTCAAACGTTTTCGTTAGTACTAATATATTGAAAAATAATTAGGTTAAAAAAGTTAAGATATTACTATTTTAATTATTTTTGTACCATTGAATTATAAAATAAATAAAAAGACCCTAATAAAATTATGAATTGAGTACTCTAAAGTGTTTGTAAGTTAGAAGAATACTAAGTAATGGATGCTTAATAAGTCTCGAAATGACCAATAAAAAACAATAAATTAATAAGACATGAACCGAGCATATTAAACTTTTTAATATAATTTAAGGGGTTAAATGCGAACACATGTGACCAAAAAAACAATAAATTAA
>Ga0256834_1002200_pt1 | contig 12473 bp, 10 predicted proteins | sample 4281140metaG_FD_190536 | JGI IMG/M metagenome (GOLD analysis project Ga0256834, IMG submission 190536) | Hydrothermal vent microbial communities from East Pacific Rise, Pacific Ocean - 4281-140 | ecosystem: Environmental > Aquatic > Marine > Hydrothermal vents | place: Pacific Ocean: East... | reverse complement strand
TGTCTTCTTCAACCAGGATGATTTCGATGGCGAGACCAGTATTGAACTGGATTTCCTTGATAGCCTCTTGGTTGGTTGGATCAGCTGCTGCCAGGAAAAGCCGGTTTCCCCGTTTGGCTAAAGGTAATACATGGTGTTTGGTGACCAGACTCGAGTCCACCTCTTGTAATGGTAGCGTATCTTTACTGATGGCCTCCAAGTCCAATAAAGGCAGCCCAAATTCCTGCGACGCGAGAATGGCAATTTGACGGGAAGAGGCCAGCCCGTTACTCACGACATGGGAGATAAGGGGGATGCCCTCTTTACTGGCTTGTATGGTGGCGTCAACTGCGTTTTCAACATCCAGTAAGCCGGCATTTACCAGATAGCGGGAAAATCCTTTGAGATTTTTATCTAGGTTATTATTCATGGTGTATGTTCATTTGGCAAAAATGGGCATGTTCAAAGAGTTTTTTCATTCATATGCATTTTGTTCTGAAAACATAAGAATGTCCAATGGGTTATCGCCGTATTCTAGAGGAAATCTCACAATAGATGGATGTGCAACCTGAAATCTGCCGGGGTTTGATAGCCTTCTTGAGGCGTTCAGAGGGAGGATGTGCCAGCAATCCATCTGGAACTGGTGCCAGGGCGGTGATTCACTATATTCTGCGTAGATTGAAGGCGGGACTACCCGATGGTAACCCCTGTCTAGGGCAATAGCTGCTTTGCTGGCACCCGAATGAAGCTGTTGTAGCATTGGCCAACAAGGAGGCAAGAATTGCTTGGGAGGTATCGGCCAGGAATAAAACCCATCAATCCGTACCTCCTATTTGATGGGAGCAGATGAAAAAACCGGTCTTTATAAGACATTTGATGTGGAAAAGGCATCTGACAATAGTCATGACTTGAATGGCAAGAGAATGTCAGTGTGCTGACGTAATTTGTCACCTGATAGGCCGATAATGGCTTATCATCCACATATTGATGGAGATCGGCTTGATGCCGAAGATGCCTAAGAAAGCAATGTATATTCAAAAGGATATGGGCGTATTACGGGTTTTGTTATCGGCCATATCAATGTTGGCATGATAGTTGCTTTTTTCTTGATAGCCCGATCATAACCTGTCGGGAAGCTATCTATAGACCTAAATGTTGGAGAATTGAGTTATGAAAAAACAAGCTGGTTTTACATTGATTGAACTGATGATTGTTGTGGCAATTATAGGTATTCTGGCTGCCATCGCGCTGCCGGCCTACCAGGACTACATTACGCGATCAAAGGTTTCTGAAATAATTATTGCTGGTGATGCATGTAAGAATAGCGTAACTGAGTACTATCAAACTATGGATCGAGTTCTTCCTGCTGACGCTGCGGCAGCAGGTTGTTCAAATCAAGTTACTCAGTATGTGGCAGGCTTGACTGTTGCAAATGGTGTTATTACAGTTTCTTCTGCTATCGCGGCAGCACCTGGAGATTATGTCTTGACACCAACAGCGAATGCCAATGACGCGTCAATTTTGGATTGGGAATGTAATACAGCCTCTACCCTTGATTCCAAATATTTGCCTGCAAACTGCCGCTAAATGTGTGTATAACGAAGGAGGTAAAGCATTTGTTGCTTTGGTGGAATCAATTTAGACCAAAGCCTATTATTGCTTTAGCCTGCTACCCAAGGCGTTGTTTGCCTGGGTCAGAGTGCTGATAAAATCCCCGCTTTGGCGGGGATTTTTTTATGTGGTGAAGCATTAGTCATAGGGAATGCCTTCAATGGGTTCCCATTCGCCTTTCCAGCGTCCGTAGTCTTCGTGGTTGTAGGCTGGGAGTTCGTCCGCTGCAAGCATCGATTTGTTCTTGTTGCTTCTCGACAGCATCAGGTTATGGTTCGGGCAAACCGGATGCAAGGCCATTATCGGCGTTGCTTCTTCAGCCATTCCATGGCCCCCGGGGTTTTTTCCCAGAGTTCCCGGGCCTCTTCCCGGTACAGCCAGGCCTGGTCGTCGCCGCCGATGGTGATGCCGTATTCCGATAATTTCGGTTGGCGCACGGTCTTTCTGCATAGCATGGGGGCCACTTTGGGAAGGTCTTCCATGGCGAACGCCAGCGCCTGGTTCGCTTCTTTTGTCTTGCCAAGGCGGAACAATGCCAATGCTCTGCCGAAGGAGATTTCCGGGTTCATGTCGTCGGGGTACTGCGCGGCCAGTTGCAGGGCCTTGTCATTTTCATTTTCCTTCAGGTACTGATTGATCAGTAAGGTTCGAATTCCGTGATTGTCTCCCGGGTTGAGTTGTAGCAGGCGTTGTGCGTAACCAAGGGCTGCGTTGTCATTGTATTTGCTCTGCTCTACATGGATCATGCGCAACAAGCTGCGCAGGGCGGGCCGGTTTTGGGGGACGGGCCATTCGAGGATGACCTCTGTGCCGGTTTTTTCCAGGGCTTTTTCCAGAATACGGATGGAGCGTTGTAGTATCGGCGCCAGCAGTTTTTCGGTGATCCAGGGCTGTGGTCCCGCCGGATGATCGAGTATGGCGGTGGCCAGGTCATCCAGGATGCTCAGGCTGTCAAATGCCTCGGGTCTGGCTTCCAGCCAGCCAAGCCAGTGATCCATGGATGCGGCTTCCCAGGGGTCGATTCCCGCAGAGAACTGGTTGTGGATGGAGAAGGGCTTTTCCATGGAGAATACCTCCATCCAGGCTTTTTCCAGCGACGCAATGGCTGCGGGCGTGATGATGGCGGCGCCTTCCTCATAGGCATCCTCATCCTCTTCTTCGTCAACCATGTTGGGAAGTTCGTTGATCAGCCTTTCGATTTCCCCTGCGGGTATCCCCATGTCTTTGAGTTGGGCTGCCATGTTCCGGGTGACGTCTTCTGTCGTCTGGCTGGTTTCTTCGAATAACTGAATTTCATAATCCGGCAAGGGGCGGGCGGTTCCCTTTGCAATGATCTCGGGCAGCTCCTGGTCCATCTGGTTGAAAAACTGGCCGGTGAGATCAAGAAGGGCTTTATGGGGGTCTTCGGCGACATCATGGAAAAAATCCAGCAGATCTTCATCTTCTCCGGATTTTTGTAGCTGTTTGTGCCAGAAGGTGGCTCTGTTGCGGGCTTCGCTGACTCGGTTTTCCCCCAGCAATAGTTGTATTTCCAGTACGCCGAGAAAGGGGTTGCCCGGTGTGTCCTGTTGCGCGTACTGGAGCGCCTCCCATGACCCCTTGCGATCCCCCGCATCCATGCGGATGGCGGATATCCGTTGCCAGGCGCCCGAGCGCAGAGGAGAGCGTTTCACATGATTGATGATGTGTTCCAGCAGTCTGGTCTTTTTGTTGTTGTATCCCAGGCGGTCATAGATGTTGCAGAGGGTGTTCAGCGCAAAATCATAACGGATATCAGTGCCGGAAATATCGGGCTGGAAGAGCGGTTCGATCAGTTTTAGGGCCTTTTTGGGCCTGTCTTCTTGCAGATGATCCGCTGCCAGTTCTATCAGCATTTCCACGGGGAGCTGTTTTGACGCAATGGCTTGCGCGCGGCCTTGCTCGTCAAGTTCATGCAGAATCAAGGGCCAAAGTTCTTCACCTGACAAAGGGGGCGCGCCTTCATAGGCGGGCAGGCAGCAGTGCTTGAACTTGCGGTTGGAGCCACAGGGGCAAGGGTCGTTCCTTCCCGGAGAAGGCAAAGGCTCGGGGTGAAAGTGGTTGCGCGGCAATGGTGTGACATTCCACAACATTCTGCCAAACAATAGTGCAAGCGCCTGAAGGCTCTCTTCGGAGAAGGTTTTGCCTTTATTGAACAGGGTATGTTGTGAAGGCTGCGCCCCGGTGTAATGATGAATATTGGTGCGCATCCAGTTGAAAAAGGTCTCTGCATCCTGAAGCCGCAGAATGGCGGCAATGGCATCCGGTAGCAGTTTATCAAAATCGACGGGCATATCTGCGTGCATGGCTGTTTCCTGGAAATGGCTGCCGTAGTGTCTAGATGAATTGTAACAGAGCAGGTTCGCCTTTCTGTAGGGGGTATGTCGGAATACCCCTACAGGGTGCTCGGATCTTGCCGATGTTTCTCTCGACAAATCCTGTGTAGGATTAGCCCATCACTACAGATTGATGCTCATGGAAGCGCAGGCAGACAGGGAGGTTTGCAGGAAAGGATTTCCATCATCTGCAGTGATGCCCCCTGACCCCGGATACATATGGATATGCCCCGGGGTTCTTTATTCCAATAATACCGCAAGGATAACAACTGCTTATCTTTATTTTCCGGCGGCCGGGAGAATAGTGCGCGTTCGCCCAACAAGCAAATGCCGCACCCCCCCCAGGCTTTGGGTCTTGAGGGTGCGGCACTTATCCGTAATGAGCCGGTGCTGTATCAGTCCGGGGTGGTGGTATCTTTCAGAAATTCAACGCCGGGTTTCTTGGTGTTGGCTTTTTCTTCCGGCTTTACATGGTCAAAGCCGCCGCCCCTGAGAAATTCCGGTATATAGAAATCCTGGTATTTCTTTATCATGCCTACTACTTCGGTACTGGTCAGTTCATGCAGGCGGCGTTTTGGGTAGCCCACTTCGAGAAAGGGAATATAGGGTTTTTCCTTGGCCGTGTGGCAACCTTCACACAGGAGCGGCTCCTCATTCACGTTCCTATGCAAGACTTTTTTCATCTTGGATTTTTGGGTGTCGTTCAGGCGCTCTTCTTCCTGCAGGTATTTGTTGACGAAGGCCAGTTCTTTGGGGCCGTTCAGGAAGCGGAACTTGCCGTTGCTGTCGATCTTGCCCGGCCCCAGTTTTGCGGAATAGTTTCCATACATGGATTCCTTTAGGGTGTTCAATCCCGGAGGAGGGGAAATCACTTTCCCGGTTTCCTTGTCATACCATTTAAAGATCCACGGTCCTTCTCCTTCTGCCTCAGGGCGCACATGACAGGTTTCACAAGCCAGGTAGAAAGCGTGCATATTGAGGAATGCGCGAATGGTTTTTGCCCGGTCATGGGGGACGGCGCCATGACAGCGCATGCAGACGCTGTAGCTGTCCGGTTCGACTTTCATGCCCACATGATGAAAATGCCCTTGCACATATTGCTCTTCGATGACCATGTACCCCAGGTCCGTGGTGGCGGTCTGTTGCTGCTCTTTCAGTGATTTCAGAAAGGCCTTTTCCTCGTCCGTGGTGCCTTCGCCATAAAAGGCCGCCAGATCCTGGGCCTCGTCCCCGGCTTTCTTGTCTTCATCCCCGTGCCCGAAAATTACCGGGTAGAGAAAGAAGCCATACCAGACGGTGAACGCCATCAGGGCGAGGATGTAAATTGTGCGAATAAATTTCTTCAGTGCTTTTAACACATTAGCCACCTTGCTGCTCAATGATGTTGGGGCTTGATTTCATGTTCCAGGCCTTCTTCTTTCATGGTTCGTACATATTCGTCATAGTGCTCATGGATCATGTCTGCTTCGGGCAAATATCCGGTCAGAAATACGGTGCCGAGAGGGAATTTCTCAGGCGCATAGTGAACGTTGTACCAATGAACGAAGAACAGAAAGAGGGCGGCGAGGAGCGCCTCGTCCGTGTGCATGATGTAGAAAGCGTTCAATACGATACCGGGCAGAAAATGGCTGACTTCATCCCGATACCAGAGCGCCAGACCCGCCGGACCAAGGATGGGAATGCCCCAGTAGGGAGCGAAATAATCGAATTTCTCCTTCCAGGAAATGCGGTCGTAGCGTGGTGGGCGATTGGTGAAATACAGCAGGTATTTGAACATGTCCACCAGGTCCCTGCCGTCTTTTGCGTTGGGGATCATTTCCTGGGAAAGAAATTCCTTGACCAGGTTGCCCAAGGTAACCCGTTTCTCCCGGATCAGCTTGCCCACCCTGTTCTTGAAGAAAAGATAGATCCAGTATCCGGTATGGAACAGGAACAGCGCCAGGAGAATCAGTCCGGTAATTCTATGGATATAGGGAGCCACCTCGATGCCGCCGAAAAACTCGTACAGTGGTTTGGCCCAGGGTTGATCATAGTAACGCAGCGGAAATCCGGTAAGGGCCAGGGTGATCACCGTAGTGAACAGGATGATGTGCTGAACCCTCTGGACCAGAGAAAACCGGAAGAAATAGCGCTTACCATTTCGAATGGCGATCTTGGGATATTTTTGCATGATAGTAGACTTCTGTTACTGGTTGCCAGACGGTGTTTTGCTTGCCGCTTCAGGTTGTTTGAAGAACGAGAATCTCGGGAACAGGCGGCGCAGCAGCTCCAGGAAGATCAGGACAACGAAAAAGTACAGCACTGCCGCCATCAAGCCCTTGAAGAAGGTGAGCATGTAAGACTGCAGCGGGTATTTCTCCGGATCGTCATAATCAACGTGAACCTGATAGCCGGCGATATTCTCGCCTGCCTTGGAATGGCATTCCGAGCTTCGGCAGGTTTGGGCGACGTTCTTCGGGTTGGTTGCCGAGGTCGGGGAGTCCTTGCTCTCGATAGAGTGGACGCTCTCTCCATAGACCACATGGCAGTCGATGCAATCAGGCGTTTCTTCGGAGCCGAAATGCGCCGCTTTGCCGTGGAAAGTTTCCCAATAGGATGCAACCACATTGCCCTGCAGCCCATGCCGTTCCTGTAGTTCCTTGTCCCCGTGGCACTTGGCGCATATGCCCGCGATCTCCTTGGAAACCCGGAGTTTTTGCAGGCGTGAAGTGACGTGAGCGTAAAAGTCTTCGGCAAAATCCCCGGTTCTGTGGCAGGTCTTGCACCGGCTCAAGCCGCGTTCGGATATGCCCGCTTCGTGTCCCTTGAAAAAGGACAGGGGGCGGTAGAGCGGCTGGTCATGGCAGCTGGTGCAGTGGGGGAAGTCTTCTACGAACTCCTTTTCGTTGCCGTCTTCATCCAGTTTGCTGTGCACGCTCTTGGCCAGGATCTCGGCGACGGGCTTGTGCGAGAACTTTTCTTCACCCGAGGGTTCGATCAGATGGCACTGTACGGTGCAGTCTACTTTTTTCGCCGGATCATGAGGGATTTTCTCGATGTCCCGATGGCAGTCCTTGCACTGAATGCGTTTATGGGGGCCTTTCTTGAACAGATCTTCATTGATGTAGAAAAGCCGAAAATTGCCTTCTTCATCGATTCTGCTCAGGCCCCGGTACTTGTGGCACAGAACGCAGTTCAGCTCGTCTGCGGCCTGTGTTCCCGGTGACCAGGAAACAAAGACGAAGCCCGACAAAACGAGCGCAAGGGAAAGCGCCCATTTTCCAAGGGAGGATGACATTCCGTTCCCAGCGTCCCGGCGACTGCAATTACTACCACCTGGCATATTCATCTTTCAGGGTTCTCCGAACAGCTTGTGAAAGTCCAGGAATGAATGTTGTTTTTGTAAAGCCGATAAAGACGCCAACAAGTCATAATCCCCCTCTATCACAAAAGCTGAATTTCAATAAAATGGCTAATGCATAGCCCAAAAAAATCCCTCAGCAGTAATAAATACAGCGCTGCTGAACTCCTCGCTCACATATCGTCTTTCGAGGGCCTGATGAGCCCTTCTTGTTATTTCAGGAATCTCCCATGCCAGATCGCGGGTTCGTATTTGTCCCGGAGTCGTTCAGGGTTTCCTTTGATGGCCGACTTGGAAATCGGTAATAATTATATGGTTATAAGTTTATCGCAGTTCTTTCCCACTTGAATTGATTTCCATCAAGGTTCCACGACCAAAATACTTTTACCGCCACCCCGTTGATTTCCTCTTTCTGGATGAAGCCGAACATTCTGCTGTCGAAGCCAAATTCTCTGGCGTCGGCCAGTACAAAATAGGCGTCGGGGGGGACGGTCTTGGCCGGCAGGTGGTAATCTTCGGATACGAATGCGTTCACGCTTTTGGTCTTGCCAAAGGAAGCGTAAGGCTCATCCAGGAGCTTGCCGTTCAAATACACCTGTTTGCCCTTGATCTCAATGGTATCTCCCCCCTCGGCAATGATCCGGCGCAGGATCTGGTCCTTGATGATCTTGGAGGCATTTTCCTTTTTCGCTTTTTGGAAGGCAATCAGCACAATATCCCCGCGCTTGGGTTCGGTCAGCTTGTTGATCACCACCAGATCGTGCTCATACACGGAGGGGTACATGCTTCCCGAGGTGACAAAGAAAGCGCGGACGATGCGTTTTCCCACCAGATAGTCCATGAGGGGGTTGACGGTCACAAGCAGCCCGGCGAAGACCGCTACATAGATCCAGCCCCGGTTGAACCATTTCAGGCGGTAGTCCGGCGGCTGGCGCTTGGCGCAAATCATTGCATCGATGGCGATGATTGCCACCCCGAGGAAAGGCACGGTGAGCAGCAGAAGCCCGGCCATGCGCGAGGTGGTATACATGTAGGCGATTGCAGCCAGCCAGGAAATCACGACCAGGCTGATGTAGGCCACAATCCCTCGTAGGAGTTTGCCGGAATATTGTTGCCCGAGACCGGGGCAAATGGACAGCAGCAAGGCGATCAGCGGCCGACGGGGTTTTACATCACCCATGTGACGCTCCCTTTTTCTTCAATTCAAAATTCTGTTGCAGCCTTGTTGTCTATGATTTGGTCTTGGCTGCCGCCAAATGGCTGATCTACCCCTTGGGAAGCCTTGAAGCAAGCTCATTTGCATCATCCCGGCTGGCGCCGGGATGAAACTTGATCAGAGGCCTCCCTGTTTGGGGCTAGTGTACTGCGCCGGTTGTTTATTCGTCAATCGTGGGATCGATATCGCCCCGCCACCAGCTGCGTTTGTCGGTAGGGTCCTTCTCCAGTGGCGGCATTTCGATTTCCGGGCCCATGAGGGATTCCACGGCTTCCGGCGTGAGGGTGCGGTTCATCAGTTCCGGCATGTAGAACTTCTTGTATTTTTGCACCAGGCCGATGATGTTCAGGCTTGTCAGCTCGCCAATCCTTCTTGGTGAGAATCCAAGCTCGCGGAACGGAATAAAACTCTTGTCCTCCTCGGTATGGCATTTGGTGCAGAAGCGTCCTTTGGCAGCGACGATGCGATGGAAGCTCTTTTTGACCAGGTCCCGGTCTTGTCCGGTAAGCTGCTCCTGGATCTTGACGAAATCGATTGCGGTTGGGTCTTTTTCGCTGATTTCGAGCAGGCGCTCCGTACCGTTTTCCTGGACATAGACAACAATTTTTGAGTAGAGATCATCTGTGGGAGCCAGGAAGCCCGAGTCGCCGTCATAATCCGTGCCGAAGGGCGGGCCTGTTACCTCTATCCCCGAGAAATTCAACCATCTGAGGGTCATTGCCTTTTCGTCCACTTTCTCCGGATCTGCGTGGCAGGTCATGCAGCCGAGAAACTGGGTATGCATGTTGAGCAGGGTGCGGATCATGGGTTGCTCGAAATGGGGGAAATCACCATGGCAATAGAAGCAGACGCTCTTGTCGCCCTCCAGCGCCATGGAGGTGGCTGAGTTGTGGAAATGGCGCGCTTGCTCCGAGTCGCGTTTTTCCGCCAGCTCTTCCAGCAGCCCGGAAGGTTTCTTGGTTTCCGCCAGCAAGGTTTTGTTCAACACGGACAGGGTAAGCTGGAAGCCGATTGCGCCTATGATGGTCAGGAGGAATGCGCCCACCAGGTAGGACCAGATGGGATGGTTCTGGCGGCGTCCCGTAATATGGAACAAATCCCGCCGCAGCTCTCCGGGAATCCTTGCCTTGTGATCGATGACAATGACGATCAGGATGAGGATAAGGACAAAAAGCAGTACCGCCGTCGCTGTTATGATGACCGTATTGGTAAACATTGTCTCTTGCATGTAAAGTCGCCTCTGTAGACCGGCCAGTATTTGTTCCACACCGATGAGTTTCCATCGTGCAGGCAGAAAATCCTGCCACATTTTCGCTTGACCAAGTGCCTGGACTCATGAATCCAGGGCATTTGGAAATTCTCTAGTTGTTAGGGTCGAACAGATAAACCCCTATCATGAACAACAGCCACAGGGTCCATATGCCGATGAACGCCAGCGAGCCATAGGCGATCCATTTCTGTTTTGTGCTCAATGGTTTGAGCATGGCTCATGGTCCGTCCGCCGGTGCGGATGCGGGCGCTCCTTCCGGTAGTTGTTCTTCCTGGGCGCGCAAATCATATTTTTGTAGCAGTGCGCGCAGATAGGCCCTTTCCGATGGCTGCTCCACCAGGTTGCGCAGGTACTCGAGAAAATGCTCCTCGATCTGGTGTTCCCGGGTGATCTTTCCGGTGAGATAGGTCCACTGCATGGGGAAGCGCCCCGGGGCCAGATGCACGTTGTACCAGTGCCAGAAAGCGATTACCACCAGGGCGAGCAGGGCTTCATGGGGGTGCGCCAGGCGCATGATGTCCTGAAAATAGTATGCCCAGCCCGAAGGGAGGATGCTTGCCCAGATATCCGGGAACAGGAATGCAGAGCCGGACAGCACCATGACGGAGTTGCCGAATGCCGCGGCAAAATAGTGAATCTTCTGCTTGTACATGAACTTGTCCATTTCCGGCCGCTGTTTTCTGGTGCCGGCAAAATACATGACGTCTTCCTTCATGTCCTGCAAGTCCTTGTACATGGGAATAACCGTCCGCCGCATATCGAACCGCCCCCTGACGACCTGGATGACCGTGCCGGCAATCAGCGTTGCAACGTGATAGATCATGGTAAAGATCATGACTGCAGCCAGGGTGCGGTGGATGGTGCGGGTAACCTCAATCCCTCCCAGCATGCTGTTGAAAGGCTGGGCCCAGAAAGCATCGGAAAAATGCACGGGCAAGCCGGTGAAGGCCAGCAGCAGAAAAGTAGAGAAGGTCAGCAAATGCTGGATGCGGATATGGATGGAATAACGGGGCAGATCTCCGATGGGGTTGGAAATCACGTTCTTGTACAACAGCACCCGATCCTGGGGCATCATTTCGATGAGATCCTCGATCTCTTTTCGGTCCCTGTCCGATGTGCGGTTTTGACGCATGCTTTTTTGCAGCGTCTTTTCTGCCTCTTTTGATAACTTCATACTGTATCTCTTATTCTACAGCCGCTTGGCGGCCTCTATTATCGTCTCACTCCGGGAACCCTGGCGGTATAAAGCCCTTACCGGCGGGGAATGATGCGTTTGCGGTTGCGCTTGCTTCTGCGCCACCATGTCGAACCCCAGCGTATACGCCAGCCAACGCCATCGCGCCGGCGGCCAAAGGTTTCGAACAGGGAAAGACCGATCAGGGCAACCACCACACTATTGCCTACGACGCCGTAAATTGCTTCGGCCTTGTGCAGCACCGGGTTGTATTTCGCGTCGAAAGACGGGTGCGGGTCGACGGCCAGGAATTTCTCATCCGCATTTTCATGGCACTGACGGCAAGCTTTCACCCGATTGTTTTTGTGGGTGGGTGATTCCGGGTCGCGCGATGAGAGAATGCCGTGGACGCCCCGATAGTAATTCTCCTGGTCGGCATGGCAGTCGAGGCAGGTTGCTGCGCCTTCCAGTCCATATTTTGTTACCTTGCCGTGGAAGCTCTCCTCATAGGACTTGGCGGCGATGAGGAATTTTTCGCCAAGGGGTTCGCCCGCTTCTTCTGCTGCCGCGGCATGGCGTTCGAGCATTTTTTCGTTGCTGTGGCAACGGCTGCAGAGTGCGACGATTTCCTCGCCGGATCGCTTGACCTCCAGTACCCGCCTGCTGGTATGGGAGTACCACTGGGTAACGAAGTCCAGCTTTTCATGGCATAGCTCGCAACGATCCACCACTTTTTTGGGCGGCTCTGTCTGATTGGGGTTGTACAGGGGGTTGGTGTGACAGCTTATGCAGTAGGGTTTGTTGGCGTCCAGTCCCTCGGCGATTTTCCCCCGGGCGTGAACGCTCTTTTGGAACAGGTCATAGACTGGCTTGTGACTGAAGGGTTTGCCGGTGGCCGGGTTCTTCTTGGTATGGCATTCCTGGTCGCAGGTGACGCCTGTCTTGACCGGACGGTGGGGCAGCTCCTTGATGTAGTTGTGGCAGTCGCGGCAGGGCACATTTCTGTGCACGGTGTTGGAAAACATTTCCGGCGGCACGCTGTAGGAACGGAAGACGCCGTCCTGGGTGACCCTGCCCATGCGAGGGTATTTGTGGCACATGAGGCAAGCTTCATCGTCCTCGAAAGCTGCCTGCGCTGTCGGTAGACCAGTCAGCGCCAATGTCAGCATTACTGCAAACAAGAGCCAGTATTTCAAGCGGTTCTGCATTTTCACTCCCCCGACGAAGTCAATCGTCACCAAAGTCGATTGCTGCGATCAAATTATTATTATTTGGAAATAGGGCCGGTTATTATTTTATCGGCCAGCTGTTGCCTTCGAACAGCTACGCTAATGAGGATAGCAAGATCATTAATCAGAAACAAGTCTTCTTGTGAGGGGGGTTGAGGGTATCGCGCTGCACCCAGCAAGCAATCAGGTGTCGTGGCAGTTGGTGCAGATATTTTTGCTCCGGAGTCTTTTTTTCTCGTCAGCTCCTCTGGTGGCGGCCTTGTTCTTGATCACGCCCTTCTCATGGGGGTTGTGGCAGGT
>Ga0256834_1002199_pt1:0-10000 | contig 12473 bp, 10 predicted proteins | sample 4281140metaG_FD_190536 | JGI IMG/M metagenome (GOLD analysis project Ga0256834, IMG submission 190536) | Hydrothermal vent microbial communities from East Pacific Rise, Pacific Ocean - 4281-140 | ecosystem: Environmental > Aquatic > Marine > Hydrothermal vents | place: Pacific Ocean... | reverse complement strand
AGGATAGAGCAATTAGGGCAGAAGAAAAATTAAGATATTTTGTGCTTACAGGAAAACCATTGAGTAGTAAGTTAACAACAAGGCAAATTATTGGACTACGGTTTGCTTCAGATGAAGAGCTTCCTAATCTAGCTAAGAAAGCAGAAGATGAAAATCTTTCAGAAAAAGAAATTAAGCAAAGGGTTAAAAATTGGAAGGCAGATTTTTATAGAGTATAAAGAGATTAAATATTTTTATAAGTCCTCATAATACTATTATGAGGATTTTTTTGTTTGAGAATATATTGACTGTATAATAGTAGTAAATTTGTAGTATGTATGGTATTTTAGATTGCAATAGTTTTTATGCTTCTTGTGAACGTGTGTTTAAGCCCTATTTGATAAATAAACCAATGGTTGTTTTATCTAATAATGACGGCTGTGTAATAGCGAGGAGTGCTGAAGCTAAACCTTTTGTTCCTATGGGTGCTGAAGCTTTTAAATTTGAAAAGGTCTTTATAGATAATAATATTTATGTATGTTCTTCAAATTATTCATTGTATGGAGATTTAAGTACGAGAGTTATGTCTATTTTATCAAGCTTTGTTCCAAATATTGAATTGTATTCGATAGATGAAGCTTTTTTTAAATTAGATGGAATTAAAGAAGAAGAAATAGAAGATTATGTTCTCACAATAAAGAATACTATTGAAAAATGGGTAGGAATACCTGTTAGTATTGGTGTGGCTCCTACAAAATCACTTTCAAAAGTGGCGAATAAAATTGCAAAAAAATATTTTAATAAAACAAAAGGAGTTTATGTTATTTTAAATGAATCACAACGTATAAAAGCTTTACAATGGACAAATGTTGAGAATATTTGGGGAATTGGTAGGCGTATTTCTAAAAAACTAAAATCACAAAATATTAAAACAGCTTATGATTTTATATTATTGCCTGATAATTTGGTACGTGAAAAATTTTCAATAGTAGAATTACGTCTAAAAAAAGATTTATCAGGAGAGTCTATTATTGAATTAGGGACAATTAAGAGGAAAAAAAATATAGCAACTACAAGAACTTTTGAATATGCGTTAAAAAACTATGAGCCTATTAGGGAGCGTATTGCTACTTTTGCAAATTCTTGTGCTGAAAAATTGAGAAAGCAACATTCAGAATGTAATTATTTGTATGTGTTTTTAAAAACAAGTAAGTATTCAGCTGTTTATAGAAATGTTGGTATTGTCGTACATTTACCTTTTGCTACAAACTCGAGTATAACAATTTGCAATTATGCTATTAAAGGTATTGAACAACTTTTTAAAAAAGGATATAGCTATAAAAAAGCAGGTGTTATTGTTATGGGGTTAACATCTGAAAAAGAACATCAATTTTCATTGTTTAAAGATGAAAACCCCAAGCATAAATTATTAATGAAAGTTATAGATAAGGTAAATTTAAAATACCAAAAAGCTTCAATTAAAATTGCAAATCAGGATTTAAAAAAGACTTGGAAAATGAAGCAAAATCACTTATCTCCTAAATATACAACAGCTATAGATGAAATAATTGAAATAAAATGCAACTTAAAAACACAAAAAATATAACAGTTTATTTTTCTGATAAATCGGCACAAATTAAAAGGCCCATTGTAAATGAAGATATTGCTGCAGGGTTTCCATCACCAGCAGAAGACTTTAAAGAAATGCGTATTAGTTTAGATAGAGAACTGGTTAAAAATGAAGATGCTACTTTTTATGCTAGAGTAAGAGGAAATTCAATGATTGAAGCCAATATTGAAGATGGAGATTTATTGGTAATAGATAGAAGTATTGAATCTAGAAACGGTAAAGTTGCTGTTTGTATGATTGATGGTGAATTTACTATAAAAAGATTGAAAGTTGAAAAAGATTGTGTGTTTTTAATGCCAGAAAATAAAAAATATAAACCTATAAAAGTTACAGAAGAAAACGAATTAATTATTTGGGGAATTGTAACGTATGTTATTAAAAAGGTTTAATGCGTGAGCGGTTGAAACGGCATACTTTTGCTTTTGCAAAAGATATAGTGTAAGACGCGACGGCAATAAGATATTGCCGGCACGCCCTAATAATTATATATTAATCTCTTAGAATACTCCTAGAGATTACAATTTTTTGAATTTCAGAAGTTCCTTTGTAAATCTGTATAATTTTAGCATCTCACATTAAGCGCTCAACGTGGTATTCTTTAACAAAGCCATCTTCACCAATTCTATTTTATTGCGTTCTTATTTAAAGTGATTTCTACACCATTATTTGCTATCAAAATGAACTGTAAAACTAAATATATTCATATCTTTTTTCTCTAAGGATAAATATTAATTATTGGTATTTGTAGATATACAAATAATAATTTTAGATTGTTTTCAACTTCTTGTGAAGTCTTAATTTTAAGGAAATAAAAGCTAATATAAAATAAAGGCACGCTAATAGCCATAATTTTATCCATTCAGGGAATACTTCAAAAAATGAGGCTTTCATTTGAGTTAGTTTAACAAATCCATCTATACCAGAAGTTGAGGGTATAAATTGGGCAAGAATTTTGTAAAATATAGAAAAACCTTGAGCGGGAAATGAAAGTCCACTTAGCATTAAAGAAGGTATTGAAGTAAGTATAATAAACAGCAGAACATCTTCACGTTTGTTAAAAAAGGAACTAATTGCTATTCCCAAAAAAACTATAGAAAACACATATGGGATTGTGAAAATGTATATTGTAAAAAGAGAGGATCTAACTGGGATTGAAAACATAGTATAAACAATTCCAATTTGAATGGGAATAATTACTAAGAATAGTAAAGAATATAAAACTGCTTTTCCAAATAATACTGGAGTTATTCTGCCTTTATGTAATGATTCAGGAAAATTAAATTTCATTGTAAGTTCTTCATTTTGTGTGCCATTTATTAACCCAATTCCCATTAATAATACTAATTGAATAATTAAGGCTGTTAGCATTGGAATTAAATAAGTGGCGTATCCCCCCGAAATGTTAAATAAACTATTAGAAATTGTTTTAATTGAAGTATAATTTTCAATAGCTTGTTTATATGATTTTCCATGTGTCATTTCTTTTTTTATAACTATTCCAGCATTAAAATATCCATTAATAGTTGAGATGGTTCCTAATACTTGTTTATAAAATAACATATTAGATGCATCAGAAAAAGTAGTGATTGTTGTTTGTTTACCACTTCTTATATTTTCTTCAAAATATTTTGGAATAATAAGTATTCCTCTAACTTTGTTTTCATAATAGGCAATTTTGGCTTTTTGCAAATCAGTAATTGTAGTTACCACTTTAATTCCATCACTCGCATTGAGCATAGCAATATAATCTCTACTAAGCTTTGTTGCATCTTGATTTACTACTGCTACGGGTATTTTTTGAACAACTTGATTAGAGTATATATAAGTATAAGCTAAAAGAATGACCATAGTAATGGACAAAAAGATTTCAATTACTGCTTTATCTCGGTTAATTGCTTTCCATTCTGAACGAATAGTATTCCAGAATAAAATTTTAGATTGGTAATATGATTTGATTATTTTATTCATAATTAAATACGGTTATTAAACATACCCTTAAAAAAAAGTTTGTGTAAATTATACCAAGCAAAAACAATAGGCAGTAAACATAAAATTATAAGTATTATAATTGATTTCAAAGAATAATAAACAGGAAATCCTTGTTGAGATTGTTCTATAAACAATTCAAAGAAATGTGTAAATGGGAAAATTTGGCTTATCCATTGTAAAATTTTATCCATTGAAAAAATGGGAAATGTTATTCCAGAAAAAGATAAACTTACTGCTGCAAAACCTGAGCCATATGTTAATGCTTCTCTAAAACTATTGCTAATTGAAAGAAAAAATAATGCAAAAGATTGACTAGCAACTATTAGTAAAAATAGGCCAATTAATAATGCTGTTTTACTTCCGTTTAAAGGAAAATCTTGCCATACAAACATGCTGTAATACATAATAAGTCCAACGAAAAAGAACCATATAGTAAATGGTAAAATTTTTCCAAAAACGATGGGATTCAATTTTCCATTTGAAATTCTTAATAATTGATTTCCTTTATTATATTTTAAATCATTTCCAAAGCAATATATTGTTGTCAAAATTATTATTATTTGAAGAAAATACGCCAAAAATCCAGAATTCAAATAATAAGAATAATTGGTATATGGGTTTGATAGTACGTGATTATTTAATTTTACAGGTTGATAATTAACAATAGCCTGTTGCATTGGAACTCCTTTAAGCAGTTGGTTTTGTATAAAAATTTTAGCAGAAATTGTTGCAATAACCTTGCTGAAAGTTTTAAATTCTAAACCGCCAGGCAGCAAAATATTACTGTTATATTGATTGACAATTGTTGCTTGTTTACCACTTTTTAAATCAGCTTCAAAATTTTTAGGAATAGTTACCAATCCGTATATTTTTCCTTGTCGGATTAAAGATTCACCTTTTTGCTGATTAACAAAGGTTTGATAAATCCATAATTCAGGAGTTGCATCTAATTGAGAAATAACATTTCTTGAAATTACAGAATTGTCTAAATCAATTACTGCAATTGGTAAGTCTCTCGCAACACCATTTTTTAATAAGCCATTAAAAAATAGAAATAAAATAAAAGGAAGTATTACGGCAAAAATGAAAATAGTTTTATTACTAAGTAATAAAGTAATTTCTCTTTTTGCTATTCGTAGCATTGGTTTCATATTATTTCTTAAATTGAGAATAATCTATTAAAATACTCATTCCAGGTCTTAGATTATTATCTTTTATAACAGGGTGAGCTTTAATTTCAAATGTTCTGATGTCAAAATCACCTGAAGTTTTGGTAGCATGCCATGTAGCATATGAGCCTAATGGAGCAATATAATACACCTTAAATTTCATTTTTTTATTTTCTAATGCAGGTATAGTAGCTTCAAATTCAGTATTTTTTTTAAAGTTGGATAGAAAGGTTTCTTTTACATTAATAACAGAATAGCTATTTGCCAAATCTACTAAATGGACAACAGGGTAACCAGGAGCTATTAATTCACCGTCTTCTGGCAAAAAATTTATTACTTCTCCATCTATTGGTGAAATTATGTTTCTTTCATTACTATAATCTTCAACTTCATTTAAAGCTCCTTCAGCACGTTTCACCAAAGCTTTTGCAGTAGCGATATCTTCTTTTCTTGCTCCATTTAGAGCTATTTGATACATGTTTTGAGCGGCAATCTGATCGCTTAATGCAGCTTGTTTTTTAGCTGAAACTTCATCTTTTTTTTGTTGAGATACTAAACCATCTTTAAATAAATTGTTGATTCTATCATAAGTTTTACTCATTACCTCTGCTGCAGCTGCAGCTTTTATATAAACACTTTTTGCAGCTCTTATTTCTTCAACTCTAGCACCATTTACAGCTTTATCCTTTTGGGCTTTAGCAGCTTCTTGTGCCGCTAATGCTTGTTGCATTTTAGCTGTAATTTCTGGACTTTCTAATGTAGCCAATAGTTGTCCTTTTTTTACAGAAGCACCTTCATTAACTTCAAACGATTTTATTCTGGTTGGAATTTTAGCAGATAAATAAATTTCTTTTGCTTCAATTCTACCTTGTAATACAACTTGTTTAGGTTTAATTAAAAACCATATACCGATTAATACTAATATTGAGATTATTAGTAGGCTAATAAGTAATTTTATAAATTTTTTATTTTTCATTTTACATTTAGTTTTGGTTCAAAAATAGATTAGTTTGTCCTGTGATAACCATAAGTTCTCCATAGGCTATATTGTATTTATATAAGGTTTGTAATTTGTGTAATTGAATTTGAGAAAGTTTTAAAGAGGCATCCACCACTTCTAATGAAGTTCCTGTACCCTCTTCAAATGCACGTGTTCTCATAAATTTTAACTTCTGGGCATAGGTTTCATTGAGAATAAGACTTTGATATTGTTCAGACGCTTTTTTCATAGTGTTAAATATTTTTTTTGTGTAGGTTTGAAGATTTAGCTTGGCTTGGGCTTCAATAGCTTTAGCTTGATCTATTTTATATTTTGCGGCTTTTATTTTATGTTCGCGTTGTAAACCATCAAATAATTTCCATTCGACACCAATACCAATAAACCATTTTGTATCTTTTACAATTGGCAAATTATCTGTCCAAGGAATATAAGATCCAAAAAAACCAATTTTAGGAAAATAGTCACTCTTTTTTGCCTGAACTCCAATCTGAGCTAAATTTTTATTTTGTTGAATAGCTTTTAATTGATGGTTATTTTTTAATAAATCTTTTTGAAATTTACTTAATGGTTTAACTAAAGTTGGCTTTATAAAATTTGTAGATAGACTATCTATATTTTTAATTCCTATTAAGTTTGCTAATGCATTTTTTGCTAATTCCAAATCTTTTTGCGAACCAATTAGTTCGGTTTTAGCATTAGACAAGGCAACTTGAGCGTTTAATGTCTCTACTTCTGGAATTAGACCATTTTCAAAAAATTTAGTAGCTAGGTTATAATGTAATTGAACCGTATTATATACTTTTTGCCTTAGGTTTTTAACAGATTTTGCTAATTTTAATCTGTAATAAGATTCAATTAAATTAATGGTGTATTTGTTGTCTTTAATTTGATGCTTATTTTCGGCTAATCTATATTTTACTTTTGCAGCTTTGTTAGCATCATTTATTAAACCACCTGTAAATATTGGCATTGAAACATTTACTGTAGCAAAGCCTAAATTTTTTTCTTGCAAAGTGAAATTCCAATCTCCTAATAATTGAGCTGGATTAGGAAGGTTTAATAGTCCGCCCAACATATCTCTTTCTGGATTTAAATCTAATTTAAGATCATTATCAATTCTTATATAGGATCCAGTGGCTGTAATATTAGGTAAATGTAATCCTTGTGCCGCTTTATATTCTTCATGATTTTGTTTAACTTCAAATGAAGAAGCTTTTAAATTTCCATTATTTGATAGCATTAATCCATGGGCATCTTTTAATGAAATTATTTGTGCCTGACTTATTGAACCAATTAAAAAAATCAAAAAAGGAATATACTTTAATTTTAATGGTAGACTAATTTTTGTTATTGATTGAATCATTTGTTTATTGTTTTAAAATTTTCAGAATACTTTGGGTTAAAAAAGGAAGATCTTCATTTATAGATTCTTTTAATCCAAAAATATTTTTTCTTTTAAAATGAATATAATCAATTACATATACAAAAAGATGATAATGTAATTGATACAGACTGATGTTTTCTGATATTTCTCCAGATTTAAGACCAATAGATTTAATAGTTTTCATCACATGTAGTGTCTTGACTTTTAAGCTGTCTGGTAAAGTAAAATTTTCATTATGCAGCAATTGATAATAAAATTTAGAGGCAATAGGTTTATTTATAAAATAAATAATTCTGTTTTGAATAAAAGAGTTTATAAAAGGTTCTATGGTATTTTGTTGACCGCTTAGTAGAAATTCTAATTCTTGGTATAGTGAATTCGCTTTTTCAAAAAAAAGTTCATTGATTAAGTCCTGTTTTCCTTTATAAATTCTATACAAATAGCCACCACTAACGTTAGCATTTTTTGCTATCATTGCTATGGTTGTATCTTCAATACCATTTTCAACAATAGTTTGCATAGTGGCTTCTTTTATTCTTTTAATTTTTTCATCATCTATTTTTCTTGCCATATTGATATTTATTTTTTAATGCAAATTTATGAATAAATATTCATTCATTTAATAGTGAGCTAAAAAAACTACTAAAACGTATTCGATAATTAGTAGTAGGAAGTTAATTAAAATGTTTTCTTAGCTATGTAAATTATTTTTTAAGGAAAAAGGAATAAAGTAAAGTTTAAAAAGGGCAAAATTAATTGCCCTTAGTAAAATATTTCTTGAGATTTCAAAGAAAGAGTCTTAATCTCTTAGAATACTCCTAGAGATTACAATTTTTTGAATTTCAGAAGTTCCTTCGTAAATCTGTGTAATTTTAGCATCACGCATTAAACGCTCAACGTGGTATTCTTTCACAAAACCGTATCCTCCATGAATTTGAACGGCTTCAACAGTTACTTTCATCGCTGTTTCGGCAGCGTATAGTTTTGCCATTGCACCACTTAAATCATAATTTTTATGTTGATCTTTATCCCAAGCTGCTTTTAAGCATAAAAAACGGGTGGCTTCAATTTCGGTAGCCATGTCTGCTAATTTAAAAGCAATTGCTTGATGTCTGCTAATTTCTTTGCCAAAGGCTTTACGCTCTTTAGAATATTGTAAAGCTAGTTCATAAGCTCCAGAGGCAATTCCCAGTGCTTGAGAAGCGATTCCAATTCTTCCACCAGCCAATGTTTTCATTGCAAATGAAAACCCAAAGCCATCTTCACCAATTCTATTTTCTTTGGGAACTTTAACATCTGTAAACATTAAAGAATGTGTATCAGAACCTCGAATACCCAATTTATTTTCTTTATTGCCAACAACAAAACCATCCATTCCTTTTTCTACAATAAATACATTAATTCCATGATGTCCTTTTTCTACATGAGTTTGAGCAACAACTAAATATACACTTGCTGTACCTCCATTGGTAATCCAGTTTTTGGTTCCGTTAATTAAGTAATGATCTCCTTTATCAATAGCGGTGGTTCGTTGTGAAGTAGCATCAGATCCTGCCTCAGGTTCACTTAAACAAAAGGCTCCAATTATTTCTCCTTTTGCTAGTGGTACTAAATATTTTTGTTTTTGTTCTTCAGTGCCAAAAGTTTCAAGCCCCCAACAAACTAGTGAATTATTTACTGACATTACAACAGAAGCAGAAGCATCAATTTTAGAAATTTCTTCCATTGCTAAAACGTATGAAACAGTATCTAAACCACTGCCTCCGTATTTAGGGTCAACCATCATTCCTAAGAACCCTAGTTCTCCCATTTTTTTTACTTGCTCAGCGGGGAATTGTTGCTTTTCGTCTCGTTCAATTACGCCAGGTAATAGTTCATTTTGTGCAAAATCGCGAGCGGCATCGCGAATCATTATATGTTCTTCAGTTAAATTAAAATCCATAATTAATAACAGGTTTAAATAATAATTTAATTTTTTTCAAAGATAAGTCTTTTATGACTTAAATTTTGCTAAATATGTAAAATTTTAAAGGTTATTGTAATTGAATAAAATAACCATTTTAATTAGGGTAATGTTTGTGAAACTGTTTTAATCTATACTCTAGGTCTTTAAATTGGGACGGTTTTGTTTGGGAAACACAAGCACGTAAACCTTCAGTATGTTCACTTCCTGTAATAGCCAAAGAAATAGCTGAAACACCATAATATAACAATCTTTCTAGTAATTCATCTCCGCTCATGTTTTTATATGAAAATGTAAAATAAAACCCATCAGCCAAAGGTTTATCTTCGTCTTTATCATAAACAATTGTAAAACCATTTTCAGTAAATATTTTTTTCATAACCTTTGCTCTTCTTCCATATTCTTTTACCTGTTCAACAAAATTAAAAGTTCCATTATTAACAGCGTTTAACATTGCGGCTAAACCATATTGAGCGGAGTGAGTTACTCCAGAAGATAGAGAATACAATACTTTGTAAATAAGGTTATAGCCAAACAGTGGATTTCCTAATTTTTTTTCTAATTGAGGATATTTTTTATTGAATAATTGGTTGCTTATAACCATCATACCAACACGTTGCCCTGCGTAAGAAAATGTTTTAGAACTCGAAATTAATAAAATCCAGTTATTCATATAGTTGGCTACTGAAGGTTGGTAAGGAGGTTTTCCAGGTTTTGAGTAATCTTTTCTAAAATCCATGGCAAAATAAGCCAAATCTTCAATAACAATGATGTTGTATTTAATAGCTAATTCAGCAATTATTTTTAGTTCTTTTTCAGAGAAACATATCCAAGAGGGATTATTGGGATTTGAATAAATTATTGAAGAAATATTACCTTTCTTTAA
>Ga0256834_1002198_pt1 | contig 12478 bp, 10 predicted proteins | sample 4281140metaG_FD_190536 | JGI IMG/M metagenome (GOLD analysis project Ga0256834, IMG submission 190536) | Hydrothermal vent microbial communities from East Pacific Rise, Pacific Ocean - 4281-140 | ecosystem: Environmental > Aquatic > Marine > Hydrothermal vents | place: Pacific Ocean: East... | reverse complement strand
TCTATCTTACTACTTACTACTTACTTTTTATTATTTTAAATCTCTTCACTTTTTTTTACTGTTCTTTTATCTCTTATACTATAATGACTTTTTTTTACATTGGCTATTAGTTCTATTTAGATAAAATACGAGTTAATTAATTAAGAATGGACAGACCTATGGATGCATACGAATATAGTGAATTATTAAAAAAACTCAGTATTAAAATTGAGAATATAAAAAACATAGTAAAACCAGATAGGATTGTAATTCGTCTCAACGAGATTAATGATATTCAGCAAGATGAGAACTTTTGGAATGATGCCAAAAAGGCTTCTAATATTTCTCAAGAGAAGACTAAAATAGAAAGAGTTTTAAATAAGTTCAATAGTGCTAGATTATCTGTTGATGACGCTTTTGAGTATTTTGAGATGGCTAAATCTGAAGGTGATGATGAAACCTTAGAAATGTTATATATGGATGCTCAGAATTTAAATAATGATATAAATGCTTTAGAAGTTGAAATGATGTTAAATGGTGAGCATGATAGCAATAATGCTATTATTTCTATTCATCCTGGTGCAGGTGGTACTGAGTCACAAGACTGGGCTAATATGCTTTATAGAATGTATTTACGTTGGGCAGAGCGTAAAGACTTTAAAGTTGAAGGACTTGATTATCAGGCTGGAGACGAGGCTGGAATTAAAGACGTGAGTTTTATTATTAAAGGTGAAAATGCATATGGGTATTTAAAAGTAGAAAATGGAATTCATCGTTTGGTTCGGATTTCCCCTTTTGATTCTAATGCAAAACGACATACTTCATTTTCTTCTGTAATGGTTTCTCCTGAAGTTGATGATGATATTGATATAGAGATTGAGGATAAAGATATACGTATTGATACTTACAGGGCTTCAGGTTCTGGAGGACAACATGTTAATAAAACAGATAGTGCCATACGTATTACTCATTTAGCGACCAATATAGTTGTTCAGTGTCAAAATGGGAGAAGTCAGCATAAAAATAAAGCTACAGCAATGAAGATGTTAAAGTCTCGTTTATATGAGTATGAAATGGAAAAGAAGCAAGCTAAACTTGATGGAGTTGAAAAAAATGATATAGGTTGGGGACATCAAATTCGATCATATGTTATGGCACCTTATCAACAAGTAAAAGATACAAGGAGCAATATACCTTATTCAAATGTTGATGGTATACTTGATGGTGATATTGATAAGGTTATAGAAGATATTCTTATATCTATAAAAAATTAATATAAAAAATTAATATAAAAATAAGTATATGGTATACTTCTACTATAACTGTTAATTACTTATTAATTAAACTACTGTATTATACTTATCATTTCATTGATTATATAATTATAGAACTAGGAGAAAAATGCGTTACATTTTAAGTTTTTTATTTTTTACTTTTTATATATTTGGATTTGATTATCACTTGAAACCTTATACAATAAGTGAAGGAGTAAATTGTTTTTTTGGGTTACCTTCTAATATCTCAAAAGATAATGGTGGGAATATGATCAACAGCTGCTATATTGAGACGCCAGAGGGTTATTTAGTTATTGATAGTGGTCCAACTTATAGTTATGCACAATCTACCTATGAGATAATGAAGAAAAAGAAAAATTTACCTGTTAAATATGTTATTAATACATCATCTGATGAAGTTCATATATTGGGTAATAATTTCTATAAAGAACAAGGTGCAATACTAATTGGTTCTAAAAATTATGAAAGATATTTGATTTCAAACGAAAAGCTTGTAATCGCCGATAAAATTTCAAAAGATGCTTTGTTAAATACAAGAGTAGTCGCACTGGATAAGTATTTAGATGATGATTTAAATATATCTTTGGGTCATTTAAAAATAGATATTAAAAAAATTAAAAATGATGATGAACATTTGATCGTATATATTCCTAGTAAAAAAATAGTTTTTGCAGGGGATATGATTTTTAATAACAGAATAGTAGCATTTAAACACAATCGTTCTATAGTTGTTTGGCAAGAGGGTTTAGAAGTATTAAAAGCATTATCTTGGGATGATATAGTTAGTGCACATGGGTATATGACCAGAAGAAGTGCATTAAAGAATACTGAAAGTTATTTATCACTTTTAAAGAGTGAAGTGAAGAGTAGTGTCTTAAGTGGTGAGAGTAGAGAGGATGCAGTTAAAAATATAAAACTTTCTGCTTTTAGTGAGGATAAACTTTATAACTTTTGGCATCATAAGAATGTTGCTTCTGTTTATAATGAGTTTAAAGCATTAGAGAAAACTAAAGAAAATAGAAAAACAACGAAAAGTTTAGTAGTAAATAATAGTATACCTAAAAATAGCGTAGAAGTAAAAGAAGTCGTCATGAAAGAAACAGTTATACCTAAATTAAAAAAGGTTCTTACTAAGCCAGTTAAAGATGTTAATTATCTCTCTTTTGATACAGCACTAAAAGAGGCAAAAGCTAAGAATAAAATTATTTTTTTAAAGGTACGTTCAACTACCTGTAAATATTGTGATATGCTTGATGCTGTTATTGCTAATAATAATGATGTAAAAGATATTTTAAATAGATATTTTGAAGTAGTTTCTATAAATAGTGATTATGATGCTATACCTTATGATATAAGAATTGAACATACTCCCACTCTAATATTTTTTAAAGCAGACTCAAAAGAACCACTAATGAATTTAACTGGGATTAAGGCATTAGGTGAATTTTTGGATGTCTTAAAGGAAGCTGTAGACGATGGGCATAATGGAGGGTATTTATTACCTTAGAAGGTCTTTATTGGAGAGTTATACTGTCATGTAGATAAATAAACCCAGATTTTAAAACTTTGCTAAAGACCCCTCTATCATCTTTTAATATTTTGGGTAGTTTATTATCTACTTTGGTCAAACTTTTACATAGTGTACAGTTTTGAGTTATTTCTAAAGTTACCTCACCTATTTTCACTTGTGTTCCAATAGGTAAGTTATATGGATTGCAATCTATAAGTATATTTTCTCCTAAATCACCACTCTCCATAGATATATTATTTTCTAGTGCCATATCATAGCTTTTGGTAGAACTAATAAGAACGGAACGATTAATATCTTTGTTGTGAAATTTATCATCTATTACTCCACCATTATCAAGATATAATTTATCTCTTACTATTCTAGTTGAACTATCCTTTTGTGAAATGAATAGTTTTAAAACTTTACCTACTACTTGGTTCTGATTTATTTCTGTGTTAGGCATATTACTCTTCTGAAAACTCTAGTTCAGTAAATGCTTCTTGTACATTTCGTCCATTTAAAGCATCAAACATTGCTCTATCTTTAAATTCATCCATAGGAATGGCTTCAGATAGTTCTGTCATTTCTATTTCATCTTCTAAAGCTTGTTTTATGCGTTCATGAAGAAGTGTAAAATATTTAGCAGCATCTTCTATACCATTTTTACTGGTATCCAATCCATGACCAGGTATAAAGGTTTCATACTCTTTGGCTTTCATTAGCTCTATGGCTTTCAGTTGTCCAAGAAGAGAACCATCTCTATTGGATGTAATTCTTCCATTCATTGCAAGGTCACCTGCAAAAAGAACTTTTCGTTTAGGCAAGTATATAAAAAAGTCCTCCATTGTATGTGCTTTATCTCCTACTCCTATAATTTCAAAATCTTCCCCTCCAATAGTAAAGGTTGATTTTTTATTTGGTACTTGATCAACAGGTATAATTTTTGTACCTTTTATTGCATTGTCTGGAAGGATTTTGAACATTCTGCTCTTATCTCCTTCTTTAAAGTCATCATTTATGAGTTGTGGACCAATAATTTTTGCATTAAAAGTCTCTTTATAGAATGAGTTACCCAACCAGTGGTCATCATGAGAATGTGTACTAATAACAGTTGAAACAGGTAAGTCCGTGATATTTTGCATAACAGTATAAGCTTGTTTAGCATATTGGAAAGAAGGTCCACTATCTACAATAACGTAAGAGTCACTTGTCTTAACATAACAGGTATTAACCATATTTCCAGCATTTTCTTTTGATGGTCCTTCTAATGCACCAAGAAAACACCATACGTTTTCACTTACTTTTGTTGGATGGAGTTTATAGTCAAATACACCTAAGCTACTATCTTTTGATATTTTTGTATCGGTTTTATTTTCTTTAGCGACAGTCTTCATTTTTAAAAGAGTTTCTTGCATAATTTGAACGGAACTTTTTGTTTCATCTCCATAGACATTTGAGAGTAGGGATGCTGTTAAAAAAGAGAGAATGATGGTTTTATTCATAAGGGGTATCCTTCTGTTTTGAGTTAAAAGAAGTTTTAGAAAGTTTCTAAATTAAAACAATTCATTTTTATGAACTCTGTTAAGTTAGAAGTTTTAATCAACTCCCAAAAAGGGAGAAGATAAAGATCTGATTAAAGACCTTTTACTGCTTTAGATTCAGTTACTGTTTTACCAGAAAGATCAGTCCAAGTCATCTCTAACTTGTCGCCTTTTTTAATACCTTCAGCTTTTGCTTTGAATTTAAAGATAGGATCTTTTGATACAAATTGACTAGTAGATGCTTCAAATACAACTCTATCACCAATTTTTCCCATTATGTGTGTTATAAAGTTTGCATCAACACCTTTTTTCTTAGCTGCATTATATGGAAGCATAATATGCTTAGCTTGAATTTTACACTTAAGTGTGTCACCTTTTACTTTTGCTTTAATTTTCATGTTACCCATGGTTATTCCTTTCTATACGATTCGTTTTATTTGATTTCTATTTTACTTGTTATTGTTTGAAAAGGATTAACCTTCACATCCACCAAGAGCAACTTCTAATTTCTTTGTAGTTTTGTAGAATTTACCATCTTTACCTTCAGCAATGATAGTGATTTCTCCAGAACCTTTCATTTTGATTTTTACCATATAATCAACTTTTTCACCATCAGGGATAGTAAATGCGATTACTGCTGACTCTGGGTTAGCATCTTGGAAAACACCTAATGACTTTAATTCAAGATCTGTCGCAAGACTTACTGGAATAGCACCACCGTTAGATGCAATTTTAGGAACTTTTAGTGTAATTTTATCTGTATCTTCAGCTTTAATATCACCGTAAAGTGCTTTAATTGCCTCGTCTACTTTATGCGCTGTCCATGTATCTGGTTTATCTTTTCTAAAATCAAAAGCACTTACACTTGCTGGTACTAGTGCTACTGCAGCTAGACCTAAACCTAAAAATTTTCTTCTTTCCATATTGGAATCCTTTCGTTTGTGGTTAAATTAAAAACACCATTCTAAATAAGAATTGTGTTAAATTTGTTGTTTCTAAATAACTTTCAATATAACTCTAAATAAGAGTCATATTTTGCTGTCAGTCCACAAGAAGTATATGTACTTATTGTGGATAGGTTGTGTAATTAAACCTACTTAGCTTCTTCTATCATATAATCAACAATCTCTTTGATTTTATCATCAGATAAAGATGTTCCACCTTTTGGAGGCATACCATTTTTACCTTTGATTGCATTGGTATAGATAGTCTCTAGCTCTTGTTTTTGAACTTTTTCCCATACGGCTTTATTTCCTAGCACAGGTGCTCCCATAGCATCAGTACCATGACATACAGCACAACTTTTTTCGTAGCCTGCTTTTCCTGGGTGAGCAGGTTTTGTATCTGCTGAAACTGCTGGAAGAGATTTTTCTATGCTTAATGGTGGTTCAAAACCAGAAATAGCCATTTTGATTTTTTGAATTTTTGCTTCACCATCAAAACAGTCTTTCATACATCTGGTACCATTACCATAGTTGTTAACGTCATCATAGTATGCACGAACATTGTCAGGTCCACTTGGTCCATCAATCTTTGGTTCAAATCCATCTTTATTTGGCATTTCAATTTTTAAGAATTTTTCTCTATCAAGAATATATTCATCTTCTACTAATTCACCATCAATTTCGATTTCATTAATGTTAAGAATATATGCAGAGATTGCATAAACTTCATCATCTGTTAAAGACATTGGTGCTGTGTGTGGCATACCGGTTTTAATGTACCACCATAGTGTACTCGCTTCACCCCAGTAAGAACCAAAAGTACGTTTTGGACCTTCATCATTTCCATCAACACGTTGGTTTACCATGGTTTTTTGCATCTCATAGGCGTTACCTGCTGTAAGTTTAGGGTAAGACCCTGAACCTGCACCAAAGTCACCGTGACAAGATACACATTTTTCTTCGTAAAGTTCTTCACCATCTTCTACAGAACCTGAACCTTCAGGAAGACCTGTACCATCTGGCATTACGTCGATATCCCAAGCTTTGATTTCATTTTCAGTTGCTGGTTTACCAAATTTAACAGCTGCTTTGTGTGCATTTTCATTTGCAGCATATGCACCTGTTTTGTTATTAACGATTGGGTAAGTTACCCCACCGTCAATTACTTTTTTACTGTTGGCATATGTTCTTTTTACAGAATCAGAAACTTCTGCTTTTGCAGCACCTGCTGAACTAGAAGCAGTGGCTGTTTTAGCTACTGCTTTTTTACTTTCAGCTTTTGGAGCTTCAACTTTTTTATCATTTTCATTTGATGCATTACATGCTGTTCCCAAAAGAACAACTGATGCTACAATTGTAGATGTAATAATTTTTTTATGATAAGATTTGAACATTGGTTACCTCCCCGTTTGCAGCTACTGCCCATGTGTGGATACCATTTCTATGGTAAACACCTTCAACACCAACTGTATCTCTCTCTTGTTTAACTGATGGTTGAATATGTCCTGCATCATCTCTTGCACGAGTTGATAGAAGTAAATCTTTACCTTCATATTTATACATGTAAGAGAATCTTGTCCATGATTTTTCAAGAATAAGACCTTTAAGAGGAGCTTCTTCCCAGTTCTTACCACCATCAAAAGAGATATCTACACCAGTAATGGTTCCCATACCTGACCATGCTAAACCTTCAATTTCAATCATGTCACCTTTTTTAAGGTCTTTCCATGGTTTTTCAGGACAAGGAGAAGTAACCACAGAGTTAACTTCATTTGCATAGAAATGTTGAATCGCTTTTCCACCTCTTTTAGTAAGTGAAGTATATTTGGCAGTCTCTTCTTTTGCATAGAATGGCTCAGATGCAAACTCTAGTCTACATAACCATTTAACACATAAGTTACCTTCCCAACCTGGAACAAGTAATCTAATAGGGTAACCTTGTTCTGGACGAAGTGCTTCACCATTTTGTCCCCAAACAATCATAGCATCATCAAGAACTTTATCTACGGGAACAGTTCTTCCCATATGAGAGTTGTCTATACCTTCTGCAAGCATCCATAGAGCTTCTTTTTTAAGCCCAAGTTCTCTGATAATATCTTTAATATATACACCTGTCCACTCTGCAGAAGACATAAAACCTTTTGCAAATTGGATAGAGTTGAACTGAGGTCCTCTCCATTCTGGTCCACCATTTGCTGGACACTCAATAAAGTGAATTCTACTTACATTGGGGTATTTTTTTAGTTCATCCATAGTCAATACTATTGGCTTATCAACCAAACCATGAATCATTAATCTATGTTGGTTAGGATCAATAGTTGGTGTACCACCATGACATCGGTTAAAGAAAAGACCATTAGGAGTTACGATTCCACATGAATCTTGAATAGGTGTTACAGCAATGGAAGCTTGATTGTTACCTGATGATAAAAGAGCAGTGGTTCGTCTGGTTACATTATGCTCATACGGTGATGGTATACCATATCTATTTTTAGTAACGGGTGCACCTAGTTCTAAACTCCAAGGTTTCTCCTCCAAGATGTTTTTATCATCTTCAGGGTTTGCTTTTATATGCTCACTTGCATCAGCAAGAACTGTTGTAGCAACAACAGCTCCTGCAGAATAAGCAGCAGCTTTTCTGAAAAAATCTCTTCTACTGGTTAGTGCTGCAGCTTGTTCAGCCATATCATCTAACTCTATCTGCGAAGTATTATTCATTTATCCTCCTTTTAAATTTGGTATTACATATTTTCTGTAATACTCGGAACATGATGATTATATGTTATAAGATTTTAAATGTCAAGTGATTTGATTTATATTTATCATAAACAATTGTCATAAAAACAACATATACTGAAGAATATAATAGATTATTTTTTAAATAATAATGAATTGTTATTATAAAGTGACATAAATCCTGCATATTTGTATTAAATAGCTAACTTTAATTAAAATAATTGATGATAAAATCTCTATTTCGTAAATTTTATTGATTTTATTACTTGTGTATTTATGAAACATAAAAGAAGATTTATAGTGTTTTATAGTGTTTTATAGTGTTTCAAGAGGTAGTGCTTATTTTATATACAAAATTTAATTATAAAGTTTATTAATTTTTAATCAAAATGATTTTAATGCTTTTTTATACGCATATATTTTATATAAAAGGAATTTTCAGTGAATTAATCATTTATTAATTTTATTTAGATTAACATACTTCATAAATAAAAATAATAATGTGGCATTAATTTGTCATATAAATTCAAAAAGGATAAGAATGAAATTTGGAAACTTTTCTACAGTATTGGCAGGGCTATTGTTAACCATTGGTGTTGCACAAGCAGATTTAACAGCAGACTTTCACGGAATCAAAGGAAATGCAGATGCACAGTCAAAAGCATTTTTAAAAAAGGTTGATAGTGTAGGTTTTCAGTGGGCAGGGAATGATAATATTCAGATTCCTTATTTTAAAAAGTTTAATGATAAAAACCTTGATTTATTAAGTTTTTTTACTGTTACTAATTTAGATGTTATGAGAGAGCTTCTTATTAAAAATCCAGACTTTGGTGCTTATGCTCCATACAACATGCTTTTTTATAAAAAATTAGATAAAGATGAAAAAATAACATGGTTTGGACATCTTGATGCTGACTTAATGTTAAGTATTATTGGAGAAAAAGATGCAGCAAGTCAGAAAACTTTTAAAGAGATGGTTGCAAGTTTAGATGAAGTAGCAATGAAAGAGTTAAAGCCTACAGAGTCAAAAAAACTTGAATACAGTAATCAACTTCCAGAACAATCACTTACTAAAATGGTAATGAAACTACCAGATGACTTGAAAGATACGGATGCTATTACTGAATGGACTGAGGAATGGATAGAAAAACATGATGGTGCATTTGTAAAAAATAAATTTATTATTGCAGGTTTCTTGGACTTTAAATTGGAGTATGAAGATGCTGAAAAAGAGTTTTCTGAATATGATGCGTATTGGGTTTCATCGTTATGTCACTTTGAATTCTCTAACTCAGTGTTTAACCATGGTGAACCACAAGCTGGACTGTTTGCTCCATGTTCAGTTTACTTCTATGTTCCAAAAGGTTCAAAAGAGCTTCACGTAGGTTATGCAAACGTTGCAAACTGGTTGGCAACAACAGGAATAAAAGACGAAGCTATGAGAAAGAGTATCGTTGAGATTGATAAAAAGGTTGTAGAGACATTTAAAGGTTTAGGTTTTGAACTGGAGAAAGCTACTGAGAAAAAAGAAGCTCCAGCTAAAAAAGCTGAAGAGAAAAAAGCAGCATAAGTTTTGCTAGGTATTATGAAGAGTAGAAGTTAAAATTCTACTCTTCATTTTCGGTATCATCTCCATCTTCAATATTATTATCTTCATAATCATCATTTTTAATATCAATAAATTTCTTATGTTCATCAATCTTGGTTAATCTTTGTCGTTCTGTTATTCTTAATTTCTCTTTTAGTGCTTTGATAGCAGGTTTTCGATCGGGTGCCATTTTAGGACATTTAAAACTAATATTATCATCTTCATTATCAAAAATAATTTGAATAGCATCGTCTTTGTATAGAACATTTCTCATTTGAGAGTAGTAATGCTCTTCGCATTCTCCAGGTATTTCAACTTGAGCACATTTTTTAAGAGGAGCTGCCAATTTAGGATTTATTAAATTAAATGCAGTTGCTCCTTGGCATATACTAAAGTATTCACGAGATAAGATTAAAACCTCTAGTTTTCTTTCAGCTATAATAGGCTGTTTCTTAGGATTCTTTTGAAAAAGAGGAAAGGCTATTTTTTTTGTGCCTACAGGAAAATAAAATTTTTGTTCATCTGTGTCCATATCTTCTCGTTCTTTTGAAAAGGTTTGAATATTATCTCCATCAAAACTAATCTCTTTATCAATTTTACCCTTAATAGTATTTTCAAATTTGGTAATTCTTTCTTTTGCTTTTTCTTCAAAAGCATAATAGCTTTTCCATGCAAAGAAAAAGAAAATAAGTGTAAGAATAGAAAAAATCACACTAATTATTGCTCCTGCAAATATGTGAAAATGTGCATACCCAACATAGCTGTAGATAATAATAGTAACTAAGAAAAGTGTTATCCATGCAAATCTCATGCTGTTGGACCAAAAGAAATCTGTCCAGTTACGTATGCGTATTTCCATCCGAACTTTTCTACAAGCTGCATTGTTTGACATCATTGTAGTTTTTTTATTTACACTCATTTGTGCAAGTATAAATACAAATATTCCTAAAGCTAGAAAAACTATTAGAGCAAATACTGGTGCTAAATATCCCATAATTTCAGACATGATGAGTTGAATCTCCCTATTTTTAGGCACAAGTATAGCAAAAGATGGATTAATCATTAGATTTTTTGTCGTTTATACCTACTAATGGTTGCTTTTTATAAAAAGATTCTGTTACAATTCAAAAAATTATTGGATGGGTGCAGAGAATATATGAAAAATTTAATTATTGTGGAGTCCCCAGCAAAAGCTAGAACGATCTCTGCTTTTCTTGGAAAAAACTATAAGGTAGTTGCTTCAAAAGGGCATATTAGAGATTTACCTAAAAGCTCATTTGGAATTACTGTAGATGAAGACGGTACATTTGTACCTAAGTATTCTATACCTAGAGATGTTAACCCTGTTGTAAAAGAGTTAAAGAAATTGGCAAAAGAGGCAGAAACCATTTATATCGCGACCGATGAGGATCGTGAGGGAGAAGCTATTGGTTATCATATTGCAATGGCTATAAAGAAAGAGCCAGAATCTCTACCTAGAATTGTTTTTCATGAGATAACAAAAACAGCCATACAACATGCACTGGACAATCCTAGAAAATTAGACATGGATTCTATTAATGCTCAACAGGCAAGACGACTTCTTGACAGAATCGTTGGGTATAAACTCTCACCACTTTTAGCAAGTAAAATTCAAAAAGGTTTGAGTGCAGGGCGTGTTCAGAGTTCTACACTTAAGATAGTTATAGACAGAGAACGTGAGATAAAAGCTTTTAAACCAGAAGAGTTCTGGACGATAGATGGCCTTTTTGAAAAGAATATTGATTCTAGTATCTATTCCTTTGATGGTAAGAAGCTAGATAAAATGAGCATCAAAAATGAAGCGATGGCTACTGAGATAGTTCAGTCTGCTACAAAAGAGAACTTTGTAGTTGAGTCTTTAGAGAAGAAAGAGCGTAAGAGCAAAACTCCACCACCATTTATGACCTCTACACTTCAACAGAGTGCATCGACACAGCTTGGTTTTTCTCCTAAAAAGACCATGATGGTGGCTCAAAAGCTTTATGAAGGTGTTAAAACTGACAAAGGAAATATGGGTGTTATTACCTATATGAGAACCGATAGTTTAAACCTAGCTAAAGAGGCTGTAGAGAATGCTCGTGAGTATATTCAGAGCAATTTTGGTGATGACTACCTACCAGCTAAAGCAAAAAACTACAACACCAAGTCAAAAGGAGCTCAAGAGGCTCACGAAGCAATACGTCCTACAATGGTTGACTTTACTCCACTGGTAGCAAAAGATTATTTGGGTGCAGATGAGTTTAAACTTTACCGTCTGATCTATAACCGTTTCTTAGCTTGTCAAATGACAGAAGCAAGACTTGAGTCACAAACACTTCTTTTTAAAGGTGAAAAGTCTACATTTAAAGCATCTGGTAGAAAACTACTTTTTGATGGTTTCTATAAAGTGACAGGTTACAGTGAAAAAGATAAACTTTTACCAGAACTAAAAAAGGGTCAAAAGGTTATTTTGGATGACATTAAACCTGAGCAACATTTTACTGAACCACCTGCACGTTATAATGAAGCGAGTCTTATTAAGAAACTAGAGTCATTAGGAATTGGACGACCAAGTACATATGCTCCTACGATTACTATTTTACAAACTCGAAAATATATTGAGCTTGAGAAGAAGAGAATTCACCCTACAGAAGTTGCGTTTACAGTTATAGAGATGCTTGAAGAGCATTTCTCTGAAATAGTTGACTCTGCATTTACTTCAAATATGGAAGCAAGACTTGATGAGGTAGATGAGGGTAAATTAGATTGGCAAAAAGTTTTATCTGATTTTTATGATCCATTTATGAAGAAAATTTTAGATGGTAAAGAGAATATAATAAGTAAAAAGATGGCGATTCCTACAGGAGAGATGTGTCCAAAGTGTG
>Ga0256834_1002197_pt1 | contig 12481 bp, 14 predicted proteins | sample 4281140metaG_FD_190536 | JGI IMG/M metagenome (GOLD analysis project Ga0256834, IMG submission 190536) | Hydrothermal vent microbial communities from East Pacific Rise, Pacific Ocean - 4281-140 | ecosystem: Environmental > Aquatic > Marine > Hydrothermal vents | place: Pacific Ocean: East... | reverse complement strand
GCTCATTATGTGCCCCTCGAGGTCCGGCCTCAGGTAGGCCATGACGTAGCCTATGACCTTCCCGTTGTACTCCGCAACGAGAAAAGTGTCCGGATTGTTCTCGAGGAAGACGAGGAAGATTCCCCTTGGATAGGCCTCACGGAAGGATTCCCTCTCGATGCGCATTATCTCGTTGATGTCGAAAAGCCTCGCGGGTCTGATTGAGACGAGTGCCAGCGGAACCTTCGCCCTCACTTCTCTCGCCGAGACGCTCATGTTAGTATCTCACTCCCCAAGACTTTTAAGGATTGAGGGACTCAAATTGAACGCCGGGTGATGAGCACTCTCGAATCTGAGGGCATGATGACCGGATTCCTGGCTGACGGCAAATTTAAAAGGCTGGACAAAAACTCCAGCACATGCGGAAGTGGCTCCCCACCCTGCTCCTCCTTTCGGCCCTCTCGATTTTCCTCGGCGTTTACTTCGGCCCGGTTAGTTTGAGCATTCACGACGTCACCCAGAGCCTGGCCTACGGAATAAAGCTCACCCTCTCCAAGTTCGTCAGCGTGAACCCCGGCCGGGAGCCGAGGTACTTCATAATCGTCTGGCAGCTCCGCCTCCCGGAGGTTCTTCTGGCTTACCTCGTTGGCCTCGCGCTCGCGAGCGCTGGAGTGGCGAGTCAGGCCCTCTTCAGGAACCCCCTCGCGGACCCCTACATAATCGGGATAAGCTCCGGTGCCGCGCTCGGAGCGGCCGTGGCGACCCTGATAAACCCGCTCTACATGGGGCCGTTTGCCCTCGTCTTCTCTTTCCTTTCGGTCTTCATCGTTTACACCATATCCAAAACCAACGGTGCCGTCCCGGTGGACACGCTTCTGTTGGCTGGAATAGCCTACGGCTTCTTAACGAACGCCATAACGTGGTACATCTACGTGACGAACCCTCAGAAGACACACCTCACGTGGATGTGGCTTCTCGGGAGCTTCAACGGGAGCACATGGGAGAGCGTTGGAATAATGTTCATAGTCTCCCTCTGCGGCGTTCTCTTCCTCAGCTGGCGCTGGCGCGAGCTGAACCTAATCCTCCTCGGTGAGGAGAGCATAGCCCTCGGCCTCGACCTCCACCTGTACAGAAAAATCTTTCTCGGCATCATAGCGACGCTCACGGCCTTCGCGGTCTACACCTCGGGTATAATAGGATTCATAGGCCTCGTGAGTCCCCACATAATGCGCCTGATTCTGGGGCCCAACCACAGGGAGCTAACGCCCGCAACGGCCCTTTTCGGAGGGGTTCTGCTCGTTATAGCTGACCTGCTCGCGAGGACCCTCGCCAGGCCGACGGTGATTCCCGTCGGTATAGTAACAGCTCTCATGGGTGCCCCCTTCTTCCTGTACCTCCTCATGAAGCACAAGAGGGGTGAGCTGATTGCTTGAGGCTAAGGTTTCCTTCGCGTACGGCGAGCGGGAGATTCTGAAAGGCGTTGAGCTTAGGGCGGAGAGGGGGGAACTGCTTGCCGTAATCGGTCCCAACGGGGCCGGAAAGAGCACGCTCCTTAAGTGCATAGTCGGGATACTCAAACCAGAGGGCAGCGTTAGGCTTGAGGGGATGGACCTGGTTTCAATGAAGCCGCCCGAGAGGGCGAGGCTAATCACGTACGTCCCCCAGAGTTCGCTTCCGCAGTTCGCCTTTACGGTTGAAGAGTTCGTTGAGATGGGTGCTTACATAACCCGGGGAAACGTCAGGGAGGCCCTCGAGAGGGTCGGACTGTGGGAGAGAAGGAGAGAGAAGATAACCAGCCTCAGCGGTGGCGAGTTTCAGCTGGCGCTCATAGCGAGGGCTTTAGCTCAGGGAAGCAGCGCAATCCTGCTCGACGAGCCGACGAGCCATCTCGACGTCAACCACGCGCTCATGGTCATGGAGCTGCTTAACGAGCTTAAAAGAGAGAAGATTATCGTTGCGGTTCTCCACGACCTCAACCTGGCTTTGAGCTACGCCGACAGGGTTCTCGTTTTAAGGGGCGGTGAAAAGGTCTGGGAGGGGTCGGCGAAAAAGCTGGAACCCGGAGTCCTCGAAGAGGTCTACGGGATAAGGGCCAAAATAGTGGAAGTTGATGGGAAGAGGCTTCTCGTTCCGAGCCTAAAGGTTTAAAACTTCGACGCGTTTCTTACTTCAGGTGAGAGAGGGTGGAGAAGAAGACCGGAACAACTACGGTGGGAATAAAGGCCAAAGACGGTGTTGTTTTGGCCGCGGATACGCAAGCTTCACTCGACCACATGGTTGAAACCCTGAACATTAAGAAGATAATCCCGATAACCGACAGGATAGCTATAACCACCGCTGGAAGCGTCGGCGACGTCCAGGCTTTGGCGAGGATGCTGGAAGCCGAGGCGCGCTACTACCAGTTCACGTGGGGAAGGCCGATGACGGCCAAGGCGATGGCACACCTACTCAGCAACATCCTCAACGAGAACAAGTGGTTTCCCTACATGGTGCAGATTATCATAGGCGGCTACGTCGATGAGCCGACGCTGGCAAACCTCGACCCGCTCGGGGGTCTTATATTCGACGACTACACGGCCACTGGCTCGGGAAGTCCGTTCGCGATAGCCGTTCTTGAGGACGGCTTCAAAAAGGACATGAGCGTTGAAGAGGCCAGAGAACTCGCCATAAGGGCCGTCAGGACAGCTGGAAAGAGGGACGTATACACGGGAAGCAGGAAGGTTCAGGTCGTCGTCATAACGAAGGACGGCATGAAGGAGGAGTTCGTGGAGTTTTAAAATTGCACCAAATTCCTTTTTAACCCTCCCAACTATTTTCCTCCGATGGGAATGAAAGAGAAAGCTCTTGCGGTTCTTCTCGTTGCAACGGTCGTTCTGTCGCTCTACTCGGCGGTTGACCTAGCCTACTCCACAAACGCCATTCTGGAGCAGGTCAACGAGATAATCAAGCAGGTTCAGGAGATAAGGGGTCTTCCCTTCAAGGAAAAGCCGAAAATAGTCGTCATAACCAAGGCACAGGCCATCAAGATGTTCGGGGCGTCAAGCCAGAATCCGGAGCAGCTCAAACTTGAGGAGCTTACCTACAAGATGACGCTCCTTCTACCGGGAAACTACTCCTTTGCAAGGGCCGAGAACCAGCAGGTTGCGGGCTGGATAGCGGCCACAGTTGGCGACACAATCTACATCATAGAGGAGAACTTTGAGAGCAACCCCGCCGTGGCGAAGAGAACCCTCGCCCACGAACTGACCCACGTCCTCCAGAAGCAGTGGTTTAACGCGCGCTATAGCGAAAACACCTTCGATGGAACCCTCGCGGTTAGGGCGCTGGTTGAGGGAGATGCAGACCTCGTGGCAGACCTCTACTGCGAGAGGAACGGGATTCCAATCTACAAGATACGCTCCCTCAGCGGGAACCCACTAACGGACCTCGGCATATTCCCCTACGTCTTCGGCGACCCCTTCGTCCGTTACCTCTATGAGAAAGGCGGCTGGAGGCTTGTAAACGAGGCCTATAGGCACTATCCAATCTCAACGGCCCAGATAATGCACCCCGAACTTTACCTCGAGAACGTAACTCCTGTGAACGTCTCGCTGAGCGTTCCGGCCAACTGGAGCGTCATGAGGAACGACAGGATGGGCGAGTTCTACGTCTACGCCCTCCTCAGGGACGTCGCCAAGCTGAGCAACGAGACCGCGTGGAACGTTTCAAGCGCATGGCTCGGCGACCACCTAATCCTCGCGACCAACGGAACCGACTACGTCCTCCTGTGGAAGGTTGAGTTCTCAAACGAGAGAGCCGCGAAAGCCTTCGCCGAAACCCTCAAGAACCTCGCCGAAAAGGACACCTACGCGAAGTTCACAATCACCCTCGACGGAAAGACCGTTCTCCTCAAAGCCGTGAGGGGGGTCAGGGTTGAAGCTTAGGTGTCCAATCTGCGGCAGAACCTACGAGAAGCCCGTCCAGAGGTGTTCCTGCGGTGAGCCGGTCGAGTTCGAGCTCTTTGAGGGAGAACCCTACATCGGAAAGGGCGTCTGGGAGCGGTTCTGGGACTTCTGGCCGGTCGAGCCGGTCCTTGAGTTTTCGCTCGGAGAGGGCGACACCCCGCTGGTGAAGTCGAGGCTCGGCGGCGAGTTCGGCGTTAGGCTCTACCTCAAGAACGAAACGGTGAACCCGACCTGGAGCTTCAAGGACAGAGGCACATTCCTCGCGATGAGCTACGCACTCAAAGCCGGCTACAAAACCGTTGGGACGGTCTCGACCGGCAACATGGCGGCGAGCGTTTCGGCTTACGCTTCACGCTTCGGGTTGAAAGCTAAAATTCTCGTCTCCGAGAGCGCGGGCGACGAGAAATTAAAGGCCGTCTCTGTCTACGGCGGGGAAGTGATAAGGGTTCTCGGGGACTACGGGAGGCTCTACTTCGAGAGCCTGAAGCTTGGGGAAAAGCTCGGGGTCTACTTCATGAACTCCGACAACCCCTTCAGAATCGAGGGCTACAAGGGGATAGCCTTTGAGATAGCCGAGGAGCTTACCCCGGACTACGTTCTAATCCCAACCAGCTCGGGCGGTCTTTTCAGAGGAGTGGCGAAGGGCTTCCTCGAGCTTTACGAGAACGGGCTTATTGATGGCCTTCCAAAGCTGATAGCGGTTCAGGCTGAAGGTTGCTCCCCGATATGCAGGGCGTTTAAGGAAGGTAAAGCAAAAATCGAGCGCTTTGAGAACCCCAAGACCATAGCGAAGGCAATAGCGAACCCCTACCCGCCGAGCGGAAACGCCGTTCTGAAACTTCTGAGGGAGTTTGGCTGGGGTTGCGTTTCAGTTTCGGACAATGAAATCAGGAAAGCTCAGGAAATGCTCGCCCGCGAGGGCCTCTTCGTCCAGCCGGCGAGCGCAACGGGGATAGCGGCCCTGGAAAAGCTTGACCTTCCAGAGGGAGTTAAGGTCGTCTCGATTCTCACCGGTTCTGGATTGAGAACGCTGAAGGATGCCCCGGCGGGGGAGATAACGGAGTGTCCGCTTGAAACTTTAAAAGATTGCCTAAGGAGTACATGAGTACAGTTAAACACGAAATACTTATATAAATTAAAAACATAATACACAATCGAGCCACCTTGTGGCTCCCTTGAGAAGAAGTGGAGGTGGCTCTCTTGAAAAGTAGAAAGAAGCTTGCAGTAGCTACAGTAATTACAGTAACTCTTCTACTCGTCGTGATTCCAGCGGTTTACGGAGTTCAGCCCGACAACTCGGGGGTTCTTTACTCCACGTACCTTGACTGGCTCCAAGGGAAACCCATAGGACTTGCACAGGTGAACCCAATTCTCCCACACAACGTTGAGAAGGCAACCTTAGTTGTCATTGACTACACTTCAGGCCAGCCGAAGGTTCTCTACAAGGGCCCATTCATGAGCCCGCTTGTGAGGATAGAGAGAATACCTGTGGGAACAGAGCTCAAAACCGTGGTTGAAGACGGGAAGGTACGCCAGATAACCGTCACCAAATACAAACCCATACGGCTCTACGTAATAGTCTCTGCAAAGGACTACTGGGGAGCGAGATTCATAGAGTTCACACCCAATAAACCCCTCACACACGTTAATGTTGAAGTGCCTCTCTACTGGGACGGGGTTAAAGAGTCCATCAGGAACTTTGGAAAGGGATTCCAAGTCGATACAAATTCCATTGGTAACATTACTATGCCAAACATCAAGATTCTTAGACTTCACAGCGTTCCCGGGGTTACAGAGAAGATAGATATATATCATGCGGCCTCATTGGCACTCGACTCTTTCTCCCAGTCGGGATCTCAGTTCGGAGGAAAGCCATCTCCAACTGGATGGAAGCGTTCGGGCGCCGTGACAACGTCCTTTGAATACTTAGCCCCCGTTCCTACCTCAAACGGTGAGATGAAGACTGTTTATGCAAACGTTAGATACAAGGTTGAACTAACAACGGTTTGTGGATACTTGATATGCAGAAACATCTACACCCTTTACCCAGAGAAAATCACTTACTTCTCAAAAATCCAGACCGGCAGGGACCCCGGCACAATCCCATCGAATCTCGTCAAAGGGATACACTGGAAGAGTGCCGGCAACACATTCTTGGTTTACTTTGATAGTAGCTCAAACGATGGAGGTGTGTATTTCTCTACCGCTGTCTCAGCCTGCCTCGGATACGGATACGGTAGTGTCTGCTTTAGTGGCACTGTCAATTCGTACAGGAAAACCAGTGGAAGCAAGCTAAGAATAGAAGTCATAATCAACAGCTGGCACGGAGACAGACTTTACTTTGCCCCCTATTCTAGGAGGGGCAACTACTACGAAGTCTACCTTCAGTGGGGCTGAGTTGAGGTTAGCTTTTTAGCCCCTTTCTTTTACCATTCTCAACGGGGATTGAAATGCTCGTCGGAATCGGATTGATGCCCCACGGCAATCCGGTTCTGGAACCGGAGGACGAGGAAACCGAGAGGCTCGCTGAAGTCCTGAGGAGAATCGGCGAGGAGTTCAGAGATGCGGACTCCTACGTTCTGATAAGCCCTCACAACGTCAGGATGAGCGACCACCTCGGCGTCGTTCTTGCTGAAAACCTCGTCTCGTGGCTCGGCTTCGAAGGGAAGGAGCTGCCCGGCGAGTGGAAAACAGACCGAGAGCTGGCGGAGAAGATTTATCAAGCCGAGAAAGAGGCGGGAATGCCCGTCGTTGACCTGAACTTTGCATCGCTACGCGGTGAATACTCGCGCTGGCCCCTGAGCTGGGGTGAGCTGATTCCGCTCCAGTTCCTCGAGAGGAAACCGCTCGTCCTGATGACACCGTCGAGGGGAGTTAGCAGGGAAACGCTCGTCTGCTTCGGCGAAATTCTTGGAGAGGTCCTTGAGCGGGAGGGGAAGAAGGTTGCGCTGATAATCAGCGCGGACCACGGGCACGGGCACGATGAAAAAGGCCCCTACGGAAAGGTGAAGGAGAGCGAAGTCTATGACAGGCTGATAATGAAGCTGATTAACGAGAACCGCCTTGAGGAGCTTCTCACCATTCCCGAGGACCTCGTTAGGAAGGCCCTCGTGGACAGCTACTGGCAGATGCTGATAATGCTGGGGGCAATGAGAAAGGCCGAGTTCGAGTTGAAGGCGAGCGCCTACGCCTGCCCCACTTACTTCGGCATGGCCGGGGCGCTGTGGGTGCGGAAGTGAAGGTTTAAATGCTCCATTTTTCTTCATGTTTATGGTGATTCCATGTCATCTACAAAACATGTGCAGACCGAGATTGATGAGAGCCTGTACTCAATGCTCAAGGCTCTCTCACTCAGGGAGGGAAAGCCCATAAAGGAGATACTTCGAGAGGCCATAGAGGAATACCTCAAGAGAAACACGGGAATAACAGAGGAGGAAGTGGAAAAAGACCCAATCTGGAAGGCGTTCGGCGTGGTAGAGCTTAAGGGCAAGAAGACGAGCCACGATGAGGACTGGGGAGTGGTCGAATGGCGAAGCCACTGAGACCAGAGCTGTTCTACATGGACACGAGCGCCATGATAGCCCTCCTCGTCAGGGACGACCCGGAGCACGAGAGGGCATTGAGCTTCTTTAGGGACGCTGTTAGGGAGGGGTCGGTTTTCGTAATCGGCAGGCCCACGCTGATGGAGTTCCTGAACGGCGTTGCAAAGCACGTTGGAAAGGACGTTGCCGAGGAGCAGTACCGCCTCTACACCGCGAGCAGGTTCATCTTCATCGAGAAGGAAACCGAAGCGGACTGGGAAAGGGCCTGGGAGCTTTTCTTCAAGTACCGCGACCAGCAGGGAATAGACTTATTCGACAGCTTAGCCTTTGCGATAATGGAGAGGCTTGGAATCAAGAAGGCGTTCACTTTCGACAGCGACTTCGCGGTTCACGGCTTCGTCATGGTTCCATAGATTAAAGCACCTCAAAGCTAATCTCCAAAAGCCCCTTGCTCCCCCTAAAGCGAACCTTTCTGATTCTTATCTCCCCTATTTCGCCCGTCGTCCTCGTGTGCTCCTTATTGCACGCGTTGACGTTCCAGCCATCGATGACGACCACCTTGAGGGTTCTAACCTCCTCTGGAACCGGGAACAGGTCGTACATATCCTCGCCGAAGCGCTTCTCCGCTTCCTCACGCGGAAGTTCGTAAACCTTAACTGGAACGTTCTCCTTAACTTTCTCGTTGGCGAGGCGTTCTATTTCTGCTATCTCTTCTTGCGTCGGCTTCCGGTCGAACTTAACCGCAAGAACCCCGCGGTTGCCTTTGACGTAGGTCGAGGCCGTCCACTTGGCCCTTTCGCCGAGAACCTTCACAACGGCTCCCTTGAGGACGTGCAGGGCGGTGTGAGTTTGAACCTCAACGTCTTCACTTGTCATAACAATCCCCGAAACTAACTTCGTCAATCGTTTATTAACCCACCGGGTAATCTGTGAACGGTCGGAGTTCAGCGTTTTTTGATGGTTTTTCGAAATCAAAATGTTAATTCCAAAAAGCATACGTGAAGTCCTTTCAGGGGGAAACGAAAACCGTTATAAGTGTAAAGGCCAATAGAGGCTCGAAAAACCTTAGGGGTGAAGAAAAATGACTGAGAAGAAGAGGAAAAAGGTTCTGATTCTTGGAGCGGCCGGCAGGGATTTCCACAACTTCAACGTGTTCTTCAGGGACAACCCCGACTACGAGGTCGTGGCCTTCACCGCAACCCAGATTCCGGACATAGAGGGCAGGATTTACCCGCCAGAGCTTGCGGGTGAGCTTTATCCGAACGGAATACCGATACTCAGCGAGGACGACATGGAGAAGATAATCAAAGAGAAGGGTGTTGACATAGTCGTCTTCGCCTACTCCGACGTCTCCCACGAGCACGTCATGCACCTCGCGAGCAGGGCCCACTCGGCCGGCGCCGACTTCTGGCTCCTTGGACCCAAGAGCACCATGCTCAAGAGCACCAAGCCGGTCGTAGCGGTTACCGCCATAAGAACCGGCTGTGGAAAGAGCCAGACATCAAGAAAGGTCGCCCAGCTCCTCCAGGAGATGGGCTACAAGGTCGTCGCCATAAGGCACCCGATGCCCTACGGCGACCTCAGGAAGCAGGTCGTTCAGAGGTTCGCCACCTTCGAGGACCTCGACAAGTACGAGTGCACCATCGAGGAGCGCGAGGAGTACGAGCCGTACATCGAGCGCGGTATGGTTGTCTACGCGGGCGTTGACTATGAGAAGATTCTCCGCGAGGCTGAGAAGGAGGCCGACATAATCCTCTGGGACGGCGGAAACAACGACTTCCCGTTCTACGAGCCCGACCTCTGGATAGTAGTTACAGACCCGCACAGGCCGGGACACGAACTCAAGTACCACCCCGGTGAGACCAACCTCCGCTCGGCCGACGTCGTCATAATCAACAAGATTGACACCGCCAACAGGGACGACATCCAGACCGTCAGGGAGAACATCGAGAAGGTCAACCCGAACGCCATCGTTATCGAGGCGGCCTCGCCGATATTCGTCGACAACCCCGAGCTTATCAGGGGCAAGCGCGTTCTGGTTGTGGAGGACGGTCCGACCCTCACCCACGGCGGCATGAAGTACGGAGCCGGCTACGTCGCAGCGAAGAAGTTTGGAGCGAAGGAAATCATCGACCCGAGGCCCTACGCCGTCGGCTCAATCGTCGAGACCTACAAGAAGTACCCGCACCTCGACCTCATCCTGCCGGCCATGGGCTACGGCAAGAAGCAGATTAAGGAGCTCGAGGAGACCATCAACAGGGCAGACGCGGACGTCGTCATACTCGGAACCCCGGTTGACCTGCGCAGGTTCATGAACCTCAACAAGCCGGCCGTCCGCGTCAAGTACGAGCTTGAGGAAATAGGCCAGCCCAAGCTCAAGGACATCCTCGAGAACTGGGTCAAGAACTGCGAGAAGCTCAAGAAGGAGTGAAGTTTTTAACCTCCACTCCTAATTTTTCTTCATGTTCGACGTGGTCATCGGAATCTGGGGTCTGATTTGGGCTCTCAACATCGCGGGCTTCGCGTGGGTTACCTACGACGTCATCAAGAAGCAGAAGCTTATGCCGGACTCGGAGAAGGTCCTGTGGATTCTTTTGGCGTTTCTGTTCGGGTCCGTTGTGGCGTTGCTTTACGCCATCACGATTAAGCTGAGCGGGAAGTACGAGGAGGTCGAGCTCGAGGAGAACGAAAACGAAGAGGTCAAAGTGTGGTAGAAAGCCTTTTATGGTGAAAGGTCCAACCTAAATCGCCCGGGGAGCACCGCCGAGGGCGGAGTCAATGAACTCGGGCGGGTTATTACCCCCTTTCACGGCGTTTTTGAGGTTTCAGCAGACAGAACAAATATAAGTCCTGAGAACTAGCAATTCTCAAGATTTATAAAGGTGTGAGAACTAACATTTCTCAGGTGTTGGCATGAGGCTTGGGGATTTAGGTTACATGAACCCTTGGTGGGAGGAAAAAGAGGACTACCATGTTAAACGCTGGAATGAGCAGAAAATCCACTGGTGGCCCAGATGGGCTGAGGAGCTATCACTCAAACCGTTCTCGCTTAACTTCGTCCTCGGTCCGAGGCAGGTGGGAAAGACGACGGGGATAAAGCTCCTCATCGAGAGACTCCTGAGGGAAAACCCGCCGGAGTCGATTCTCTACATTAACGTAGAGGTTCTTCCAGACCACAGGACACTGGCGTCTCTCCTCAGGGAGTTCGAAGGAATGAAAAAGCGGGAGGGAATCAAAACGGGATACATCTTCCTCGATGAGGTAACGTCGCTCGACGGCTGGTGGAGGGGCCTCAAACCGCTCATCGACGCAGGCATGTTGGAGAACGACGTGGTCACGGTTACTGGCTCAAGCTCCTTAAGGGTGAAGCGGGACATCGAGATGTCTCCGGGCAGGAGGGGAGAGGGAAAGACGCTCGAGGTCATGCCGCTTTCCTTTGCGGAATACGTTGAGGTTATGGGCCTGAAAAGGCCAGAACTTCACAGAGAAAAGACACTGGAGCTGTTCGAGGAATATCTGAAAACCGGCGGATTCCCAGGTTCGATAAACGGTTTACCAATGGAAGACCTGCTCGGAGCATACATAGGTGAATTCGTCCGCTTTGGGAAGAGCCTTGAGATAGCGAGGGAAACGTTCTATGCACTGATTCAGAGCGCACCCTCGGCTACGAGCTTTCGGGCTTTGGCGGAAATGACGTCCGGCTACTCCTACAAGGTCGTGCAGGACTACATCGAGTTCTTCCGGGAGCTGTACATCGTCGGGATTGCATACCTGAGGGAGGGAAACAGGGTCCTGTACAAGAGGGAGAAGAAGTTTTTCTTCCGCGACCCGCTTTTAGCGAGGCTCTTCTCTACCTGGAGCGGGGCCGAGCTGAGGGAAGACGCCCTCTACGAGTGGCTCGTTCAGGAGCACCTATACCGAAAGTTCGGGGAGGTTTACTACTATCGGAACTCCTACGAGGTAGACGCGATAGCTGGAAACCTGATGGTGGAGGTGAAGGCCGGGGAGGCCCACAGGAGGTATCCACGGAACGTAATCGTGCTCGAAAGGGAGGACGTACCCTTCTTCCTGCTGGAGCTCTCGGATGAGAAGTGAATTTACAACCTCCTCCACTCTTCTCCCAACCACTCACGAGTTACGTCCTCCCCCAGTATTATACCCTCCGGGAGGAGGGAAATCTATAAATACCCGGAGGGAGGAGGGAAATGGAGCTTCAGGACTATCTGATGCCTGATGAATACATTATAAGCCTTGTACAGGGAAAATTCAAACCGCGAGCCGAGATCGATGAGTTTAACAATGTAGCAGTTACCAACAAACGAATCATTCTTTACCGTGAAAGCCAAAAACGATTTCTCCGTAGAACACCATCAAAACCCCGGATAGAAAGTCTGAGGTCTTGGCATTTCTCAGAAATAGACTTCATACAAATCACACATTTCAAGGACGAAAAACCATCCCTCATAATATGGCTCAAACCAGCGGGACATATAGAAGTCTATATTGAAGACTGGGGAGTGGGAGCGAAAAGACTGGACTCAGCCCTGTCCACAATAGCAAAAAAAGTTGAAAAAAGCCCAACGATTAATTGGTATCGCTTCTAAAATCCACGCCCTACCAACATATACTCTTCAGGCTTTCAACTTGAGTTTAATGTGTTTTGACCTCCGAGAATAATCTATTCCCCAACGACCTGCACTATAACGCGCCTGTGCCTCGGCCTGACGTCCAGCTCGACGAAGAAAATCTGCTGCCATGTCCCGCGAACGAGCCGGCCGTTGATTACAGGAAAGCACTCACTCGCGCCGAGAAGGGTCGCGCGCAGGTGGCTGTGGGCGTTGTCGTCTATCCTGTCGTGGAGGTAGCCGGCACCTTTTGGGATGAGCTCCCTCAACGTCCTCTTGAAGTCCTCCAGAAGGCCCGGCTCGTGCTCTATCGTGACTATCGCGCCGGTAGCGCCTGGAACGAAGACCAGAACGTGCCCGTTCTGGATTCCGCTCTCCTCGACGACCCTCT
>Ga0256834_1002195_pt1 | contig 12484 bp, 6 predicted proteins | sample 4281140metaG_FD_190536 | JGI IMG/M metagenome (GOLD analysis project Ga0256834, IMG submission 190536) | Hydrothermal vent microbial communities from East Pacific Rise, Pacific Ocean - 4281-140 | ecosystem: Environmental > Aquatic > Marine > Hydrothermal vents | place: Pacific Ocean: East Pacific... | reverse complement strand
AAACAATAACTGTTGGAGATAATAATACTATTAATATAACTTTAGCAGAAGATGCAAACGCATTAGATGAAGTGGTTGTTGTAGGTTATGGTTCACAAACAAGAGCAAAAGTAACAGGAGCTGTATCTACAGTTACTGCTGATGATATGGTAAATATACCTACCACTAATGCTATAGAGGCTTTACAAGGTAAAGCTTCTGGTTTAACATTAATAAACAGTGGGTCTCCTGGCTCTGCTCCTACAGTAAGAATTAGAGGTGTAGGTACTTATGGGAATAACAATCCTATTTTTGTAGTTGATGGAGTTATTGTTGATAATATAGATGGGTTAAGTGCTGAAGATATTGAATCTACTAGTGTCTTAAAAGATGCTTCTACAACAGCTGTATTTGGATCGCTAGGAGCAAATGGTGTTATTGTGATTAAAACTAAATCTGGTAAAAAAGGAAAAACAATTTTTAATTTTAATACCTATTTAAGTTCTAAATTTAAACCTAAAACATTAGATTTATTAAATTCTGATCAATACGTATCTTATGTTACAGATATGATGCAAAATGCGGGTTCAACAGCTCCACCTCGATTTGCTGATGCCGCTTTTATAAGTAATAATGTTGATTATCAAGATGCAATATTTCAAAACGCAGTTTCTCAAAATTATGTTTTAAGTGCTTCAGGTGGTAATGAAAATTCAAAATTTAGATTTTCTGGAAATTATCAAACTCAAGAAGGTACAATGATTAATACTGCTTTAGATAAATATTCTTTTAGATTGAATAGTGAGTTTAATAAAGGGAAGTTTACATTTGGCGAAACATTATCGCTTACCTATGCAGAGCAAGACCCTTTAATATTGGCTTTTAGTGTTTCGCCTCTTGAAAATGCATTTAAAATTGCTCCATACTTACCAATTCTGAATTCGGATAATATTGGCGGATATAGTGAGTTAGATGCTACTCAAGATGTTAACAATACAAGAAACCCTTTAAGAACATTAAATAGAGAGACTCAGTTAAATAAAAATATTAATGTGTTAGGTAATGTATATGCAAAAATAAATATCTTTAAAGATTTAGAGTTTAAAACTGCTATAGCAATGAATTTTTTCGATAATAAATTCAAAAAAGAAGAATTACCTTATGGTACAGGTGCAACATTACAGACAGATACTAGATTTTCATATTTTGATTATAGACGTAATACGATAACATTTCAAAACAGTTTATTGTTTACCAAAACGTTTAATGAAAAACATAACTTTGAAGTTTTAGCACTTGCGGAACAACGTAAACAAAAGACAACTACTTTTGGAGGTCAAGGAACTACAGCTCTTGGTCTTAGAGATATTTCTAATGTCTCATCTACCGCAGGAACTGTAGATTATAATAAATTAGGTTATTTAGGAAGATTAAATTACGACTATGATGGTAAATATGTTTTTGCTGCGTCCATAAGAAGAGATGCTTCTTCTAGGTTTGGTGCAAATCAACGATGGGGTACTTTTACTTCTTTTGCTGCTGGTTGGGTTATTAGTAAAGAAAATTTCTTTAATCAAGATGGTTTTATGAACTATTTAAAATTAAGATTTAGTACAGGTACAGCTGGAAATGATGCAAGTGCAGGAGATTATGCTTATGAATCTAGTTTACTAGCAAATTATTTCTATACTAGCGGAGTAGAAGGTATAGCTGTAAGTAGATTAGCAAATCCTGATTTAAAATGGGAAGAAACAAAAATGACAAATATTGGTGTTGATTTTGGGTTTTTAAATAATGCATTAACATTTAGTGCTGAGTATTATGATAATACCAGTTCAGATTTAATAGTATTAGTTAGAGCAGCAGAATCTGTTGGTGTGCCCAATGCAACACCAAGAAATTTTGGTGGTGTTACAACTAATGGGATGGAGTTTAATCTTGGTTATAAAAAGAGTGAAGGTGACTTTACTTGGTCTGCTAATTTTAACTTAAGTACGACTGATAATGAAGTTACTAAAATAAAAGAAAAGGCATTGTTTAGTGGAGCTAAACCTAATGTACTAGCAGGAGAGCAAATATCAAGATTAACAGAGGGTGAAGCTATTTGGCATTTTTATGGTTATGTAACTGATGGTATTTTTCAAACTCAAGCAGAAATCGATGCTGCAGCTGTTCAATCTGTTGATAATCCAGCAACTGCAGATGTGGATGAAGGTACTAGACCTGGAGACATTCGTTTCAAAGATATCAATGGAGATGGTAAAATAAATGAAGATGATCGTGCAGTTATTGGAAATCCTTTTCCAAAAATTAATTATGGATTCTCTTTTGATGCCAATTACAATAATTTTGATTTCAATTTATTCTTTACAGGTGTTTCAGGTAATGATATTTTTAATGCAAGTCGTTATTATTTAGACGGAGCAAGTCAAGTTACCAATGCTTCAACTGCTGTATTAGATCGTTGGACACCTTCTAATCCATCAACTACGCAGCCTAGAGCTATACAAGGAGATCCAAATAGAAACACAAGAGTTTCTGATCGTTATGTAGAAGATGGATCTTATTTAAGACTTAAAAATGTTGCATTAGGTTATAGTTTACCTTCTACAACTTTAGATAGTTTTATTGGAGGTGCTTTGTCTAAGTTTAGACTTTATATAAGTGCCCAAAATTTGTTTACAATTACAGATTATTCAGGCTATGACCCTGAAATAGGACCTTCATTAGGAATTGCAGCAACTAACGGAAACAGCAATACTGAAATAGGAGTTGATAGAGGGCAATACCCTCAATCAAAATCACTATTAGTAGGATTACAAATACAGTTTTAATAAAAAAATTATATCATGATGAAAAAACAATATTTAGTTTTGATTTTTGTTTTCCTTCTTTTAAATTCGTGTAAAACGGATGACTTAGAGTTAAACAACGGAAATGCAATTGCTGAACCCACTTTTCCAGCTACAAGAGCTGAATTAGAAGCTGCAATTAACGGAACATATTCACCGCTGCAATCACAAGGTTTATATGGTAGGTATTTAACATATATGTATGATTATATGGCAGGAGATGAAGCTTATGTTGGTCCAACCAGAGGTACACCTGACTTAAGAAATTTTTTAGAATATACATTCACAGCGACAAACAATGATATTTATTTATATTGGAAAAACGCATACAATGGAATCTCTAGATCTAATCTTATTTTAGATAGAATTGATAGAATTAATAATTTTTCTGAAACTGAAATGCCTCAAGCTGATAAAGATAATTTTATTGGTCAAGCACGGTTTTTAAGAGCATTTTATTATTTTTTATTGGTTGAACGTTTTGGAGATATTCCACTTTATACAACAGCCGATGTAGATTATAATGGTTTATCAAAGTCACCCAAAGCTGATGTATATCAATTAATTATTAGTGATTTAGAAGATGCTAGTGCTAAGCTTAAGCTAAAATCTGCTGCAGAAGCAGGTAGAGCTACTAAAGGATCAGCAGATGCACTATTAGGTAAAGTGTATTTATATAGTAAAGATTATGCTAAAGCTAAAGTTGCATTTGATAAAGTGATTACAAGTGGAGAGTATAGCCTTACTGCAAATTACTTTGATAATTTCGAAAATGAACATGAAAATAATAGTGAATCTGTTTTTGAAGTGCAGTTTGCCTATAGTGGTGGAGGTGCATGGGCTTATGTAGATTGGGGTGGTCAAGATAATGGCGACTCTGAGACATCATTTAAATCAATTGAATATGGTGGTTTAGGTGGATTTCATAATAATGATCCCTCGCATAGTTTAGTCAATGAGTATGAAGCGGGTGATTCTAGAAAATCTGATAGCTTTTATTTTACTGGTGATGCGTGGTCTGGTGGTGTTGTAGGTGCAATAAGCCCTGCTGCAGCTCCTGCTTATTGGAGAAAGTATCAAAAAGCATATAATCAAGGAAGTGATGGGGCAGGATTGTCTGATATTAACCATAGAGTTATTCGTTATGCAGATGTTTTATTAATGGCCGCTGAGGCTGAAAATGAACTAGGAAATTCTTCTTCTGCGATAGGCTTAATGAATCAGGTAAGAGATAGAGTTGGAATGGCTAACTATGGTGCTACAGCAATGAATGCAACTTATCCTGTTACTTCAAAAGCTCAAATTTTTACTGCAATTGTTCATGAAAGAAGAGTTGAATTATCTGGTGAGCAATCTCGTTTTCCTGATTTATTACGTTGGGGAATGTCTAATACAATTGCAGGTTTTATAGTAGGAAAACATGAGTTATTTCCAATACCTCAAAAAGAGTTTGATACAAATTCAAACCTTACTTCTGCAGATCAAAATCCTGGATATTAATTTTCAATTAGTTATATGATTAAAAAAAACTGACTTTTAAAAAAAGTCAGTTTTTTTTATTTACTAACTTTGCTATAATATATTAATTGTACTGATATGAGTTTCTTTAATAAAAGAATAATTAAAATTTTATATTTCTTTAATTTGTTTTTGGTATTACCTTTTATTATTTCTTGTTCAAATAATAAAGTCAGTAAAAAAAGTTCTGAAAAATTATTTCAAAAAATAGAATCAAAAAATTCAGGTATATCTTTTAATAATAAATTAACCGAAACAAATGAATTAAACTATTTCAATTACTCCTATATTTATATGGGAGGTGGCATATCTGTAGGAGATTTCAATAATGATAATCTCACAGATATTTACTTTACAGGAAATATGGTTGAAAATAAAATGTATCTTAACCAAGGAAATTTGCATTTTAAAGATGTTGCAAAAATTTCCAATTCTGAATTGAAAGGGGTTTGGTCTTCTGGAACGACAACTGTAGATATTAATAATGATGGCTTGTTAGATATTTATGTGTCTGTTTCAGGAAAAAAGGGCCCTTACAAAAACAAATTACTAGTAAATCAAGGTGTCAACGAAAGTGGTATCCCAATTTTTAAAGAGGAAGCCGAACACTATAATATAGCTGATGAAGGACGTTCTCAACAAAGCGTATTTTTTGATTATGATAATGATGGCGATTTAGACCTTTATGTCATAAATTACCCAATAACTGATTTTAAAATATCCATTTTTTATTATCAAGCCATGCTTAAAAATCCATTAATGATATCATCGAGTCACTTGTATAGAAATAATGGAGATTTAACCTTTACCAATGTTACTCAAGAATCAGGCTTATTATCTTTTGGTTTGAGTATAGGCATTAGTGTTGCTGATTTAGATAAAGACGGCTTTAAAGATATTTATGTGTCAAACGATTTTGCGAGTCCAGATTTTATCTATTTTAATAATGGTGATGGAACATTCTCAGAAAGAAGTAAAGAAGTAACTAAACAAACTTCTTTTTATGGAATGGGAATCGATATTGCTGATTTTAATAATGATGGTCTTTTAGATATTGTGCAGTTAGATATGTCGCCAAGTTCTCATAAACGATCAAAGGAGAATATGGCAAGTATGGATCCGTTAAATTTTCAAGAGATTGTTAATTCAGGACTACACCATCAGTATATGTATAATACATTACAATTAAACAGAGGTTTTAAGAAAGATAGTTTACCTGTGTTTAGTAATATTGCTGCTTTTTCAGGTGTTAAATCTACAGACTGGAGTTGGGCAGCTCTTTTAGCTGATTTTGACAATGATGGCTATAAAGATTTATTTGTGTCAAATGGTACACGAAGAGATATCCATAATAACGATTTTTTTAGCCAATTTAAAAAGAATGGATATTTTGGTTCAAAACAAAAACACCAAAAAGATGATTATAAAATAATTGAAAAAATGCCTTCAGAACCATTGGCAAATTTCCTTTTTTCTAATAATAAAAACCTAACATTTACTAATAAAAGTGATGATTGGGGCTTAGGTGATAAAAATTTCTCAAATGGAGCTGCTTATGCTGATTTTGATAATGATGGAGATTTAGATTTGGTAGTAAGTAATATTGACTCAGAAGTAGGTTTTTATGAGAACACTTCAAATAATAAAGAGAGTTCAAACTATTTAAAAATAGTATTTAACGGAACAGAAAAAAATAAGTTAGGAATTGGCAATACGGTTACTATTTATAACAATGGAAAGCTTCAATTGTCTGAATTGATGCTTACACGTGGTTATCAATCCTCTATGGAACCTATCCTCTATTTTGGTGTTCAAAATGAATCAATTATCGATTCTTTGACTGTGCAATGGACAGACGGAAGTATTCAAAAATTAATCAATATTAAAACAAATCAGACATTAGTATTAGATTATAAAAACGCTATAAAAAATACGTTTAAAAATACATTTTTGAGAGAAAATAAACTTTTTACAGATATCACTAATGAAACAGATATCAACTTTATACATCAAGAAAATGATTATTTTGACTATAATAAAGAACCTTTACTACCACATAAGATGTCACAATTTGGACCAAGTATAACCGTTGGTGATGTAAATGGAGATGAATTAGATGATTTTTGGGTTGGCGGGGCTTTATATCAAGCGGGTGAATTGTACATTCAAGATCAACAAGGTAAATTTAAAAAATCAACCATTAAAACCTTTGAAAATGATAAAAATTATGAAGATTTAGACGGTCTCTTTTTTGACGCTGATAATGATGGTGATTTAGATTTATATGTAGTAAGCGGAGGTAATGAGTTTCAAGCTAATCATAAACAATATCAAGACAGAATTTATATTAATGATGGTCGTGGAAACTTTATAAGAGATGAAACTGCAATCCCTCAATTTTATGAAAGTGGAGCAAAAGTTATTCCAATTGACTTTGATAAAGATGGTGATTTAGATTTGTTTGTAGCGAGTAGATTAACACCTCAGAATTACCCAACACCAGCTACAAGCTATTTGCTAGAAAATGTTAGTACAAAAACTAATGTACAGTTTAAAGATATTACAGGAAAATCAAAGTCTACCTTTAAAAATTTAGGATTGGTAACTGATGCTATAGCTATAGATTTTGATAATGACAATGATGATGACTTGATTGTTGTAGGTGAATGGATGCCTATAACTTTTTTAGAAAATGACAACAATACCTTTAAAAATATTACAGATAAAAATATCTTAAAAAATACTGTAGGCTGGTGGTATAGTATAGAAAAATCTGATTTGGATAATGATGGTGATTTAGATTTTATAGTAGGGAATTTGGGTCTAAATTATAAATATAAAGCCTCTCCAGAAAAGACTTTTGATGTATTTGCTAATGATTTTGATAATAATAATAGTCAAGACATTGTTTTAGGGTATTATGAAGGTGAAACTCAATACCCTGTCAGAGGCAGAGAATGTTCTTCACAACAGGTTCCTGGTATTAAAAACAAATTTAAAAATTACGAAAAATTTGCAAATGCAAATTTGGTAGATATTTATACGGAAGATAAACTTAAAAAAGGAATTCATTACAAAGCACAAACCTTTGCTTCAATAACTGTAGAGAATTTAGGGAATAGCGAATTTAAAAGCACAAAATTATCAACAGAAGCCCAATTTTCTTCTATAAATACAATTTTAATCGATGACTATACGAAAGACGGTAACAAAGATATTTTAGTAGCTGGAAATTTATTTGTATCCGAGGCTGAAACCCCTCGTAATGATGCTTCTATTGGACTATTATTAACAAATAAAGGAATCAATTCAGTTTCATTAAATGAATCAGGGTTTTTAGCTGATAAAGATGTGAAAAATATGAAATCAATCATTATAAATGGAAACAAATGCATCCTTGTAGCCAATAATAATAGTGTGTTACAGGTTTTTAAAATTAACTCAATTCGCCAATAAATACAAAATAGGGATTTCCTTTTCTTATAAAAACAAACTCAAAACGTTTAATCAACGTTTTGAGTTTGTTTTTTTATTTTATACAATCACCATTTGCCTGAGTATATTTTGCAACGATTTCCATTTGTGGACGGTATCGGAAAATAATAAAAGGAATAGCTGCTATATGTCTAGTCCTAAAATACGGCTACAGGTTAAAAGGAAATATCAATCATTCTGTTTGTAGATGGTGTTTTAATAGTATTCCTCTTGATGAATTTGCAAAATTACAAAGCTATCATGTAGATTATTGTAAACACTGGCTTTAAAGGATATGTGGCTCAAGAGTTTTCCCCATTCATGAAGATAAAATGGCTACTCTAAAAGAAGCTGTTCATACTTGTGATGTGTAAATCACAAACTATTACCTACTCCTATGAGGATGGTAGAAAATATAATTACTGCCAAACCTAACCAAAGCGTTTGCATTGTTTTTTTAGAAACGCCTTTCCATTCTTTAAAGTACAAGCCCCAAAGTGAACTGAATATAATGATAAATGCCATATGTAGTGTCCAGCTCGCAAACTTATACTTCTCTCCTAAAAAGGTCTCTCCCATACCATAAAAGAAAAATTGAAAATACCACGTTACACCACCTGCAATGGCTAAGAGGTAATTTTTTGGTTTATTAGGAATCTCTTTATCTGTAAAATCTCCAAACGTTTTATTTTTAAAACTCAAGGCTATCGTCCAAATAAAATTGGTTAAAAAACCTCCCCAAAGTACCCAAACAATAACAGGATTGTTTTGAAATAAATCTTTAACACCAAATTTTAAAGCTTCTTCTGCTATTGGTTTTCCTACCGCCAACCCAAATGCAAAACAAGCACTCAATATCCCCGAGATTACTGCTATAATCATTCCTTTTGAAAGATTAAATTCTTCAACAGCTTCTTTTTGTTCTTCCGCATTTAAATCCTTTTCTTTAAGCATTCCTGCTTTTCCTGAAATCGCAATACCAACCAAACTAATTGCAATACCAATCAATACTATAATTCCTCCTTTGGTTTCTAGTAATTTTGAAAAAGTACCGTTATAAATGGGCGGAATTAAAGTGCCAAATGCTGCTGTAAACCCTAATGCAACCGCCATACCAAGTCCGATACCCAAATAACGCATCGCTAGTCCAAAAGTCAAGCCTCCTATTCCCCAAAGCATTCCGAAAAAGAAGGTCCAAAATTTAGTCTCTGAATCTGCAGCACCTAGTACTTCTATCAAGTTAGGAACGGTAAAATACGCCATAATAATTGGTGCAAAAATCCATGCAGCAAAGCCTAACACTAGCCAAGAAGTTTCCCAAGACCATTTTTTTATCAGTTTAAAAGGGATGTAAAAACTTCCTGCTGCCAATCCGCCAATAGCGTGTAATAGTAATCCTAAAAGTGCTCCCATAATTTATCCCATCCTAAATCCTTCCTGTCCCGAAGTATCGGGAGGAAGGACTTTTTAACGATTCGTTTTATTAAATTAATATTCATTTAATTCTTCGTGACAATTTGTGAAATTTGTGTCTTAGGCTGCTTCAAAATCTTTGGTTAATAATTTCTTCGCCAATTGCAATTCTTCTTCCGTAAATGGTTTTGCTTCTGATGCTGATACTGCTCCTTCCAATTCAAAAATATTCTTTGCTCCCGACAATACTGTCGATACACCTTTTTGATCTAATACCCAACGCAATGCAGCTTGTGGCATATTGGTAACATCATCACGCAATAAATAGTTAAATGCATTGACCTGATCTACTCTTTCAGCCAATTCTTCTCTAGAATATCGTGCATTGAGTGTCCCTTTTGCAAAAACAGTATCTTTTGTAATGGCTCCAGATAAAAATCCGTTTGCCAAACATTCTCGTGCAAAAACACCTATTGGATATTGTTGTAATTCTTCAATTAACTGTTGCGATTCTCTATTCATTAAACTTAAAACGACTTGAATCACATCAATTTTATTTTCTTTAGCCCACAAACGAGCTATATCTTCTGTTTGATGAAACATAGATATTGAATGTGCTACATAACGTACTTTTCCTTGTTTTTTTACTTGTTCCAAACCTTCCCAAACATCATCTTTAATTTCATCTGGAGAAAATGGGGAATGAAAAAAAAGCACATCTATATAATCGGTTTGTAAACGTTTTAAACTTTCTTCAACAGAATCAATTACTCTTTCTTTATAAAATAGAGACCTACCACCTTCAATACATGGATTTCTACCAAATTTTGAAGAAATATGAACCTTGTCTCGCTTCCCTTTTAAGGCTTTACCTAATACTATTTCTGCAACACCGTCTTGTTTGTCTGTTCCATATTGTGGAGCTGTATCAAAAAGATTAATTCCTAAATCTATCCCTGCATGAATGGTATTGATACCATCCTTTTCGGCAACACCACCGTATACATTATTCCCGAAAGCCCAAGTACCTAAACTTATCTCACTAACTTTTAAGCCTGTTCTTCCTAATTTTCTATATTTCATATATTGACTTATAAATATTTCTTTTTTAAGGCTTCCAGTTTTTCAGAAGCATTTTTTATAAAAAGTTTTACTATTTTTTCTCCTCGAATTGAATTTGATGGTCTTGGGTCTTTACCAGACACAGCATCTAATTCTAAGGTTATTTCTCTATCTTTCGGCAAACACTCTAAATCAACCGTTTCAGGTTCATAATACAATTGCAAGGAGGTTTCACCCAAAGCAGAATGGTTTGCGACTAATAAATCGTCAGGTAAAATATCAAACTCAGCGAAAGTCCAAAAATAATTGTTTGGATACTTTTGATTGAATTCACTGGCTACATCTCTTAAAATTTGAAGATGTGGTTCGCCTGCATGACCTGAAAGTAATACAATTATTTTAAAACCTTGTGCTGTCAATTGTTCAAAATATTCTGTACATATTTGTTTAATCAGCCCTTCTGAAAACTCAATAGAATGTTTTGGAAAATCAACCCCTGGATATGATTTTATCAAGTTTGCTGCCAAACTAATGGAAGGAAATACCAAACCACCAACTTCAGTAGCCAAATCAACACATAGATGCTGTGCTTTATGGGTATCTAGTCCTGTTGGGTTATGACAACCATGATATTCTAAGGCTCCCCAAGGCAAATAAGCAATTGGATTTCCCTTTTGAATGGCTTCAATCTGTAATGGACGTAGTTTGTCGTAAAATCCCCAATGTGAATTCATATTTTATTTATGATAAATTAGTGGATTATGAGCTTCGTTATTGAGTATATCACCTATTTTTAAGGTTTTAAAATAGGCATCTGACAACACATTTTGCTTTCCATTAAATGTTGCTCCATCTGGCATAAAAGCACAGGTCATCGCATTACGCGTGTAGGGTGTCATATTTACTCCTGCAGCATGAATATTCAATCCGTTATGAAAAGAACAACTTCCTGCTTTAATCACTGAAGGTACTGGTTCAACATTTTTATACTCTGGATAAGTATCAAAAATATCACCCATATTTGCTCCAATTCCAGGTTCAATAAAATCAGTTTTATGATTAGATTCTGGCATAAAATACAGACAACCATTTTGTAAGGTTACATCTTCTAGAGCGATCCAAATACTTAAGGCTTCTCTATGGCTAAACGACCAAAAAGGAGTATCTAAATGCCAAGCGGTAGAGTTTGCCCAAGGTTGTTTGATTAAAGATTGATCATGCCAAACGCGTATACCGTCTACTTGTGCAAGGTCAGCTGCCATTTTACCAATACGTTCGTCTAGTATTAATTTCTTTACTTCATCATCAGTCATCCATAAATTAATAATTTGTGTAAACACTTTCCCGAAGTAATCGGCATTGTCATTAATTCCATCATCCTCTCCTGATTTCACTTCAGAATGTGGAAATTTTGTTCCTTTTCTATCCGTTACAGCTTTATCAATGGTTTTTTTCCAATGGCTAACTTCGTCTGGATTTAAAAAATCGTCAATAATTAAAAAACCGTTTTTTCTATAGGATGCTATTTGATCTTGAGATAAGTTATGATTCATAAGATTTGTTTTTGTTATTAAAAGGTAATAAATCTTATTAAATTTTATCACCTACACAATAATAATGTTTATTCTATAATAGATTAACCTGTGGTGTCCTGATATAAAAAAATAATAGATTTACACCAAATGATTATGTAAATTTTCAACATTTTCACAACATAATTGCTCCATTACTTGTTGCAATTGTGTTTTTAAGATGTTAATCGTATGATTACCTCCTTCTTTGCCTAATGCTGCTACACCATACATAAAAGGTCTGCCCATAAATGTAAATTCTGCACCAGAGGCAAGCATCCTTGCAATATCTGGACCTGATCGAATACCACCATCAATCATAATTTTTATTTTCCCTTTATATTCTGTTATAATTTTTTGTAGTGAATGTATGGTAGACTCACCTGGGTCTAATTGTCTCCCGCCATGGTTAGAAATAATGATCCCATCCATACCCAAAGCAATAGATTTTTCTACATCAATAACATTAGCAATACCTTTAATAACAATCTTTCCTTTCCACTTATCACGTAAAACTTTAATTTTTTCTTCATTCAATCTGCCAGAAAACGTAGCATCCATAAAAGCACCTAATTGTTTTAAATCTAAGCCTTTTGGCATATAAGGCTCTAATGT
>Ga0256834_1002194_pt1 | contig 12486 bp, 9 predicted proteins | sample 4281140metaG_FD_190536 | JGI IMG/M metagenome (GOLD analysis project Ga0256834, IMG submission 190536) | Hydrothermal vent microbial communities from East Pacific Rise, Pacific Ocean - 4281-140 | ecosystem: Environmental > Aquatic > Marine > Hydrothermal vents | place: Pacific Ocean: East Pacific... | reverse complement strand
AAAGGTGAATTGGCACGTGAAATGATACGGCTTGAAGCGGAGGCGGGCAAGAGTGAGAAAGCAAAATCTAAAATTCCAACTACTGTGCTTTTGGCTTCTTTTGTTGCTATTGCAATAACTAGCTTTGCTATTTATTTTTATATTGGCAAACCAGAATTGCCTGCAATGCCACTCGCAACTAGAGAAATGCCAACTGCGGCAAATATTGATATTGATGCGGCGGTTGCAAAAATTGAAGAGCAATTAGCGAAAAGTCCTGAAGATATAAGAGCTTGGAAAGTGATTGTGCCTGTTTATATGCAGCGTGGGGAATTTGATAAAGCGGTGGTGGCTTATCGTAAAATTTTAGAACTCTCATCAGCTGATGCAGATAATCAAGCAGATTTAGCTGAGGCTCTAATGATGCAAAATGGTGGAATTGCAAAGCTTGAATCATTAGATTTATTCAAAAGCGCTATTAAGTTTGATCCAAAACATGTGCGTTCATTATTTTATCTTGCGAGTGAATTAACTCGGGCGGGTGAATATGAAAAAGCAATTATTCATTGGAATAATTTATTGGCACTAGCAAATGGTGAAGAAAATTGGCTTGAAGTAGCAAAGGCAGGGTTAGAGGCGGCAGAGGCTGGTTTGAATGGTGAAATAATTACGCCTAATGAGCCAACTGCTATTGATGAAGATCAAAGCCAATTAATTCGTGAGATGGTAACTGGCTTAGCGGCACGACTTGAAAAAGAGGGTGGTGCAGTTGAAGAATGGACACGTCTTGTGCGCTCTTATTTAGTTTTGGGGGAAAATGAAAATGCTCAAGATATTTATAATAAAGCAAAAACTGCTTATCCAGATATAAATGATACAAAACAGCTTGATGCTTTGGCGCTAAAAGCTAATTTGAAACTAGTTGAGTAGGATAAAAAAATGACACGTAAACAAAAACGTCTTTCAATCATTGCAGGCTTGGGCTTGGTTATTGCTTTGGCGGCGGTGATAATTTTCACCGCTTTAAGCTCTAAAATTACCTTTTTTTATTCACCTAGTGAGTTAAAAGAAAATCCAGTGGCTATTGGTCAACATTTTAGAATTGGTGGATTGGTGAAAGAAAATAGCTGGGTTAAAGACGGTAAAACAAATAACTTTATTATTACCGATAATGAAAGCGATGTAGCGGTAATTTATATTGAAATTCTGCCAGATTTATTTCGTGAGGGGCAGGGGGTTATTGCTGAGGGTGCGTTAAATGCTGAGGGTATATTCATTGCTAGCAATGTATTGGCAAAACATGATGAGAATTATCTGCCAAAAGAGGTGGTCGAAACGCTTAAAGAAAAAGGCGAATGGCAACATGGCACAGAAGAAGATGCAAAAACTACAGAAACTATAAAAACTACAGAGGGAGCAAATAACTAATGTATATTGAGATTGGTCATTTTGCTCTAATTTTAGCCTTTGCTATTGCTATTTCTCAAGCGGTGCTTGGTTTGATTTATTGGAAATCTGGCGGACGGATTGCGGCATTTGTTAAAAGTGCGGCTATTTGGCAATTTGTTTTGGTGGCGGTTTCATTTGCAGTGTTAATTATAGCTTTTGTGAAATCAGATTTCTCGCTATTATTGGCGGCAAATAACTCTTTTTCACTACAGCCGTTGATTTATAAAATAAGCAGTGTGTGGGGAAATCATGAAGGCTCTATCCTTTTATGGGTATTAATTTTAGTGATGTTTGGTGCGGCGGTTGCAGTATTTGGGCGTGATATTCCTAATGATCTAAAAACATTAGTTCTCTCGGTTCAAGGTGTGCTTGGGGCTTCTTTCATTGGCTTTTCATTATTTACCTCAAATCCGTTCACTCGCTTAAATCCTGCACCATTTGAGGGGGCAGATTTGAACCCGATATTACAAGATGTTGGCTTGGCTATTCACCCGCCACTATTATATATCGGTTATGTTGGTTTTTCGGTTTGTTTTTCTTTTGCTATTGCGGCGTTAATTTCTGGGCGGGTAGATGCGGCTTGGGCGAGATGGGTTAGACCGTGGACGGTTGCCTCTTGGGTGTTTCTAACACTTGGTATTTCTATGGGGTCGTACTGGGCATATTATGAATTGGGCTGGGGCGGCTGGTGGTTTTGGGATCCAGTAGAAAATGCGTCGTTAATGCCTTGGTTAGCTGGCACGGCGTTAATGCACTCTGCCATTGTTATGGAAAAAAGATCTGCATTAAAAATATGGACAATATTTTTAGCAATCATCACCTTCTCGCTTAGTCTATTGGGAGCGTTTTTGGTTCGCTCTGGCATTTTAACTTCGGTGCATGCTTTTGCTAGCGATCCATCTCGTGGTTTGGTGTTGCTTGCTTTATTGGCGTTATTTATTGGCGGAGCGTTTACGCTGTTTGCATTTCGTGCTTCGAGCTTAAGGGCGGGCGGATTATTTGCGCCAATTTCGCGCGAGGGGGCATTAGTTCTCAATAATTTATTCTTGGCTAGTGCCACTGCGGCGGTGTTAATTGGCACGCTTTATCCATTAGTGCTTGATGCGCTGACGGGGGCGAGAATTTCGGTTGGTGCGCCATTTTTTGATTTAACATTTTCAATTTTAATGGTGCCATTATTATTAGTATTGCCGTTTGGGGCTTTTCTTAATTGGAAGCGATCTGATTTTATTGCTGTTACGCAACGATTAGCAGGAGTAGCTGGGCTTTCTCTAGTTGCAACGATTGCGGCGTTTATGTTGATGGGGATAAAAATATCACTTGCGCCGCTTGGTTTATTCTTGGGGTTTTGGGTTAGTTTTGGCGCAATCGCAGATTTACTTTATCGGGCAAAATTTGGACAGGTAGCATTTGCAAAAGCATTAAAGCGATTATTCACCTTGCCAAAATCTGCTTGGTCAATGGCATTGGCGCATTTTGGCATGGGTATTCTTGTGCTTGGGGTGGTGCTTGTTTCAACTGGCGAGGGCGAAAATATCACTTCGCTTAAGATTGGTGAAACTGCACAATTGGCGGGTTATTCGGTTGAATTTACCAAGAGTGAAGTTTTGCAAGGACCTAATTATTTGATAAACCATTTTGAATTTGATGTAAGTGATAAAAGAGGAAATGTCCGCCATGCGGTATCAGAAAAACGGGTTTATACGGCTTCTTCTATGCCAACTACTGAGGCGGCGATTTTGACTTATGGCGGAGTATCACAACTTTATATTGCGGTTGGAGATGGTGATGAGGCGGGTAATCAAGTAGTGCGGATTTGGCATAAACCATATATTCTTTTAATTTGGTATGGCACAATTTTTATGGCTTTGGCTGGCTTTTTATCGCTTAGCGATAGACGAAAAAGAATTGGGGTTGCGCTTAGTTCTAAGGCAAAACAAGCGGTAAGAAACAAGCAAGAGGCTTAGAATATGAAAAATATAATGAAATTATTTTATTCTATCATGTTGATTGTGGCTTTGGTTTTTTCGCAAACAGCAATGGCGGTGCAACCAGATGAGGTGCTTGCTGATCCAGTATTAGAAAAACGCGCCCGTGCTATTTCAGTAAATTTACGCTGTTTAGTTTGTCAAAATCAAAATATTGATGACAGCGATGCCCCACTTGCCAAAGATTTAAGAATATTAGTGCGTGAAAGATTGATTGTTGGTGACAGCGATGGCGAGGTGCTTGATTATGTTGTTGATCGTTATGGTGAATATGTTTTGCTAAAACCCGTTTGGGGGCTGCATACATTTTTACTATGGGTTGCAGGGCCTGTAATTTTACTGTTTGGCATGGTTGCAATTTTCTTTGTTGCAAGAAAACAGCCAAAAACAAAGTCGATAAAAGAATTAAGCAAAGCAGAAAAAGCTGCGCTTAAAAAGCTTGAAGATGTCTAAATAATACTTCAATCACATTTGACTCATAAGTTTTCATGTGCAAAAGATGTTCTTCTTTTGTTCTTGAAATATTATTGTGAGTCTTATGCGAAAGCCAAAAACTATTGAATGTTTGTATCTTGATTTTGACGGATTTTTTGCCTCTGTAATGCAACAGGTATATCCGCATTTGCGTAATAAACCAGTTGGTGTTGTGCCATTTGCTGGCACAGATAGGACTGCTGTAATTGCTTGTTCAAAAGAGGCAAAAAAAGCGGGCTGTAAAAATGTTATGAAAATTAAAGATGCTCGTGCTATTTGCCCTAGTTTAATTTTAGTGCCGCAAGAGCCTGATTTATATCGGCGGGCGCATAATAATTTATTATCTGAAATTTCTGCAATTATTCCTATTGATGCAATAAAATCGATTGATGAATTAACCTGCAGGTTGGACGCTAGTCAGCGCAAAAATCCGCAAAAAGTAGCAGAGCAGATTAAAACCCGCCTAAAAAAATATATTGGCTCATATATTACCGCAAGTATTGGTTTTGCTCCTAATCGGCAATTAGCAAAAATTGCGGGTAAGCAGAATAAACCCGATGGCGTAACTATTTGGCAGCCAGATATGATTCCAAATGTGCTAAAGTCGCTTAGTTTTGATGATATTCCGGGGATTGGCAAACGAATGGAGCAGAGGTTGCATCGGGCGCAGATTTTTACGATGGAGCAATTATTAAATATATCGCCAAAACATATGCGAAAATTATGGCATAGTGTTGCGGGTGAGCGGCTTTGGTATGCCTTGCATGGTTATGATATTTTTGCGCAAAAAAGTGAAAGAGGTATGTTTGGACACGGGCGAGTTTTACCGCCTGATAGCAGAACAATAAAAAAAGCAAAAGAGATTGCTCGTTTGTTATTGATAAAGGCGGCACGACGTTTGCGGCGTGAGGGATATTATGCTGCACGGCTAGTGCTTTGGCTTGCTATTCGTGATGGATCATATAGCGATGGCTTGAAAATGCCGATTGTTAATGACGATAAAGCTATGCTTGATGCGCTTGATATGATGTGGCTAAAAGTGGAAGAAAAAATTCCTCATAACATGATTTTTCGCCTACATATTACGCTTTGTGATTTGAGTTTTGCCAACGCTCGCCAAATTGATATGTTTTTAGATGATGATGAAGAGCGGCAGAAATGGGAGAAAATTACTCAAGCTGTTGATAGTTTGAATAAGAAATATAGCAAGACTATTATTTCAAATGGTGAGTGGAAACCACCAAAGGGTGGCAATGTTGGCGGGAAAATCAGCTTTACCCGTATTCCAAACGCCCAAGATTTTTGGTGATTTGGGATTTTTGTTGATGAATTGGAAAAGAGAGTTGCAATTAAATGATATTGAAGCCGAGCAAGTGTTGGAGTTTACCTGTAAGATTTGTAATAGTGTTTATTACAAAAAAGCTGCCGAAGTGCAAGAATGTGTCGAATTGCGGTTTTTATGGTTAGATGAAATTGAGAGCAATGCTGTTTGTTATCAGCGTCTATGTTATGGTAATATTAGATTGGCAGTGATGCATGAAAATGGTGCTAGCGGCTTTGTTGCAGGACTGGCTTAGATGTGTATAGGGGTGATATGAGTTTTGAAATTGCGCAATATTTGCCAGATGGTCTTTCTTTGATGTTTGCGCTTGGCTTGATTATTATTAGCGCTTTTACTAGTGCGGTGACGGCAGCATTTGGGCTTGGTGGCGGTTTATTATTGATTGCGGTAATGAGCTTAATTATGCCTGCTGCTATTGTTGTGCCTGTGCATGGTGCGGTGCAGCTTGGCTCAAACGGTGGGCGGGCTTTTTTACGGCGTAAATATATCCAGTGGAAATTTGCGGGCTGGTTTATTTTTGGCTCAATGCTTGGTGCAATGTTTGGCGGCGGGGTGGCGGCGCAATTGCCAGATAATATTTTCAAAATCGCAATAGCGCTATTTTTGCTTTATGTTAGCTGGGTGCCAAAACCTAATGTTACTAAACATGGTGCGCTTTCGACTAGCATTGCGGGAGTTTTTACTTCTTTTATTGGCATGGTCACAGGAATATCTGGACCATTGGTGCTTAGTTTTTTGCAGCATTTAAAAGAGCGTCGTGAGATTATTGGCACGCATGCTCTTTTATTGACTTGCCAGAATAGTTTTAAATTATTGGTTTTTATTTTTCTTGGTTTTGCCTTTTCTGATTATTTGCCGCTGATTTTGGCAATGGTTGTTTCTGGTTTTATTGGCACTTATCTTGGTGGTTTATTGTTGGATAAATTACCTGAAAAGATTTTTCGTCAAGCGTTTCGTTTTATCATTACTATCGTAGCATTAGATTTATTACGTCGTGCTATATTTAGCATTTAGTCACAATCTAGCCATTAACATTACCAAATTGTAATGTTGAAGTCATGATATGGAAAGGTAAGATGGCGCATATATATTTTGTTTGGGTTAAATTCATCTGGAGAATTAAATATGAATAAATTACTTTTACCTGCACGCCGTTTGTTAAGTGCTTCATCTTTAGCGATTGCTTTAGCGGTCGGCACAATGGGCGGTGGTGCGTTGTTAGCAACTAGTGCAATGGCGCAAATTTCTGTGCAAGCATCATTACCCGCAAGTTTTGCTGATTTAGTCGAAGCGGTAAAACCCGCAGTTGTTTCTATTTCGGTGCAGGGCGTTGAAGAAACTAGCCGTTTTAGCCCCCGTGATGGTTTGGAGTTTAACTTCCCCGACTTGCCAAAAGATCACCCTTTTAGACAGTTTTTTGATCAATTTGGCGCACCGGGACAAAATGAAGCGCCAAAACAAAGACGCTTTGAAGCGGCGGGATCTGGGTTTGTAATTTCAGCCGATGGTTATGTGGTGACTAATAATCATGTGGTTGATCATGCCCAAAAAGTTACAGTGGTTTTTGATGGGGGTGAAGAAAAAATTGCAACCATTATTGGCACCGATGAGCGGACAGATTTAGCGCTATTAAAAATTGATGGTGTAAGCGATTTGCCATTTGTTGAGTTTTCTCAAGAAGACGTAAGAATTGGCGATTGGGTGGTTGCGGTTGGTAATCCGTTTGGGCTTGGTGGCTCAGTAACTGCTGGCATTGTATCGGCTCGTGGGCGTGATATTGGCGGTAATTCTTATGGTGATTTCTTGCAAATTGATGCAGCGATTAACCGTGGAAATTCTGGTGGACCTGCGTTTAATTTAGAAGGTAAAGTGGTTGGTGTTAACACCGCAATCTTCTCGCCAAATGGTGGAAATGTTGGTATTGCTTTTGCTATTCCTGCCGATACTGTGATGCAAATTATTGAAGACCTTAAAGATGATGGCGATGTAACTCGTGGATTTCTTGGGGTGGCAATTCAAGATGTAACAAAAGATATTGCCGATAGTGTTGGTCTGCCAACCGCTCGTGGGGCGCTGGTTACTCAGCCAACACAAGATGCGCCTGCTGCAAAAGCGGGGGTTAAATCTGGTGATATTATTGTTGAGGTGAATGGTGAGCCGATTGATGATGCAAAAGATCTTTCACGCACTATTGGCTCAATTGCGCCAGAAGAAAAAGTAAAAATTAAAGTCTGGCGTAATGGCAAGAATTTGAATTTCACTATTAAACTTGCAACCCTTGATGATGATGTTGCAGCTGCTCCGAATTTAACTGATGAATTGCCCATTATTCCAAAGCCAGAAATCTCTAGCATTGGTGTTACGCTGATTGCTAATATTGATGGCGGTGGTTTGGTAATTACTGATATTGAGGAAGATAGCATTGTTGCAAGCAAGGGTTTTGCGGTTGGTGATATTATTCTTGAGGTTGATAATCAGTTGGTGAATAGTTTAGCAGAATTTGAAGATGTTTTAGCGAAGGTGAAAAAATCTGATCGCTCAAAAGTTCTGATAAAAGCAAGCCGAAATGATAATATTCGTTTTATTGGTTTGCCGCTAGAAAAATAAAACAATGGCGCTAAGGTATAAATCTTAGCGCCATAATTATATGGGAATTTAATGATGAAAATATTGCTTATAGAAGATGATAGAGAGGCGGCATCTTACCTTATTCAAGCGTTAGATGAAGCGGGGCATGTGAGCCACCACGCAGCAGATGGCGAGACAGGTTATGCAATGGCTTCTGGCATGGAATATGACGTGCTAATTGTAGATCGCATGTTGCCTCGCCGTGATGGACTTTCAATCATTGAATCTCTTAGAGTTGAGGGCGATAATACGCCTGTTTTAATTCTTTCTGCATTAAGCGAGGTTGACGATAGGGTAACGGGATTAAGGGCAGGCGGCGATGACTATCTCACCAAACCCTATGCTTTTACTGAATTATTAGCTCGGATAGAAGTGCTTGCCCGTCGTAATTCGCCCAATGAGGGACAGACAAGTTTTCAGGTCGCTGATTTAAGTTTAGATCGACTTTCTCGTAAGGTTGAGCGTAATGGGCAAGATATTTTATTGCAACCACGTGAGTTTAGATTGCTTGAATATTTAATGAAACATAGCGGGCAGGTTGTCACCCGTACCATGTTGCTTGAGAATGTTTGGGATTATCATTTTGATCCGCAAACCAATGTGATTGATGTGCATATGTCTCGCCTTAGGGCGAAAATTGATAAGGGATTTAAACAGCCAGTTTTACACACCATTCGTGGTGCGGGGTATATGATTAAATGAAGTCTTTTCTTCGTCTATGGCGCACAACAACATTTCGTCTAACTACATTGTTTATTTTTATTTTTGTGGTGGCTTCAATAAGCTTGATGGCTTTTATGGCTTATCAGTCTTCGATTCAAATTCAAAAAATCCAAGCACGTGAAATTGAGCAAGAAGTAAGAGAATTAGTCAACTTACAAAAAAAACGAGGGGTTAGGTCGGTCGCAAATGCTGTGCAAATTCTTGCTCGCCGCCCAGGGCCGGGAATTTATTATCTTGGTGATGATGCGGGGCGAATGTTGGTGGGCAATGTTTCTAATTTCCCAAAACAGGTTTTAACGCAAGATGGCATTCATACTTTTGATTATTCGGTTGAGCAGGTTTTTCCCAATAATGCACGAAAGCATAAAAATAGGTCTGGTTATGCCTTGGTTAGTTCAAAAAGAATTAAGGGTGGTTTTAGGCTGATTGTTGGGCGAGATATTGTTGAAAGACGTGGTTATGCAGCAATCATTTTTAGGGGCTTTTTATTTGCAGTAGTGGGGATTGTTTTGCTCTCATTATTGGCGGGCGCATTAATGGCGACTAGGGTGCTTAAGCGAATTGATTCAATTTCTGATACTACTGATAAAATTGTGTCAGGCAATATGAGCGAGCGAGTGCCGCTTACTAATCGAGATGATGAATTTGATCGCCTAGCAGGCTCGCTTAACGATATGCTTGATAGAATTGAAAAGCTGATGAATGGGCTTAAAGAGGTTACGGATAATGTTGCGCATGATCTTAAAACTCCGCTTACTAGAATGCGGGCAAAAGCCGAGGCGGCACTTCGAAATGGCGTGAGTGCAAAACAAAGAGAAGAGGCGTTGCAGGCGACGATTGATGAGAGCGATCAGCTTATTCGAACCTTTAATGCTTTGCTGATGATTTCTCGGGCTGAAGCGGGTGCGCCATCTGGCGGGTTCATAGATTTTGATGTTAGTGAAGTTGCAAATGATATGGCAGAATTATATGCCCCTGTTGCAGAAGATGCGGGTATTGAGCTTGTAGTGAAAACTCCAGAAGCGATAAATATTTTAGGAAATCGTGAGTTAATTGGGCAAGCGCTTGTAAATTTAATTGAGAATGCAATAAAATATGCTAGCTCTTCTAAGGCGAAGAATAAAAAAATCATGCTTTCAGTGAAACAGGCTGATGGGAAAGTGAAAATTGAAGTTTGTGATAATGGTCAAGGCATTGCAAAAGAAGATAGAGAAAGAGTTGTCGAAAGGTTCGTGCGGTTGGAAAAAAGCCGAACAGAGCCGGGTTCTGGGCTTGGGCTTTCACTGGTTAAAGCAGTGGCGAAATTGCATAAGGGTGAGTTTTATTTGCGAGATAATAAACCTGGAGTTAGGGCGATTATTGAAATGCCAAACAGCAAATAATTTTGGGGCTGTGTAATGAGTCTGTTGCAAAAATTGCGTCCTTTGCCGCCTTTAAGCGAGGGTGGTTTTAATCTTTGGTTTGATGAATTACCGCTTGAGCAAAAAACTACAATTGCAAAAGCAAAAGATACGCTTGAGCCATTATTTAACAGTGCGCCATATTTGGCTGATATTGCTAACAAGCAAATTGATTGGTTGTGTGGGGCGCTTAATGAGGAAGCCGATGCGGCGCTAGTTTCTTTATTTGGCGAATTAAAAACAGCGGGCAAACAGCTAGATGACGAGGCAGAATTATCGACACTTTTAAGAGTAACCAAATCACGAATTGCGCTGTTGGCAGCGATTGCAGAAACGGGGAAAGTTTGGACAGCTGCGCAATCAACTGCGGCTTTAGCAGATTTAGCAGATATTGCACTTGAAGCTGTTTTGGATTTTTTATTTCGCCAAGCAGCAATTGCTGGCAAGATTAAATTAAGTGAAAATGAGGCATCTGCTAGCAACTGCGGATTAGCAATTTTTGCGCTTGGAAAACACGGCGGGCGAGAGCTTAATTATTCCTCTGATATTGATATTGTTGTTTTTTACGACCCAACGCTTGATGTGTTAAATGATGCAAGTGAAGCGATAAAAATCTATACTCGTATTGTGCGCTCACTAGTTTGCCTAATGGACGAGCGAAATGAGCTTGGTTATGTTTTTCGAGTTGATTTGCGGCTTCGCCCCGATCCGGGTTCAACCCCCGTTGCTTTAAGCGTTGATGCGGCGCTTTCTTATTATGAATCTAGGGGGCAGAACTGGGAACGAGCGGCGTGGATTAAGGCTAGATATTGTGCAGGGGACGCACGAGTTGGCGAAAATTTCCTCAAACAATTATCACCATTTATTTGGCGCAAGCATTTAGATTTTGCTTCGATTGCAGATATTCAGGCGATGAAACGCCAGATAAATATTTCAAAAAATGTCGGCAATGCACGAGTTGAAGGGCATAATGTTAAATTGGGTCGTGGGGGGATTCGTGAGATAGAATTTTTTGCGCAAACTCAGCAATTAATTGCGGGCGGGCGAGATTTAGATTTACGCACTCGCCCAACTGTTGTGACGCTTAAGGCATTGGCAAAGGCTGGCTGGATTACAATAGAGGCAGCAAAAAAACTAACTGATGCTTATTGGTATTTGCGAGAAGTTGAAAATCGTTTGCAAATGATTGCTGATGAGCAGACCCATATTATGCCAGAAACTGCGGCAGGAATAAAGAGAATTGCCTTGTTGATGGGTGAGGCTGAGGTTGAGGTTTTTGAGCAAAAATATCGTGATGTTTTGTTGGTTGTGATGAATTATTATAGCGAGTTATTTGCGCAAGAAGAAAGTTTGGCAAGTGATATTGGTGATTTGGTTTTCACTGGTACAGATGATGACCCTGCAACATTAGAGACGCTTGCAGGTTTAGGTTTTGCTAATTCATCGCTTGCCGCCGCAACTATTCGTAAATGGCATTATGGCTCTTATCCTGCAACTCGAGCGGCGGCATCTAGAGCGCATTTAACCGAATTATTACCCTCGCTTTTATCAACTCTTGCTAGTGCTAAAAATGCCGATGAAGCACTGGCTCGTTTTGATCATTTTTTATCACAATTTCCAGCAGGAGTTCAGCTTTTTTCACTGCTTAGAAATAATAAAAATCTTTGCGATATGCTGGTGGCGTTTATGGCTTCTGCCCCCCGCATGGCAGATGCGGTTATTCATCGGGCGCATGTGATGGACGGTTTGATTGATCCTGCATTTGTTGATGGTGTTAGTTCGCACGATATTTTGGTTGATAAGGTTGATTGTTTTTTAGATCAGGCAAATTCGTTTGAAGATTTAATTGATCGGGCTCGTATTATTGGGCAAGAGCAAAAGTTTTTGATTGGTGCTGGTTTTATTTCAGAAACGCTGAGCGCCAAAAAAGCAGGGGAACAATTTAGTGCTTTGGCGCAGACTTTATTAGAGAAGCTTTTTGCAGCGGTCAAAATTGAATTTGAAAAAAAATATGGCAAGATAAAGGGCGCAGAAACTGCGATTTTAGCGTTTGGAAAAATGGCATCAAAAGAAATGACCGCCACCTCTGATCTTGATTTTATTTTGCTTTTTGATGCGCCAAAGGGGGAGCAATATTCTGATGGTGAAAAACCACTGGCGGTGGCACATTATTTTTCTCGCCTTACGCAAAGGCTGGTAGCGGCATTAAGTGCGCCGACATCTGAGGGGGTGTTATATGAAGCAGATATGCGGCTTCGCCCTTCAGGCAATGCGGGGCCGCTGGCGACATCATTTATCTCATTTGAAAAATATCAAAAAAACAAGGCATGGACTTGGGAGCATTTGGCGTTAACTCGGGCGAGAGTATTTGGCTGTGGCGAGGGTTTTTCTAACAAAATAAATAATCTAATTGCTCAAGTTTTGGCGTTGCCGATTGATAAGAATAAGATTGTAAAAGATGTAAAAGAAATGCGTGAATTAATGGCAAAACAGAGAAAACCTC
>Ga0256834_1002192_pt1 | contig 12496 bp, 7 predicted proteins | sample 4281140metaG_FD_190536 | JGI IMG/M metagenome (GOLD analysis project Ga0256834, IMG submission 190536) | Hydrothermal vent microbial communities from East Pacific Rise, Pacific Ocean - 4281-140 | ecosystem: Environmental > Aquatic > Marine > Hydrothermal vents | place: Pacific Ocean: East Pacific... | reverse complement strand
TGGAAAGCGGGCCGGAAAGCACTCCCGGCTGGCCTGTCCAGTCAATGCCAGCGGTATTGGGCAGGCTCGAACCGGCCTGCACGGTGGTATTCAGGGTAACCTGGTACTGAATACGGCACTCTTCACCCACGGGGAATTGCGCCCAGGTCGCCGAAAGCACAGGCGCAGCGGCATCGTCCAGGGTCACGGCCGACGGGCAACCGCTACTGATGGCAAGACTTCCGCCAACATAGGTGGTTTCGGCATGCAGGGTGTCCGACAGCACCAGGTCATAGGCGTCGCTGACATTGGCGCCGGTGGGATTGCTGACAAACCACTCATAGGTGACTGTATCTCCCGCATCGTAACTGCCGCCACCGATGATGCTCTTCACCAGCTGGAGGTTGGGCTCTTCAACGGCGATATCCGTCGCCTGGGCCGTCAAATCCTGATTGCCGCCATCGCGTATGTAGCGGAACCTGGCGCTGTTGTTCTTGGCGTCCCCGCGGTTGCTGTCGGCATTGTTGAGCACCACCACATCATAGGTAATGGTGATGGTCTCGGGTGTTCCATCGACCGTATCACTGTTGGTGATGGTGCCGAAATCCAGATCCAGCGTATTTCCGCCATTGGTTACGCTGGCATTCGCCAGCACCCCGGCAAAGCCACCAGCAACACTGGTGGCCAGCCCGGCGGAAGCATTAATGCTGGCGTTCGTTCCCAGATCCACAAAGGCCAGCCCGGGATCCAGCACATCATGCAGGGTAACGCCATTGCTGACGCCTTCCGGCAGGGTGATGGTCAGGGTGTAAGCAAACACATCCCCGATGGTGGCGCTGGCCGCCGCCGTGGTTTTGCTAAAGGTTGGCTCGGCGACAGTTACACTGGCCGTATCAGTGATGGCCGGAAACGCAGTGGCTCCGGGCTGGGACGCCCAGGTCACCGACCCGGTATTGGTGATCACCCTGCCCGGCTCTACGCTGCCGGCAAGCGTACACTGCACCTGGATCAGGGCGGTGTCCGCCCCATAGGGCGCGCCGATACTGCCATCATTGGCGGCCAGAGGGTCGGTCAATTGCAAGGCGCCGGCAAAGGCGCTGCCTACGGCAAGGGAGGAAGCAAGGCTATTCCCCGCTCCATCCGTTACGGACACCAGGGTACAGTTGCTCAGAAGCCCGGCAGGCTGCCCAAGATCATCCGTGACATTGATGTCATACGCCGGTGCGCCGCCCGTATTCTCCACGGTGAACTGGTACACTACCTGGTCACCGGCATCCGCGCCACTGAGATTTCCGTCTACCGGCAAGGTGGCAGGGGGCGGGGAAATGCTGCCATTGCTGCTGCTCACGATGCCCTTGGTGAACGCCAGTTCCGGCGCCCGCACGTTCAGCTCTACCAGGGTAAGATCCACCTGAGGCGCCAGCGGCGTATTATTGGTGCTGGCCTGGAACAGGTTGCTCAGATGCAAGCCATCCGCAAAGGGATCATCCTGTACCACCATGTCGATATCCACCGCGACAATCTGGGGAGAGTTGGTATTGACGTCCGCAAAGGCCAAAGAGAGGCTGTTGGCGGCGGAATCGATACTGATTCCCGGCGTGAGATTCATGGTATCCGTGGCCGCCCGGCGAATATCGTTGCCGTAGGTCAGATCCAGGGCATTCACATCGAATACCGGCAGCGGAAAGAAATCCTCGAACACGATATCGGAAGTATCGCCCGATGGAATGCTCATGCTCAGGCGGAAAGTCACTGTATCTCCAGGCTGATACTGGGCCTGGGGATTGAGGATTTCCTTGGTGATGGCCGGGGCATTCACCACGGCGGTGGCAGTGCTTTGATTGGTACAACCGACGGCGCCGGCCGCCAGGCCATAGGTAATTTCCGCGGCATTGGCGAGGGGATCACGCGCCTTCACCGTATCCCCATTGTTGTAGAAATCGAGAACAAGCGCCGAATAACTGAGCGTCAAACTGGAGCCGGAAGCGATAGCGCCGCCAATGGCGGCGGTCAGGTCATAGACGATGGAAGTGGTTCCATCCGCATTGCTGGCTACCACCGGCGCGATGGCTACCGGCGCGCCATTGTAGGTAAAGGATCCATGGGCAAAGCTGTCCAGGCCATCGGGCAGCAGATCCCCAAGCAGCAAGGCGTTTACCGTAGCAAAATCACTGACCTGAATGTTCACCGTATAGGTCAGTGTATCCCCAGGCACCATGGAGCCGGGAGACACGGATTTCTGCACTGTCACATGCTCGGCGGAAATCACGGTATTGTCCGCCTGCTGCGCAATATCGAGATAGCTGCCGGGATTGGCGGGTAAATCTTCCCGTTGTGCGTCAAAAGTGGCTGCGTTGATCACATCGGACTGGCCACAGACGGACTCGTCCAGAATATCGGCAATATGGGCCTGATAAGTGACCACGACATCATTGCTTGCGGTGGTGCCCGTGGCCTCGGTGCAGGAAACAGAAATATTGGGCGGCGCTACAGCCGAAACACAGCCAGTGCCGCCGCTAATGCTGATGGAACCCGGCACATATTGCAGGGCCGCCGGCAATACGTCATTGAACGCCAGGTTGCGAATCGTACCGCCATTGGCGATATCCGCATTCAACGTATAGGTATAGGGCCAGGAAGCGCCGGGGGGACGCTCGGTTTCCGGCGTCTCATCGATTTTGGAGAAGATAACGATGACAGGAGTCACCGCTGCGGTGATTTCCGTACCGGCGATTGGACCATTGTCTCCCGTGGCGGTGTCACCAAACTGATACACAGGAGTCACATGCACATCCAGCGGCGCGCCAATCGCGGCTGCCTGGTCGATAGTGGCGCAGATATGGATATTGATTGCCGGCGCGCCGGCTACCAGTGAGCCAACCGGCGGTTGCAGGGTGATAAAGCTGTACCCTGCCGGGCCGGTAACCGTTTCATCACTGATGGGATCAACCAGATCCGGCGGAAAGCTTCCCACCACCTGGGTGGCAACCCCGGTACTGAGAAAGCTTGCGGAATCGAAGGAAATTTCGGGTGGCAGCTTGAGCCGCAAATACGGGCCGAATCCCGGCGTGCCCGTATTGCTCAAGGGCGCATCAAAACAAAACTGCTCGCCGGCGAAACTCTCCGCTGGCAGGTTGCTCAAGTCCGTAACCGGTGTGGCTGCCGATGCAACCCCTGGTGCAATCAAAAGCAGTAACAACGCTTTGGCCAGCATACGGCGTATCGCCAGGTTCCGTGATTCCTTCATAAATCCCTAACCTTTGTATTCTTGTGTAATTTCAAACGCGCGTAAATCTATCTCTTCCTTGGGGATTATGCACATAGAATCATTGAAAAACCCAAAAAATCCCCAATGCCTACCCAATATCTACCCATAGCAATTGTGATGCGGGTCGCAATAATCCAAATCATTTTCCGGCGCGGCAGTGATTGCATGCACCGTCGGGAAAAACATTACACCGGCAGGAAAACCCGCACTACAATCTTCCCGGATTCACAACGCAACTCAACGCTGCCCCCGTGCTCCTCTATGACACGCTTTACCAGACCCAGGCCAAGGCCGGTGCCCCGCGCCTTGGTGGTAAAAAAGAAATCAAATGCATGATCCTGCACTTCCTGCGCCAATTCATTTCCCTGGTTACTGATCGCAAGAACCAGCATCTCACCATCCGCTTCCAGGGAGACCCGGATTTCCCCCCCTTGCGGGCTGGCTTCCCTGGCATTCTTTAGCAGATTCAGAAGTACCTGTTGCATCTTTTCGCTGTCAAGACGCAAAGCCGGGCACTGCAAGCACCTGTTCCGAACCAGCCGCAGATTCTTTTCCGCCAGGAGCGCCTCTTCCAGGGCCAGCACCTTGTCAAGCAGGGCGTCCAGCATCACGGGCTGCTTACCCCGAACGATGGGGCGAACATATTCCAGGGTTTGACCAAGCATGCCTTCCAGGCGGTCTACTTCCCCTGCAACAAGTTCGAGGCGGTGTATTTCCCGGCTGGAGAAGCCCTCACTACGCCGTACCGCAGACAACGCCAGCTTGATGGACGCCAGGGGATTGCGCATTTCATGGGCCAGCACAGACGCAGTCTGGCCGATGGCGGCGAGGCGCGCCTGGTCGAGCAACCGCTCCTGCGCCTGCTCCAGTTCCCGGCTGCGGGCTTCCACCTGCTGCTCCAGGCTGGACTCATAGCGTCTCCCCACCCAGCGCAACACCAAAAATCCCAGCAGGCCAATGAGTCCATAGGTGATCAGCAGCACCAAATCCAGATGGAGATGCAACTCGTCCATCAGGGCAAGCAGTTCGGACAAATCACTGCTGACGCCCAGGGTCCACTGTTGCTGGCTGTGTTCCGGCAGAGACAGGGGCTGCAAGGAAAGCAATTCGATAGCGCCTGGCCCGCTGTTGCGCCACCCAGTTCCCCGCCACTCAGACAGGTCATGAACCAGCCGCCCGTCAAGTTGCTGTACCGGGCCGTCCACCAACCGGCTTAGGGGATAGGGCAGCTTCTCCCTTCTCGAACTGTCGGCAATGATTTCCCCCTTGCTGCGATCAATCAGGAAAAGGCGTACGCCGAAGGGTTCGGCATGCTCGATGAATTCCTGAAAATTTGCCGCAATGACCGCCGCCGCCACCCCATCCTGGAAACTGTGCTCCAGCAGGGGCTGCATCTCGGCAATGACTTCCTGGTTATGGCTGACGCCATGCTCCACCAACTGCCCCTGCAGATACTCGATAATATGCCTGCCGCCCACCAGGCCGATAATGACAACAACGGCCAGCATCAGCAAAAAGCTGACAAGGGAAACTGTAAAAGGCTTCTGCTTTCGCACAAGATTTTTCAGGAACATTCGCATATACCAATCCACCCGGCATCAAAGCCACTCCAGGCCAAGTTTCAACGACAAACCGTATTCAGTAGCTGGCCAAACAGTTTCATTGCGTTGCTTATTTCCCATCACTACCCGGATAACCATCCGCCATCAGATCACATCCAAACCCTTTCCATTCTGCAGAACCCAATATTTGTCGCTGAAACATCTTGAAACAATATTGCGGGAACCAGAAACAGTTTGGCAAATGGATTGCAATACACTAGCGCACTGCCTTGGCCGGCAAATCGTGCTCCACCAGTTTAATCACAATTCCCCGGCTACACAGAAAAACTTCCAGCCGTAGAGATAAAGCAGGATCTTAACGAATGAAAAAAATCCAACTTATACCCTTTATTGCTTGCAGCAGCTTTTGCACAACCGGCATGGCTGCCGACGAACCTGTTGATAAAGAAGGAGAAACAAAAGAGCTACCAACCATAATCGTCGAAGGACGAAAAACCCTGAACACCATCATCCTCGGCGCAGAAGAGCTGAAACCCCTGGCTTCGGCCACCAGTGACACTGCCAGCCTTCTGCGCGGCATCCCGGGGCTGAATATTCAAGGTGGCGGCGGCGTTTCCGGTCTGCCGGTCATTCACGGCCTCGCCGACGACCGTCTGCGCATCAAGGTTGATGGCATGGATCTTATCTCCGCTTGCGGCAATCACATGAATCCCGCCTTGTCTTACATTGATCCGAGCAATGTCGATACCGCCATGGTCTATGCAGGCATAGCGCCCGTCAGTGTTGGCGGCGACAGCATCGGTGGCGCAATTGTCGTGGAATCTTCCCCTCCGGAATTTGCCGACAATGACGAAAAATTATTGACCACCGGCGAAATCGGCGCCTTCTATCGCAGTAACGGAAATGTACAGGGCGGCAACCTCAGCGCCACCCTGGCCAGTGAAAACCTGAGCCTGCGCTATCAGGCGTCTACCGTGAAAGCCGACAACTATAAGGCTGGGGACAACTTCAAACCAGCAGGCTACGCTGCCCCCGGCAGGGAATGGCTGGATGGAGATGAGGTAGGCTCGACCATGTATGAGTCTACCAATCAATCCATCTCCCTGGCCTGGCGCCAGGACAACCACCTGCTCCAGCTCACATACGGGGAACAGGACATCCCTTACCAGGGATGGGTAAACCAGCGCATGGACATGACCGGCAACGACAGTGAGCAAATCAATCTGCATTACGAGGGGCAATACGGCTGGGGTGATCTCGAGGCTCGCTTCTATAACGAACATACCCGGCACAAAATGCAGTTCTATGACGACAAGCTCTTCTGGTACCTGGATGGAGAACCATGTACTCCCAGCCCCAGCTGTGCGGCTGGCATGCCCATGGATACCGAGGGAGACAATACCGGCGCAACCCTAAAGGCGGAAATCCCCTTGTCAGCAGGGGAACTGCTCAGGATAGGCGCGGAATTTCAGCAGTATCGGCTGGATGACTGGTGGGATCCATCCGGCAGAGGAATGTGGCCTGATACGTTCTGGAACATCAATGACGGGGAACGCGACCGCCTGGCCCTCTACGGGGAATGGGAAAAGCAGTGGAACCCGCAATGGCAGACCCTGTTTGGCGTTCGCGGGGAAAGAGTGGACATGGATACCGGCGACGTCCAGGGATACAGCTACGAAAAATACGGCGCAGACTCCGACGCTTTCAATGCCGCCAACCACGAAAAAACCGACCACAACATCGATTTGACCGCATTGGCGCGATTCACCCCGAATGACACCACGACACTGGAATTCGGCTACGCCAGAAAGACTCGCTCACCGAACCTCTATGAGCGCTATACCTGGTCAACCGGCGGCATGGCCATGCGCATGATCAACTGGGCAGGTGACGGCAACGGCTATGTTGGCAACCTCGACCTGGAACCAGAGGTCGCCCATACACTGAGCGCCACTTTCAGCCTGCACGATCCCTCACAGGAGAAATGGGGACTCAGCTTCACGCCCTATTACACCTATGTAAATGACTACATCGACGCCACCCGGCTGCCGGATCAGGAAACCATAACCGATGACTGGGTCTATCTTCAGTTCGTCAACCAGTCCGCCCGGCTGTACGGCCTCGATATTTCGGGCTACTTCCCCCTGGCGGAAAACACCCCCTATGGAAGCTTTACCGCCACCGGCATACTGGGTTATGTCCGCGGAAAAAATGACGATACGGACGACAATCTCTATAACATGATGCCACTGAACGCAACACTCTCCGTGGTGCATAAACTGAACAGCTGGACCAATACCATCGAGGTTGAGATGGTCGATGACAAAACGGAGGTATCATGGGAAAGAAACGAACTCCAAACCGACGCATACAGCTTGCTTCATCTGCGCAGCAGCTATGAATGGAAGCGGGTACGCATCGACTTCGGCATTGAAAACGTCTTCGATACCTTCTACAACCACCCCCTGGGCGGCGTCTACATGGGCCAGGGAGTCACCATGACCGGCACCAATCCAACCAAGCCTTATGTTCCCTGGGGGCTTGCGGCTCCGGGCATGGGGCGCTCCGTATATGCGGGAATCAACTTCAAGTTTTAGCAGGCCCTCCCCCCCCTCGACAGCCACAATTCTTGTTGAGAGGGGGGCTGCCAACCTTCCCCCCCTTTTTTGCCTGCAAATCATGGCTTGCCAGTCGCTTGACGAAACGGCACTCCTTGCCAAACCGGCACCCCAAAAGCAAAACACTTGATTGCCGATTCAACAATCTGGCATACAATAGCTGGTATATTCTTCCTGACCCGGCTACAGAGCGCCCCTCATGGCAAGCATACTCGTCGTTGAAGATGATGAAGTCTTTTCCCAGTTGCTGACCATGCACCTCGAAGATCTGGGACATGCGCCACTGGTCGCCCTTGATCTGGCGCAAGCCAGAAAACAACTGCGCACCATCACCCCGGACGCCATCCTTCTCGACCAGCAATTGCCCGATGGATACGGCATGGATTTGTTGCGAGAAATCAAGGCGGAGCAGGATGCCCCACCGGTGATCATGGTAACCGGCGTATCAGACAATGCATTGGTTATCGAGGCCATGAAGGCGGGCGCCTATGATTTCGTGCGCAAGCCCATGGATGAGCTGGAACTCGACACCACCTTGAATAACGCCCTGCACAGCCACCGGCTGTCGCGCAAGGTGCATGCCATCAGCCAGGCCAATAACTACGAGGTGGACATCAACCAGATCGTCGGCAGAAGCCCCGGCATCACCCATTTACTCAAAACCATCGGCAGCGTAGCCGCCAGCCAGGCAAGCATTCTCATTACCGGAGAGAGCGGCACCGGCAAAGAGATTGTCGCCCGCGCCATCCACCACCACTCGGAACGGCCTGGACTGTTCCTGCCAGTCAATTGCTCGGCCATTGTGGAAAACCTGCTGGAAAGCGAGCTGTTCGGCCATGAAAAAGGCAGCTTCACCGGGGCCGACCGGCGCAAGCCGGGAAAATTTGAACTCGCTGCCGATGGTACGCTTTTTCTGGATGAACTGGGAGAATTGCCCCTGAATCTCCAGGCCAAGCTGTTACGAGTTTTGCAGGAGGGCACCTTCGAGCGGGTTGGTGGCACGGAAACCCTGCACACTACCGCCCGCATCATCACCGCCACCAATCGCGACCTGGAGACCATGGTAAGCGAAGGGAGCTTCCGCGAAGATCTGTATTACCGGTTGAATGTAGTCAATATCGCCCTGCCGCCGTTGCGTGAACGCATGGAGGATCTGCCGCTGCTAACGGAGCATTTGCTGCATAAAATCAACCAGAGGCTGCATACCCGGGTCAAGAATATCTCGGAAACGGCCTGGACGCGCATGCAAGGCTACCAATGGCCGGGCAATGTCCGGGAACTGGAGAACATCCTCACCCGCGCAGCCGTACTATGCCGTGATGACACCATTACCCCGGATCTACTGGGAATCGACAACGCTGTTTCCGGGCAGAACCTTCCCAAGCCCGTGGACAGCAAAGACGCCGGAGCGGAACTTGTCAGCCTGGATGAGATAGAAGAAAGACATGTGAAACACATCCTGCAATACACGCGATGGCACAGGGGCAAGGCCTGTGAAATCCTGGGAATCTCCCGCCCGGCCCTGGAACGCCGAATCAAGAAATACGGATTGAATGAATCATAGAATGTTTTAACGCCCCGGTTTTCTCCTCCGCATCCTTCACAACAAACGCCGCACCCAAAAAAACAATGTAACGCATTGTTTAAAAGCGAAAAAAACATTTTCTCCACTACTGGCACGCAAACTGCAACGTACAAGGCAGTCGTTCACAAAGACCGACCATATTGCAAACAAACCGTGTAAATCAAACAGGAGAAATACCATGAACAAACTGATTACCATCGCAGCCATCGCCATCCTCGGCACCACGACCGCCGCCTGGGCGCATGACAAACATTTCGGCGGCAACCCGGACATGTATGCTTCCCCCTTGATGGACCATGGTAAGGGCGCCCCTGGCGGAGAGGCCATGAAAGGGGAGGGCGACCTCTATGGCAGCCATATAGTCAATCCGGAAGATGTGGCCATAAATCCAAATGCCAAAGCAGACCTTCCCACCGGCCGGGACGCCTTACATGACCAGGATCCGGAGGGCTATGGCCTGAAATAATGCTGTTCGCATTCCCTGCCACTGCTGTTTCTGGCAGGGTCAATCAAATACACCGGAGACAATCCAATGAAACTTACCAACATAGTCGCTGCAACCGCAGTCGCCGCAGCCATTTCCATTCCCGCAATTGCGGGCACGAGCATGAGCATGAATCATGACAACAAACAGATGATGAAAGGCGCCATGACACACCATGGCGGCATGGGTGCAATGACCCCGGAAATGATGAAGCAAAAGCAGGAAATGATGAAAAAACATATGGCGAACATGGAAAAGCGCCTGGCGAATGTCGAAGCCCTGCTTCAGGAACTGATCGCATTGCAGAAGAAAAAGTCCCTCTGAACAACAATAAACCTCCTTCTGGTGAATGATTCGGGCTCTCCGGGGCCCTTTTTTTCAGCATTCGAATGCAGATGGTATGGAGTGAAACCATGAACAAACGGAAGATCGGGATTCTGTTTCCCGTACTGCTCTTCACCACAGACGCCTATGCCCATTCCCCCGGAAAAGATGCAAGCGTCTTCTTCAAGAACCTGCAAGATGGCGATACCATCAGCACTTCCTACAAGGTGGAATTTGGCATCAAAGGCTACGGCATCGTGCCGGCCGGAACCCGGGACAAGCGGCGGCATACCGCCGGTCACCACCATCTGCTCGTCAATTATCCTGGCGCCCCTGCCATGGACGAACCCCTGCCCCGCAGTGAACACTGCATACACTTCGACGCCGGGGAAACCGAAACCATATTGAACCTTCCCCCTGGAAAACACACGCTGCAACTATTGCTGGGCGACGAAACCCATGAACCCCTGGAGCCACCCCTGATATCGGAAAAAATCACCATCACCGTGCAGGACTAGAGGCGCTCCGACAAGCCGGAATAGCGGCTTACACTGCGCCGCACCGCCTTTTTCCATATCTGTTCGCCGGCACGGATCATCAGGCTTTTTTTGGCGCGGGTAATACCCGTATACAGCAGTTCCCTGGTATTCAGGGGTTGATCCCTCTCCGGAAGCAGCAGCGCCACCTGTTCAAATTCTGAGCCCTGGGTTTTGTGCACGGTCATGGCATAGACGGCTTCCAGAGAAGGAAGCCGGGACGGACTGAGATAACGCAATTCGTCTCCCCTGGCAAAAACCACCCGAAGCTTTCCCTCATGCCGCAACAGAAGGCCGGTATCTCCATTGAACAGATCCAACTCATAGTGATTGCGCGTCACCATCACCGGGCAACCGGGATACCATTTGCCATCTACAGGAATCAGGCCGGTGTGGCGCAGCCGGGCCTGGACATATTCATTGACCTGTTCCGCGCCCTGGGGGCCGCTGCGGGTAACGCAGAGGATGCGAAACGCAGCCAACAGCGCAAAGGCCTGATGCACATCCCTGGCCTGCAACAGCGGCTGATAATAGGCTTCCACCCAGCCATCCAGCCATGTTTGCAGATCCCCATCTTCCTGCAATTCCAGCCCCTGCATCTCCTCCTTGAGAACAGCCCAGCTTTTCCCCGCCTCACCTGCAATGACTGCAGCGCCGAGGCGCCCTATCCCCCCCTCACCGGCAAAGCGCCGGCTATCGGTCAGCAAGCCCAGGTAATCCGCATTTTTTCCGCATGCCACCGGCACAGCGTCCCCCGTGAGCCGCCGCAACCACCGCTGTTTTTCCACACTGTACCCCGGATGCGGCCTTGGCGTCAGATCCGCAAGCACACTACCCGCCGAAACCGAAGGCAACTGATCAGGATCGCCGAGCAAGACCAGGCTTGCGCCGGGGGGCAGGGCCTGCAGCAAACGGTACATCATGGGCAGGTCAATCATGGACGCCTCATCCACCAACAGCAAATCAAGGGGCAGGGTATTGCCGGAATGATGACGAAACTCATGCTGCCCCGGCATCACGCCAAGGCAGCGATGCAAGGTGGCTGCATTTTCCGGAATGCTCCGCAGCTCTTCCGCAGTCAGCACGCCTTGCTCCTGCAAGACCGCCTTGGCGGCCACCACCGACTCCATCAGGCGCTGCGCCGCCTTGCCCGTAGGCGCTACCATGGCGATGCGCAACCGGTGATTGCGCAAACGCTGCATGGCGGCAAGCAGCTTGGTGACAGTGAAGGTTTTTCCGGTTCCCGGCCCTCCGGAAAGAACGGAGAACCTGGCGCCCATGGCATTGGCGACGGCAAGGCGCTGCTGATCCCCGGGTGGCACACTCGGGAACAACTGCTCCAGCACTTCCTTGGCCAGATCCTGGTCCGGCAAGGAAGAACGCGCCATCAACGCTTTCAAGCTGTGCGCCACGCCTGTTTCGAATGTCCAGTAGCGGCGCAAATACAGGCGTTCGCAATCCAGCACCAGGGGTTTTTCATTCCGGGGCGCAAGGGCGGCTTCTTGCAGGGCGTCCCGCCATTTCGCAAAGGATGGAAAATGATATCCCCCCTTTCCTTCTTCATCCCGCCAATGCCACTGCCCCGCTTCCGCCCGCAGCTTCAGGCAACCATGGCCATCTCTCAGCAGGGCGGAAAGCAGCATGATGCTGTGAAACAGCAAGGGAGCATTTCCCGCCTGGATGTGTCCGTACAAAGAATCGGCAAGATAATAGTCAATCGCCTCCACGCCATGCAATTGCTGCCGGCAGTGGTCATAGCTGCTATACATCCTCATTCCCCCCGAACAGGGCGTCGAGCTGCGTCAGCAAATGCGCCTCAACAGGCCTGTGGTAAACCCCGGTTCCGGCGTCTGTCGACATACCGCGCAGATACAGATAGTACACGCCGCCAAAATGCGTTTCGGGCCGATAGTCTTCCAGCCGGGTCTGCAAATAACGGTGCAGGGCCAGGCTGTATAGCAGGTACTGCAAATCATAGAAGGCCTGCTGCATGCTGTGCTCGATCTTTTGCCGGTTGTAGTCACTCAGCCGGTTGCCCAAGAAATTGGACTTGTAGTCCGCCAGGTAATAGCGACCCCGCCACTGGAAAATCAGGTCGATATAGCCATGCATCATGCCTTGCAACTTGCGTTTGACCGGC
>Ga0256834_1002191_pt1 | contig 12496 bp, 9 predicted proteins | sample 4281140metaG_FD_190536 | JGI IMG/M metagenome (GOLD analysis project Ga0256834, IMG submission 190536) | Hydrothermal vent microbial communities from East Pacific Rise, Pacific Ocean - 4281-140 | ecosystem: Environmental > Aquatic > Marine > Hydrothermal vents | place: Pacific Ocean: East Pacific... | reverse complement strand
TTTTCTAATACGCCAGAGGCCACTAATTTTTGCCACTCTAATTGATATAGAAAATCGGTGTGAAAGTGCTGTTCGCCAAAGAATAACCATGTATTGCCTTTAATGCCTTGCGCATCGCGTTCTTGCAAAAAGCTTCTAAATGGAGCAACGCCCGTACCAGCACCGACCATAATGATTTTAGCTTGATCGTCTTTGGGCAGTTTAAAGCCATTATTAGGCTTGATGTATAACGGAACGCTGTCGCCTTCGGTTAAACGCCCTAACCAGTTAGAGCAAACGCCTTTACGTGCACGATTTAAACTTTCATACTCAACCTGTTTTACGGTAACGTGTACTTCATCGTCATACACCGCTTGGCTTGATGCGATGGAGTATTGACGAGAGCGCAACGGGCGAAGGAGATCAACCAGTGCTTGTGCCGTTAATTTTGCAGGATAGGCTTGAATAAAATCAAGAAGATCGCCACTTTCAATAATCTCTTTGACCTCGTTTGAAGCAATGTCTAAATCAATTTGCTTGGTCTGTTCAGCATAGCTTGCAACCCATTTTTTATTGATGGCGGTAATATCGAGTTTTTTGGTTAACGCCTCTTTTAAGGAGTAGGTATCATCTTTAACCGTCACCGTCTCATCGGCAGATAGACTAGAGGTTTTAATCAGTTCATCGACTAAATCCGAATCATTTTCAGGCAGCAGTGCAACAATGTCACCTGGTTGATACGCAATGCCCGACTCATCCAATCCAATCTCTAAATGCCACACATTTTTATCTGACCCATCATCGGTTAGATCAATAATGTTGAGCACTTCTCCTGTAAAAGGGTTACTTTCTGACCAGTTTTGAACGGATGAGTCTGTGTTAGAGGCTGTGGAGTCGGTTGCTTGGGATTCTGTATGTGTCAAAATTTCAGACAGTTCACCGATCCATTTTTCTGCGTCCTCTTCAAATTCAACGTCCGCGTTTACACGATCCAGTAAACGGCTTGCACCTAATTCAGCAAAGCGTTTATCAAAGTCGATGCCTGTTTGACAAAATAGATCATAGGAAGAGTCTCCCAATCCAAAAACGGCAAAAGAGAGGTGGTCTAATTTAGGGGCTTTATCACCCATAATGGCCTTATAAAAAGCTAAGGCTTCATCAGGGGCTTCGCCATCGCCATAAGTACTGGCGACAATCATGACATGAGTCTCTTTTTTTAACCCTTTAACACGATAATCGAGCATGTTATTAATGGAAACAGGTACACCACTTTTAGCCAATTGGTCATGCAGTTTTTGGGCAACTCCCGCCGCATTTCCTGTTTCAGAGGCGTATAAAATGGTGACATTCGGCAATGACTTGGGGGTGCTTATTTGAGCGACCCCATTTTTGTCATTGGCTAAGCCATAAAAATAGCCGCTTAACCAAATCAGTTGTTCAGTGGTGGCGTTCTCTTTGCTGGCTTCGAGTAGTTTTTGTTGTGCTTCATTAATAATCATTGTGCTAAGTCTCTTCATTCTTTCTTTAGACACGGATTATACAGAGGCTTTATGTATTATTAATAATGATATAAGCTGAGTTTAATATCTTATTTATAGATGATCTTTTGATGGGTATACTCAGGAATAGGTAGTAGGGGGGGGAGAAAAATAGTAAGAAGGGTTATTAATTTGAGATACTATTTGGGAATTGTTAATAAATGGAGCCCTTTTTACAGAGCTACAAAGTATTGCGTGCTTGTTTCTAAGGTAAAACAAAACCGATATTTTCATGTACGGATTTTAGCGTCACTTGTGCGCGGGCGCGGGCGGTTTCTGCGCCTTGTTTTAGGATAGCTTTTAAAGCGATTTCGTCTTGGCGAAGCTCGTAAAATTTTGATTGCATGGGAGCGAGGTACTCGATGACCAGTTCGGCGAGTTCAATTTTTAGGTGGCCGTACATTTTGTCCTCAAAGTGTTTTTCAACGTCGGCAATGGATTTGCCACTGATAACGGAGTAGATGGTCAGTAGATTGGAGACACCGGGTTTGTTCTCTAGGTCGTACACAATTTCACTGCCAGAGTCAGTTTGGGCTTTTTTGAACTTTTTGAGAATGGTTTTAGGGTCATCAAGCAACCCAATAAAATTGCCCTTATTTTCATCGGATTTGGACATTTTAGACAGTGGGTCTTGCAGGCTCATAATGCGTCCGCCTGAGGTGGTTGGCGCAATAAAAGGCTCGGGTACTTTAAAGAGTTCTTTGTTAAAGCGATTGTTGTAGCGTGTTGCTAAATCGCGGGTAAGCTCTAGGTGCTGTTTTTGATCCGCACCTACGGGTACCATTTCGGTTTGGTAGAGCAGAATGTCGGCCGCCATTAAAACAGGGTAGTCGTAAAGTCCCACATTGATATTTTGTGAATGTTTTTGAGATTTGTCTTTAAATTGGGTCATACGGTTTAACTCGCCCATGTAGGTGGAGCAGTTTAAGATCCAGGCCAACTCGGAGTGTTCGGGAACGTGTGATTGAATAAACACCGTGCTTTTATTGGGGTCAATGCCCGCGGCAAGATAGAGTGCTACAAAGTCTAGGCTACGTTTTACTAGGGCTTGTGGATCTTGCTCTACAGTAATCGCGTGCATATTCACCAGTGAAAACAAACAGTTGTAGTCGTCTTGCATGGTGACCCAATTTTTAATCGAGCCAATGTAGTTACCGAGCATTAAATCGCCAGAGGGTTGAATACCGCTAAATAAGGTGGGTTTTGAGTTATTCATGATTGGGTTCTTTTTGCTGTTATGTTTGAATGGGCGTTATTTTCGCATTTTATGTATAGAATAACTAGTTCTAGCTTGTGGGGAAGGGGGCATCAAATAAAGCGAGCTTAAAACAGAAAGGGAATCAGCTTTTTACTCTGGGTTTGATAGTGTGAATAGGCCTCTAGTTTTTGTACCAGCAGTCGCTCTTCGTAGTGAAGTTTTATTAGAAGGGTAAGCGTTAATAGAGCGTAACAAAATACTACGCTGAAGGATGGATGTAATACCACAGGGGGGAGAAAAAATAGCAGAATAGACAAATACATTGGATGCCGAATGTAGCGGTAGGGACCTGAGGTGATGAGCGTGATATTTTGCTTAGGGTCTGGCACGACATTAAATTTTCCGAGTTTTATGGTTTTGATCGCCCAAAACCCAAGCATAATGGCGGGTATTAGCCATAAAACGGTATTTATTTGCAGGGGTGTGAGTGGAGATGGATTTTGATTGATCAATAGATAGCTTAATAGTGCAATAAAGCTAAACTGTAGGGCTACAAGGCCAAATGAAATGAGGGGGCGATGAAGTGTCGTTTGTTTTGCCATTTGTTGTTAATGTTTAGCTTTTATGTGGTTTTCATAAAGCCAAGATCCCTTGTGTCAAAGTTATTTAAGTTTGGAAAAATTTCATCGATGTCACTGTCAGTCATGCCCATCCATTTTGCTAGGGTTGCGCCATATTGGTCAACACCGTATTTGGGTATAAAACGCCCTGAAGATCGTGCATCATCTGAGCCACCCAATGATAAATCAAGCATCTCACCATGAATTTGTCCGCCTTTTACCGCACCCCCCATTACTAAATGATGTGCAGCCCAAGCATGGTCGGTACCATCATTGTTTGCAGTGTATGAGCGTCCAAACTCACTTGTGGTAAAGGTAGTAACACTATTTTCGACCCCAAGCTCTTTGGTTGTTTGATAAAAACTGCTCAAAGCATCGTTAAGTATTTTTAATTGATTGGAGTGCAAATTTAATTGATTTGCATGTGTATCCCAACCACCGATGCGGACAAAAAATATTTGACGTCTCATGCCAAGCGTTTCTCGAATCGAAATCATTTTAGCCGCCATTTTTAATTGTTGTGCTAAAGAGCTATCTGGATAAGGTGTTGTAATGTCTTGCGCATTGGCTAAGGTATCAATTAATGGACGGATACGCTCTTCTGTTTTAGTGTATGTTTGTGCCATATGCAATTCTAACAAGGAGGAGCGCTGATTTGATTGAATGATTTTATTCCAAGCCTCTATACGGCTGTTTTTCCAGCGTGGCCATGTTGCCCCTTTAAAAGCTTTTATCTCATCGACCCCTAAGGTGGGGTTGAGTACAAAGCTAAGGGGATCCAGTCCTCGTTGCCATGGATTATTACCGGCCAAGCTAAATAAGGCGGGTTGATAGGGGTTTGTATTGGCTGTTGTGAGCATATCCATCATTCTTCCTCCCCAGCCAGGAGGCTGTATTCCTGATTTTGTGATGCTCGCAGTCGCCCAAAACTGTTCTTGATGGTTGTGAGAAAATAGGTGCTCAGGGGAGCGTACAGTTTTATTTTTGTAAGCGTTGCGAGTGATGGGTTCAAGTAAGGCGCCAACACTGGCTGAAACGGCAAGTTTATCGGTATTGTAGAGTGTTTGTAAGTTAGGCATGGAGGGATGAAAGGCGTATTGCCCACCTTTAAGAGCGAGTAATGCATCTCGATTTAATGCCAAGCTTGTGCGAGCATTTTTGTATTGGTTGTAGGCATTCTGTTCGTAAGGCACTAACATATTGAACGCATCGTTTCCGCCAGCTAAATAAATGCAGACAAGTGATTTATGATCACTTAAGCCACTGTAGCTTGTAGAGGCGGCCATGGCAGACTGCATGAGCTGTAGCTTTCCTTGTGTTGCAAGCAATGATGTGCAACCAATACCAAGTGCTAGTTTTTTTAGGAAGGCTCTGCGTTGTAATGATTGTGAATGTTTCATTTTTTAATGCCTTTGATTTAGCGCTGTATTAAATATTCAGGAGAGCTAATAATTAATAAAATAGCATTTCGAGCTTTTTCCAGTTCAGGGTTTGAGGCATTTTTAAAAATCTCTTCTGTATCTAAGTGTTCTTTTAATGCCCCCCTAAGTGAAGAGGACATATTATTGTTCAGTAAGACTAAGCTTAAATGATTAAGTAGTTCATCAGTGTTTTGAGCCAGAGCAACCTCTTTTTCAAGGTTAAGCTTTGAAGGGTCATTAAGTTTTGGTGGGTTTATTTTACTGTCACTATGGGGCTGAAGTATCATTTTATGGAGCAGGTTGCTTGTTGAGATTAACGTATTTTCATCCATGATTTCAAATTCAGGAGCAACCAAGCCTTGATCATTTAAAAGGCCATTGGGTGAAAAATCAGGTCGAAAAAAATTAAAAACGGAGTTGGCTCCAAGAGGGCCTTGTGTTATTTGTAGAGTAAATACCTGTAAGGCTGGTCCAACAACGTAATAAGGATAGTGGCCTTGTCCACATGTTTCACCTGCACGACCCCCACGATGTCCTTCTAGTCGAGAAGTTTGCATATCGAATGCACGCCATAAATGGCTGATGCGTAGAAGAGGTTCTCTTAATTTTCCAAAATCATTGGGTTTGTTTTCAGCCAATGCGTTTTCATCAAGCAGAATGGCTGCGATAACGGCTTTTAAATCTCCTTTAATGCCGTTGCCATTGTTGTTAAATACGCGTGCAACCCGTTCAACATAGTCAGGACTAGGGTTGCTAGTCACTAAACGTTGAATTAATTGTTTGCTAATAAAGGGAGCTACATTAGAATGCTCAAAGACATTGTCTAATGCAAAATCTAAATCATCTTGTGCTGTTTGGCCGCTGGGGCTGATTTGATTGTTAAGTAAGATTTTTTCAGAAACATCATGATACGTTTCGTTTGCCACCATGGGTTTGTTATGGTCTTCTAGTCTAAAGCTTGAAGTCCAGGTTGAGCCATCAAAATTCCAACCAGTAAAGACTTTAGCGAATGCTTCAACAATTTCTTGGTTGTAGGTGGGGATGGTGTTGCCATTAGCGCTTAACTTGGGTGTGCCATCTAGGTTGAGTTCAACCACCCCAATGGTAAATAATTGCAGAAGTTCACGCGCATAGTTTTCATCAGGACGAATGCCTGTTTCTGTATCTTCTTTTTGATTGCGAATCATGCTTAAGAATATACCCATTGCAGGATTAAGAGTGACCTCTTCAAGCAAATCTCTGTAATTGCCAAAGGCATGCTTAATTAAAATATCGTAATAATTGGCGATAGAGTACTGATGTTGAGATAAACCTAATCCTTCAGAACTTGAAATGACTAAAATTTGACTTAAAGCCAGTGCAACACGTTGGCGCAATTGATCCTTTCCATTTACGGCGACTTCCCACCAAATTTGATGCCGTGGGTATGTGTATATTTGTGAGTCTTGAAACTTTTGATTGTTAATTTTCTCTGGTATACACATTTTTGGTGCTAATTCTCTAATTTTTGGAATATGCATAGTTGGAGGCATATTAAACTGTGTAGTTAACCAGTTTTCATAAGAGCCTTCATGCATTAAATTATTAATGCTTGTTTCTGTTGAGCCAAATGTAGCTCGATTTAAAAAGCTTGCTACGTTTGTTAGGTTTTTTTCTTGCTTAGTTTGAGAAGTTAATCCAGAAGGTAAGTTACTGAAGCTGTCATTAAGTTGTTTTTCTTCTGACGAGCCTCCACCTCCGCCGCCACAAGCAGCAGTTAAAGAGGTTATGATGAAAAGTAAAATGGTAACTTTAATAAACTGAGTCATTTTTTTGTCTTATTTCTATGGTGTGTAGTGCTTGAATTGCAGTAAGCATCTTAAGTTATCTATTTTTTTTATAATAGGTGCATTTTTACTAAATTAAGAAAAGGTTTATGAAGGTTTGTATATGTTTTTTTAGAATATAAGCGATGTAAGCTTGAAGCTATCTACGATTTGCTACGAATAGAGAAGCAAAAAATTGATGCTTTAAATTATTTGAAAAATATTTAGATTTTTTTTATACCCTTATTTATACTAAGTGACTTACACGGTATATTCTGATAGAAGACAAAACTCTTGTAATTCGTTGAAGTTTGAGTAAAAATCGCTAAAATAGGGGTTCTTTTTAAGATACAACAATTGAACCTGCCTTATGCGACAACTTATTCGTAAGATTACCTCTCTTTTTTCTAAGTCCTCTGATGACTCCTATCCTGTTAATACGAATCAAGCGCCTTTGATACTCTCTCGTGATGAGCATGATATTTCACGTCAAGACATTGATGGACCGGCGTTGGATGTATTGTATGGTTTTAAGCGTGCGGGTTATGAGGCGCATTTGGTGGGGGGTTGCGTACGAGACTTATTGCTGGGGCTTGAGCCTAAAGATTTTGACATTGTGACGAGTGCTGAGCCTGACGAAGTTAAATTGGTCTTTAAACACCGTTGTCGCTTAATTGGTCGTCGTTTTCGTTTAGCGCATGTGCGTTTTGGGCGAGATGTGATAGAGGTGGCCACTTTTAGAGGGGCTGGCGAAAGCAAAGCGGACACCAATCGTCAAGACCGTTTTGGGCGTAATGGCAAACGTTCCGGTTCTGCACGCGAGGTGGATGACAGCGGCCGCTTGGTTCGAGACAATGTGTACGGCTCAATTGAAGAGGATGTTTGGCGCCGTGACTTTACCGTTAATGCGCTTTATTACAATATTAAAGATTTTTCAATCATTGATTACACGGGTGGACTGGATGATCTTGAAAAAGGCCAGTTACGTTTAATTGGTGATCCTAAGGCGCGTTATCGTGAAGACCCCGTTCGCATGATTCGTGCGATCCGTTTTGCCGCGAAATTGGGCTTTAAAATTGAAGCAAAAACCGAAGCGCCTATTTTTGAGATGGCATCTTTATTATTAGATGTCTCCCATGCGCGTATGTTTGAAGAGGTTTTAAAGCTATTTCACAGTGGCGTTGCGGTTCAAGTGTTTGAAAAATTACGTCATTATGGGTTATTTGAACATCTGTTTCCTCAAACAGAAGCGATGTTATCCAAGGAACAGGATGGCTTTCCTAGAATGCTGGTGATTGAGGCGCTTAAAAGTACTGATCGACGTATTAGAGAAGGAAAATCGGTTAATCCATCCTTTCTATTTTCGGCACTGCTTTGGGAGCCGATGTTACAGCGTAAAGCCGTCTATTTAGAAGAGGGTTTACCGCATCAAGAAGCTTTGTATGCGGCGGCAGATGATGTGATCTCTGAGCAAATTAAGTGCACCGCCATTCCCAAGCGATTTACGATGCAGATGCGAGAAATTTGGAGTTTTCAGTATCGGTTGCCAAAATATTATGGCGATCGAGCGCAAAAATTAAGAGAGCATGTGCGTTTTAGAGCGGCATATGATTTTTTAGGCATTCGCTCAGTGGCAGGCGAGGAAAATGTAACGGAGGTGTTTGATTGGTGGACGGAATACCAAGAGAAAAACCCCGTGGATCAAGTGGCGTTTGCCAATAATGTCGCCCGACCTGCACGCCAAAAACGTCCAAGAAAAAATCGTAATTTTTACCGAAAACGTAGCCAATCGGCAAATCGTAGTGATTTTGAATAACCACGTTGTGACTCACTAATGGCACAAGTTTTTGTGGGGTTGGGAAGTAATTTATCTGACCCTGCCAAACAAATTAATCGAGCGCTTGCTTCTTTAGAGCAGTTGACAGATACATCTGTAAAAAGCTGTTCCAAATTGTATGGTTCGGTGCCACAGGGGCCTAAAGACCAGCCAGATTTTGTGAACGCGGTTTGTTTGTTAGAAACTCAGCGATTGCCCATGGAGTTGTTGTCTGCACTGCAAGGAATTGAGCAGGCGCAAGGGCGAGTCAAAAAACGCCACTGGGGCGAGCGTTTAATTGATTTGGATATTCTACTGTTTGATGATTTAATATTGTCTACGCCCGAGTTAACCATTCCGCACTCTGAAGTTGCGAATCGGGATTTTGTGTTGGTTCCTCTGTTTGAAATTGCACCAGATTTAATTGTGCCTAATCAGGGCTCACTTTATGATTTGATTGATCAACTTGAAACTACCTATTTACATCCTCTTTCTTTATCCACGGTTTAATCTGAGGTGCTTATGCAAACAACGATACGAAGAACACTTTCAACCTTAAAAAAAATGCACCAATCGGACGAAAAAATCGCGTGTTTAACCGCTTATGATGCTTCATTTGCACACTGGGTCGATCAAGCGGGTGTGGATGTTATTTTAGTGGGCGATTCATTAGCTATGGTGGTACAAGGCAATGCAACGACACTGCCAGTGACGTTGGATGAGATGATCTATCACACAAAAATGGTACAGCGTGGCAATGAGAATGCTTGGTGTATTGCTGATTTACCCTTTATGTCGGATGCCACGCTTGAAAAAGCTTTGGATTCCGCTGCCCGTTTGATGAAAGAGGGGGGGGCAAATATGGTGAAGCTGGAAGGGGGTGAGCGTGTATTGAATACGGTCGCGCAGTTGTCTTCTTTGGGCGTTCCTGTGTGTGGGCATCTGGGTTTGTTGCCACAATCGGTTGAGAAAAAAGGTTATAAAGTTGTTGGACGTGATCGCTCTTCGGCGGAAAAATTGTTAAAAGACGCGTTGGCATTACAAGCCCATGGCGTGGATATGCTGGTGTTAGAGTGCGTCCCTTCGGCACTGGCTCAAACGGTCACCGAAGCGCTGGCGATTCCAGTGATTGGCATTGGAGCGGGCGCAGGAACGTCTGGGCAGGTATTGGTGTTGCATGATATGTTGGGGCTAACGGTGGGTAAGTCGCCGATGTTCTCTAAGAATTTTTTAGAGAATACGGGCTCCATTCAAAAAGCGATCACGGCGTATGTGCACGAAGTGAAAGCGGGGGATTTTCCTGCATCAAAGCATGAGATTAGTTTGTGAACACCCTTGAGTCTCTCAGCGAGTTACGATCGGTTGTTAAGGATTGGAGGCGAGCGGGATTAACCGTTGGCTTTGTGCCGACCATGGGAAATTTGCACGCGGGGCATTTGAGTTTAGTTGAACTGGCACAACAACGGTGCGATAAAGTTGTGGTGAGTGTTTTTGTCAATCCGATGCAGTTTGGACCCAATGAGGATTTTGATTGCTACCCGAGAACCTTTCAAGCCGATGCAGAGAAGCTGGCGGCCTTATCGGTGGATGTGGTGTATGTGCCTTCTGTATCCGAGATGTACCTCAATGGATTGAAGCAGTCAGTGGTATCGGTTCCGTCTGCCTTAACGGGATTGTTGGAGGGGGCGAGTCGTTCTAGTCATTTTGATGGCGTGAGTACCGTAGTGTGTAAACTCTTTAATATGGTGCAAGCGGATGTAGCGGTGTTTGGTCAAAAGGATTATCAGCAGTTACGCGTGATTCAACAAATGGTGCAAGATTTAAACATTCCCATTGAGGTTGTATCTGCGCCCATTGCTCGAGACGAGGATGGCTTGGCACTGAGTTCTCGTAATCAGTATTTGTCAGAAACAGAGCGAGCCATTGCGCCCAAATTATCGGTTGTATTGCAGGATATTGCATTAGCTATTGAGTCGGGCAATCAAAATTTTATAGCACTAACAGAGGTGGCGACACAACGGTTATTGGACGAAGGGTTTAATGCTGTTGATTACATTCAAGTGTGTGATGCTAAGACATTGCAAGCAGCAGAGCGTGATTGCCAATCATTGGTGGTTTTAGCGGTAGCGCGTTTAGGAAATACACGTTTGTTGGATAATCGAGAAGTGAAAAAGTAGGAAATTTCTCCCCCCCCCCTTCTTGTTTAAATCATGCAATAGACTTGCGTTGATGTTAACAGGGAAGGGGGAAATATTAACTGACTTGTTTGATTGACGTTAAAAGGGTATTACGGGTGTGAGTAATGCGGTTTTTGGCATCAAAATAGACCAATTTGGGTTTGAAGACATCCGCTTCTGACTCTTCCATTGCTATGTACGTTGCGATGATGAGCAAATCTTTAGGGTTGGCCTTGTGTGCTGCGGCTCCATTAATAGAGATAATACCACTGTTCTCTTCAGCACGAATTGCATAGGTGGTAAAACGTTCGCCATTGTTGATGTTATAAATATGAATTTGTTCATATTCACGAATACCTGCCACATCTAAAAGATGACCATCAATTGCACAGGATCCTTCATAATCCAGCTCGGAGTGTGTTGTAGTCACTCGGTGAAGTTTTGATTTTAGTAAGGTTACTTGCATACTTTTCTCTTGATTCTGACGATACAATTTTATTAAACGATTACAGTTCAAAGCATGCGCTCTGAGATTAAATTAGCCAAATATTATACTATTTTTATTCTTAGGAGGGGGGGGAGAAATTTAAAACTAAATTTTATCCCCCCCTCTGTTTTAAAAGAATAAAAGGGTTTAAACACTAAAAACCCCGGATTAACACGGGGTTTTTAGGTTTTATGGTTTGTTTAACTCGCTACCCTGTGTTTCGCATACCTGCGGCAATGGCATTAATGCTGTTAAGCAGTACAGGAAGCCAAACTTCCTTCTCTTCGTCCGATAAATCATCAGATTTATAACGTCTTAATAAGGCTATTTGAATATTATTCAAGGGCACCAGATACGGATTACGTCGTTGTAAAGAGAGCGCAATGGTTGGCGTATCAGCCATTAAGGTTTCATTGTCGCTGATCTCTAAAATACACTCTTTGGTACGTTTGTACTCATCTGCAATCAGGCTGTAGACCTTATTTGCAACCGCAGGGTCTTTGCCGAGCGATTTGTATTGCTCTCCAATCTCTAAATCGGTTTTAAACAGCGCCATTTGAATGTTGCTCATTAGCGCTCTGAAGAACGGCCAGTTTTCATACATATTTTTAAGTTGTGCATCACCGTGCTGTTTAATCCAGTTATCCAGCGCGTAGCCTGTTCCTTGCCATGCGGGGAAGGTAAGGCGGGCTTGTGCCCACCCAAAGACCCATGGAATGGCACGGATTGAGGACTTGGATAAATTGCCTTTTTTACGATGCGATGGACGTGAACCAATGTTCAGTAGTCCAATCTCGGTAACGGGTGTGGCTTCGTAGAAGAAGTTAAAGAACCCTTCGGTGTGATCGGTTAGCTCTCTAAAATTATGCTCACCGTCTTTCGATAAGGTTTTCATGATTTCAATGTGCTCTGGGTTGTCTACCTTAGAAGTTTGCACAATACCTGTACTGGCTTTCATAAGCCCTGTTACACCCAGTGAGAGTTCGTACATGGCGGTTTCTGAGTTGCTGTATTTATAGGACAACACTTCACCTTGTTCGGTAAACTTAATCGAGCCACGTACCGTACCAGTGGGTTGAGACAGAATCGCAAAGTGAGTCGGTCCTCCACCACGGCCAACCGTTCCGCCACGACCGTGGAACAGGCGACAGTCCACTTGATGTTGATCGGCCAGTTCCATAATTTGTTGTTGTGCTTGGTAGAGACACCATGCCGAGGAGAGGTTTCCTCCGTCTTTTGCGGAGTCGGAGTAACCGAGCATGATCTCTTGCTGATTGCCCGAAGCTTTCAATAAGGCTTTGTACGTTGCATTTTCGAACAGAGCTTGTGTGACGGGCACAATGTGCTCTAAATCTTCGATGGTTTCAAACAGGGGGGAAATTTGAATGTCGCAATAAGGCTCGCCCGCGTTGTAGCCTGCTAGACCCGCTTGGTGTGCTAAAAACAGCACTTCCA
>Ga0256834_1002189_pt1 | contig 12516 bp, 12 predicted proteins | sample 4281140metaG_FD_190536 | JGI IMG/M metagenome (GOLD analysis project Ga0256834, IMG submission 190536) | Hydrothermal vent microbial communities from East Pacific Rise, Pacific Ocean - 4281-140 | ecosystem: Environmental > Aquatic > Marine > Hydrothermal vents | place: Pacific Ocean: East... | reverse complement strand
AATTTTACGATTACCCGAAGTCAATACGGAATCCATAAAAAAACGAGGATTTAAGGTGGTGATTGACGCGGTAAATTCCACCGGAGGAATCGCCGTACCCGAGTTACTCCGCCGGTTAGGGGTGGATTACGAATGCCTGTACTGCACATCTGACGGTTGGTTTCCGCATAACCCCGAACCCCTGGAACAAAACTTACAAGATATCATGCAAGCGGTTCCCCGTCACCGGGCGGATATGGGAATCGTAGTGGATCCCGATGCCGATCGCTTGGCACTTATCGATGAAAACGGACGAATGTTCGGAGAAGAATACACCTTGGTGGCTGCCGCCGACTATATTTTGTCCAAAAAACCCGGTCCCGTGGTATCCAACCTCTCATCGTCAAGAGCTTTGCGCGACTTGGCCGACCACTACGGCCAACCCTATTTTGCTTCGGCGGTAGGCGAGGTGAATGTGGTGAAGAAAATGAAAGAAGTAAAAGCTGTCATCGGGGGCGAAGGAAACGGCGGCGTCATCTACCCCGGTTTGCATTACGGGCGCGATGCCTTAGTGGGAATAGCCCTGATTTTGAGCCTGCTGGCCGAAACCGGACTCGAACTTTCGGAACTGAAAAAACGTTACCCTCAATATTATATGGCCAAAGAAAAAATCCGGTTGGAAGAAGGAATGGATATCGATTATTTGTTGAAAAAAATAGCCGGACAACATAAGGAAGCTACAATCAATACGGAGGATGGTGTAAAAATGGATTTTAAAGATTATTGGATACACCTGCGCAAATCCAACACCGAACCTATCATCCGGATTTATACCGAAGCCGAATCGCAAGAAAAAGCCGACGCACTGGCCGAAAGAACCCGAGAAGAACTCAAACAACTCATATAAATATGGAAGCCAAAACCGACCCCGAATGTTTGACCTCGCATTTTGAATTTTTTCGTAAAAACATTACCGGAATCGATGCCGCCGTTCCGACACCGTACGGCGAAAAGCCGTTGATTTATTTGGACTGGACGGCAAGCGGGAGGTTATACACGCCCATCGAAAGAAAAATCTCCGAAGTTTACGGTCCTTTTTTGGCCAATACCCACACCGATACGTCCTTTACGGGACAATTCATGACCGAAACATATCATGCCGCTATAGAAAAAATAAAAAAACACACGGGAGCGGGAAAAGATTACGTTTTGCTTCAGGCCGGTTACGGTATGACCGGCGCCGTTAACAAATTACAACGGCTACTCGGATTACGGGTTCACGAGAAATATAAAAAGATAATTTTACAAGCATTGGACAAGCGTCCCGTAGTGTTTGTATCCCGTTTGGAGCATCATTCCAATCATATTTCTTGGTTGGAAACTTTGGCCGAAACCGTTTTGATACCTTTTGACGCTAACGGACTTCCCGATGCGGATGCTTTTGAAAATTTATTAAAAAAACACCGTGACAAACCGGTTTATCTGTCCGTAAGCGCTTGTTCCAACGTAACGGGAATAGAACCCGATATCAAAACATTGATTAGGCTTGCACACCAATACGGCGGGCGGGCTTTTGTGGATTATGCTTGCTCGGCGCCATATACGAACATCGATCTAAGCGGAAATCCCGATGAAACTCCCGATGCCGTAATGTTTTCGCCGCATAAATTTCTCGGCGGTCCCGGAACGGGAGGCATTTTAATCATGCGAAAAGAATTATATGACAACCGTATTCCCGACGAACCCGGCGGAGGCACGGTAGTATGGACCGACCCTTGGGACGGCGCCGTTTATTCGGAGGATATCGAAGTGCGTGAAACCGGAGGAACGCCCGGGTTTCTTGCAATGATTAAAACCGCTTTGGCAATCGACTTGAAAGAACAAATGGATACCCGGAAAATACGCAAACGCGAACACGAAATAATAAACCGCCTGATGGACGGATTGGCACAAATTCCCGGCATTTATGTTTTGGAAGGAGAAAAAAGAAACCGCTTGGGCGTAATCTCCGTTTTGACCGAAAACATACCCTACTTTGCCGTGGTCAGATTGCTCAACGACCTGTTCGGCATCCAAACCCGGGGCGGTTGTTCTTGTGCCGGCACATACGGACACTATTTATTGAATTTGTCAAGAAAGAAATCCCAAACGTTAAAACGGGAAATCTTGTCGGGGAAATACGATTGTAAGCCCGGATGGACACGTATATCCGTTCATCCCACCACGACGGACGAAGAAGTGGAAACCGTGTTGGAAGCAATGCGTTACATCATGAAAGAAGGGCGCAACATCCTCGAAAAAGATTATGTTTTGAAAAACGGCCAATATTTCCATAAGGATTTCGATTATTCCGGTTTTACGGGCAACCCGGCCTTGAAGTAAAAGTTGGAAATAGGCATATTTTTTGATATATTTGATGCAAAACGGAAATACGAATATAATATGAGCGGAACCTATCTGTTACTTATCGTCATTGCCATTGCCGGGATGATTGTGCAAGGCATGCTTAAGTCTAAATTTCAGAAATACAGTAAGATTCGCCTTAGAGCGGGATTAACCGGGAAAGAAATCGCACAAATGATGTTGGAAGATCACGGCATTTATGACGTGAAAATCATTTCGACGCCAGGCGCTTTAACCGACCATTATAACCCGTTGAAAAAAACGGTGAACTTAAGTCAACCCGTTTATACGGCCGACACGGTAGCCGCTGCAGCCGTAGCGGCCCACGAAGTGGGACATGCCGTTCAACACGCCCAAGGGTACCGTTGGTTAAAAATGCGTTCGGCTTTGGTTCCTATGGTAAGTTTTTCAAGCAAAATCGTGATGTTTCTTTTGATAGGAGGCATTTTGATGATCAATACTTTTCCGCAATTGTTATTGGCCGGAATCGTGCTGTTTGCTTTGTCGGTGGTATTCAGTTTTATCACACTTCCGGTGGAATACGATGCAAGCGCCCGGGCCAAAGCTTGGTTGGAACAACGGGGATTGGTAACACCCGAAGAAAAGAAAGGCGTTAACGACGCATTGAAATGGGCGGCAAGAACCTATGTGGTGGCCGCATTGAGTTCGTTGGCCACGTTGTTGTATTACATCAGCATTTACAATAACCGGCGGTAAATGAACGGTATTTGTAGCGGAAAAATATACATTTTGCCGGACCGGAAGGGTTCGGCTTTTTTTTAAAAAAAACGAAAAAAAAAACGAACGATGAAAATAACCGAAGTTTCCGAACAGCCCAGTATTTTGAACAAATATCTTGCGCAAATCCGCGACGTCAACGTTCAAAAAGACAGTATGCGTTTCCGCAGGAACATCGAACGTATCGGTGAATTTTTAGCGCAAGAAGTCAGTAAAACTTTCCGGTATAAATCCGTAAAAATCACCACACCTTTAGGCATTAAAGAAGTCATGCTTCCCGACGAAAAAATAGTCATCGCATCGGTGCTTCGGGCCGGATTGCCCTTGCACAACGGCTTGCTCAATATTTTTGACGATGCCGAAAACGCGTTTGTATCCGCCTACAGAAAATACACAAGCGAAACCGAATTTGAAATAGCGGTGGAATACCTGGCCATGCCTTCGTTAAAAGATAAAACCTTGTTGCTTGTGGACCCGATGTTGGCCACCGGCCGTTCGCTAAAAGCCGTTTATGACGTTATGACCCGCCGTGAGCGTCCCGTCAAAACGCATATTATTTCCGTTATCGCCGCCCCCGAAGGCATTACGTATCTCCAACAAAATATGCCCGGCGATACAAACCTTTGGGTAGCCGACATCGATGATTATTTGGACGAACATTCCTATATTGTACCCGGATTGGGCGATGCGGGTGATTTGGCTTACGGCCGGAAGATTTAATCGTAGCATTAAACCCATCTTGCCGCATACCGGCATTTTTGTTAAATTTACTCCAAAAAAACGGTAAACTATGGGATGGTTAGACAAAATCAAAGAATTGTTCGGTTCGGCCAAAGAAAAAACGGACAAAGCCGTATCCGAAATCAAGGAAGAAATGGAAGAAGTAAAAGAAAAAGCCCGGGAAATTAAAGAAGAATTGGAGGAAAAAGCCGGTAAAATCAAGGAAGAAATCAAAGAAGAAGTGGAAGAATTCAAAGAGGAAGCAAAAGAGGAAATTGAAGAACTCAAAGAGAAGGCCGAAGAAATCAAGCGGGAAATCAAAGAAGAGGTCGATGAAGCCAAAAAGAAATTAAACGAACTGACCGGTAGAGCCAAAGACAAGTTTAAGGATGAAAAGTAAACCGATTTAAGCGTCGGTGTTTTCTTATAATTTGAAAATCAAATTTTCAAGGTATTTTTCGATTTCTTTTTTTACGGTTTTGTGTTTGTCCGAAAAGTGGTTTACCATAATGGCGAAGCCGTAGTATTTCCCGCTTAGCCCTTGAAAAACGCCCACATAATTCATCACTTTGCTCACCGAACCGCTTTTGAGCCATACCCGGGATTGCACGGGGGAATTTTTTAGGAAATATTGGGCATATCCGTCTTTTCCGCCTCGGGATAAAATATCCAAAACATAATCCGTTCCTTTTTTGCGAACCATATCGTCGAAAAACCGGGTGAACTCAACCGGGGCTATCAAGTTATCCGGTGCAAGTCCGCATCCGTCTTCCAAGTCGATAAGGCGGAATCCTTTTGATTTGAAATAGGCATTGATTTCTTCTTTGTTCAGGTAATGATCCGATGTCTTGTTTTTTTCGATTACCAGCCGGGCCAAGGCTTCGCTGTATAAATTAACGCTTTTGTCGATGGTTCTTTTAACGATGTCGATGAGTTTCGGTGAGAAGTGTCGCCACAAAAGTTGTTCGTTTTCGTAATAATCGTAAGCATACGACAAGCGGACTTGTCCGTTGATGTGTATATGGTTATTACGGATTTCATTTTCAAGTATTCGTAAGAATGTTTGCGGCGGGTTGGGAATTGCACCTTTGATCACGTACAAACTTTTAGTTTGCGGGATTTGTCCGATTAAAGTTTGGGTGTAAGAAGTGGGGTCGGCATAGAGGTATGAGGTGTCGTCGGCGCCGGGCGGGGCGGTGGTGCTGCGAACGGAAATCTTAAGGCCGGGAATTTCGGGTTCGCTTCTCACAATTTGCAAAGGTTCGCCGGGTTTTCCCGTCCGTATAAACAATTTATAAAGGTTATCGTTGAAGTTAAATCCCCAAGCGCCGGTTCCGTAATAATTGCCGATGTCTTCGATAGGCCAGCTTCCGTGGGCGGGATAACGGTTTCCGGGCAGTTGCATTATGAAATTTCCTTCGATTTCGGATATGCCTTTGTTTTTCAAAGCGTTTATCATTTCTGCTATCAGCGTTTTGTAGTCTTTTGTATCTATTTGTCCGCCGAAAGCCGGATCACCGCCGGCGCGCAATATCAGATGACCGTGTAAAACGCCGTTTTCGATGGCGCCCGAATACACCATTGAAGTCTCCCATCTAAAATCGTTTCCGAAAGTTTCCAAAGCATAAAAGGCATAAAGGGTTTTCATGGTGGAAGCCGGAATCATCAATTTATTTTCGTTATGACACACGATGTTTTTCTTTTTCCCTAAGGCTTTGATATGAATTCCCGTAACGGCATTTTTGACGGAAGGAGTTTTAAGAAACCGTTCGGTAATTTTTTTTACGGAGATGCCGGGTTTTTCCGCTTGGGTTTTAACGGAAGTTTGGGCGAATCCGGAATATGAAATTAAGAGAAGCGCAAGAAAAATCGTTTTCTTCATATCAAGCTTTTTTTCGGGCGTAAAGCATTCCTCCCACAATCACGGCAGATAAGATAATCAGCATGGTCAACCGGAATTTAACGAGCGAAGGAAAGAGGATTACCGACAATACGATTCCGGCCGCCGCCCCGCCAAAGTGTGCTTCGTGTCCGATGTTATCGTTGAGATTTTTCATGCCGAAGCTTGTGTATAGCAAATAACCTACGGCATAAAGGTAAGCCGGAATCGGTATGGGAACGGGAAAAATAATGATGGAAGCATCGGGATTGAACAAAATGGCCGAAAAAACCACGGCATTGACCGCTCCCGACGCGCCTACGGCGGAATAGAAGGCTTGATGTTGATGAAAATAATATGCCAACACATTGCCTGCTATCATACCGCCGAAGTAAACCAGTAAAAATCCCGTTGTCCCCGTATAAGCCACTACCGGTCGGTAAAAGAAATACAGCGTAATCATGTTAAAGAAAAAATGCCCCCAGCCGGCATGCAAAAAAGCACCGGTTATCAAGCGGTAGTGTTCGCCGTGCCGTATGGCACCGACGTGAAATTTATACTTTTCAAAAAACGAATAGTCGTTTAATCCCCGGTAAGTGAAAGCGGCGTTTGCCAAAATGATAACCAAAAGCAAAAAAGACATGTTTGTATTTTTTTATGCAAGATAAAAATAAAACGTCTTAATTGCGTTTTTTTTCGTGTCAAATTACAAATTCAGCCCCGGGTATTTGTTTTTCAGCTCGTTACGTTTTCGGAGTAATTTTTCCGAAAACGCTTTGGCTTCGGGAGCGGTGGGGTCAAAAATTTTATGGTTCGACATCTTGTGTAATTCTTCCGCTTCGCGTAGCATTTGTTTACCTTCGTTGTCAAAAAACAAATCCGAGAAGATTTCCGTGACATATGCAACACCTTGTGCGCCGGGGTGAATCATGTCCGTATCGTAAAACCGGTAATCGCGCAAGTCGTCGATAAAAATTTCGTAAGCGGGAAAATAGTAAGTGTCGGAAGGATGGCGGGAAGAAAAAGAAATAACCGCGTCGAGCAACCGGGCCTTGCTTAGGCTGTTGGCCGGCATTCCGTCTTGCAGATAGCGAACGGGACTGACCGAGAAAATGAATTTCATTTCGGAATTGAAGTGTTTTCCCGTGTGATAAATTTTTTCGGTAAAATCCAGAATTTCATCCGTGGTGAGCATACGTTTTTCAAAACGATCCGCAGGAATTTTGTGGCAATTGGCAACGATTTTACCCGAAGATTTTTCGACAAAAACCCGTGCCGTTCCGTATGTGATAATCATTATGCTCGTTTGGTTCAGAAACAAGGCGTTTGACCGGATCATTCCGTTGATTTCTTCCAAAAAATCATCTTTCCGGCTGCGGTTAAACACCGAATAAAGTTCGAAACTTTTCCATTGATTGCGGTCAAAGAAAATGTCGTGTTCGGTAAACGGCCGATTTTCGGCGGTGCGGAGGAGTAAGTTCAGGACCGAGTGCGGATTGAATAGTGTCCCGAACGGATTGACCCGGATGTTGAGAAACCGGTCTTGTAAGTAATTGCCGATGTGCCGGGCAAAACACGAACCCGCCGTAAAAATCTTGTCCTTACCGTTAATGAGAAAAGGCGGACGGACAGGCCGGATTTCGGTTCTAAATTTCATTGCCGGAGATTTGTTCTTCAAAGAAACGAATGAGCTCTCCGAGTGTATCGTCGTTGACTTTCAGGTCTTTGACCACATGTCCTTTGTCCAACAGCACAATCCGGTCGGTTACTTCGGTGATGTGTTCCAGATTGTGACTTGAAATCAGGAAGGTAATCGGATGATTTTGCCGGAAACGGTTCAGCAGTCGTTTGAGTTTGATTTGTCCCGAAGGGTCCAGGTTGGCAAAAGGTTCGTCCAATACAATCAGCGGGGGCAATCCGATAAAAGTGCCCGCAATGCCTACTTTTTTTTGATTTCCTTTGGACAGGTCGCGGATGAGTTTTTTCTTACCCCGGATTTCTCCGTCAAACAAGCTGTCGAATGCTTGCAAAATTTCTTCGGTATCGGCTTTGTTTACCTGACGCAGTTTGGCCAAAAAATCGAAATATTCGTCGGGTGTGAGATAGGGAATAAGAAAACTTTCGTCCAAAAACGCCGAAGTGAATTTTTTCCAAGCTTCGCTTTCACTGACGGGGATGTCGTTGATAAGAACCCGGCCTTTATCGGGGCGGATGAGGTCCAAAATCAGGTGATACAAGGTGGTTTTTCCCACGCCGTTGTTACCTACCAAACCGAAACTTTCGCCTCGGGGAATGTGTAATTTGTCTATTGACAAGCGGAAATCTCCGTATTTTTTTTCAAGTCCTTCGATTTTTATCATTGTGCTGTTTTTTAGTTCGATTTACTCTTCTTGCGATGCATAAGATTCTATCATCATGTATTTTCGTTTGTTATACAAACCGGCCAGATATTCGATAAATAAGCCTTTGAGCGCAAATCCCGCCAAACCGGTCAAAGCAATAACCGACAATGCTACATTTTCGTTCCATAAAGCTTTCAGACCGAAGTAAAGGCCCATAGGGAGTGCCAGACGAATAAGGGTCAGAATGAAAATTTTTCCGTTAAAACTTTGTCCTCCGCTAAAAGCCGATACTTTTTCGTTGAGGCGAATGGGAGTGGTGTTGAGCAATCCCGTGAAGAGAATGAAGTAGATGTTCATTCCGGCATTAAACACCGCAAAAGCCAAAATCATTTTAAAAATTTCCGGGCCGAAATAGAGAAAAGGAAGAGACAAAACGGTAAGGACGATTACGGAAACGAACAAAAGCCACCATTTGGCTTCCAAATAATCCCGGTATCGAATCCCCTGACTCATAAGTAATTTGAAATAGGCACTGTCCCAAGCGGGAACGAAGCTCCCGAAGTTCATCAGAAATCCCGCCGTAAGCATGACGGCGGTAAACACAAACATAAAGGTGTTGTTTTTGTAATACGGCGAAAAAAATACGAAGGCGGCAAACAAAATAAAGAATAACGACGATTGCAAAACCATTTTGGTTCGGGTATTGCGCAAAATCAACCGGAGGTCGTTCTGAATAAAAGCGCCCGTAATGCCGTATTTCGCCGCAAAATCAATCAACCCGGACCACCGGTGGGTGGCGGTTCCGGTTTTGATTTTTCCGTCCAAATAAAACTTGCGAAGCAGGTTGCGGTAGAGCAGATAAATCACCGATAGTCCGAGCACAAGCAAGATACCCGAAAACAAATATTGCCCTTGATAAATAGCAAAGTAAAACTTGCTTACGGGCTTAAACCAATGGGGAGCCTTTTCAATCGTAGCCATAGCACCGATCATGACCACCGGTGCCAACATACCTACGAATGTCGAACGTTCACTCATCCATGCAAAAACGTTGATGAGAAATAAACTGAAAAAAAGCGCCGCTCCCCAGCGTAACAATCCCGCAAGCGGATAACCCCACAAAGCATAGACCGTAACCACCGTCACTATCCATAAGCCGAAAATAATAAATGCCGGACTGAGCAAGGTGTTGAGCAAATAAAACGCCAAAATTCTTTTTTTGGACACCGGCAACAGCATAAAAGGTTTGATGTCTTCGGGTTTAAAATAATTTATCATAAAAATAAACGAAAACGAAACCAAAAGGAAAATGTAAACGTAATCGTTGAGCTTTTCGAAATAATCGGCATCGGGGAAGGTTTCTTTGATGAGAAAATAAGCAGCCAACCCCAATCCGACCACTTCCAAAAGCAAAAAGAGATATCCGAAGAAAAGAAGCAGTTTGACAAACAACTTCTTATTGAGGTTTTTGGAGCGCCAAAAACTTTTGAATTTTAAGCCGAGATAGTTCGTGTATGAAAAACTCATAACCGGGTGATTTTGTCAATGTAAAAATAATTATATTTTTGCCTTTAAACTAAAATGCGTTTTTTTATGTGGTCCGCTTTGGTCAAAGAGGAAAATGGATTCAAGTATCTTGAAGTGGGAGAGGGCAAACCGCTTGTTATTCTTCACGGGATTATGGGCGGATTAAGCAATTTCAACGAAGTAATCGATTTTTTTAAGGATAAGTTTAAAATTTTTATGCCCGAACTTCCGGTTTATACCTACCCGCTTCTAAAAACCAATATTAAGGGTTTTTCCAAATATTTGCACGAGTTTATCAAGTACAAAAACATCGAAAATCCCATTTTGCTGGGCAATTCTCTGGGCGGTCATGTTTCGCTTTACTATGCGCATCGTCACGGCACCAAAGTACGTGCCTTGGTGCTTACCGGAAGTAGCGGACTGTATGAAAAAGGCTTCGGCGAAAGTTATCCGCAACGCAAAAATTACGAATATATCAAAAAGAAAACCCAAGAAGTTTTTCACGACCCCAAAATGGCTACCAAAGAACTGGTGGACGAAGTGTTTCGTATTGTGAACAATCGCGGGAAAATATTACGCACTTTGGCACTGGCCAAAAGCGCCATTCGTCATAACATGGCAAAGGATTTGGTTCATTTCAGGATGCCGGTTTGCTTGATATGGGGTAAGCAGGATATTGTTACCCCGCCCGAAGTGGCCGAAGAATTCCACCGCCTACTGCCCGACTCGGATTTATATTGGATTGACAAATCCGGACACGCACCGATGATGGAGCGTCCCGCCGAGTTCAATCGAATTTTGGAGTCCTGGTTTAGGAAACGCAAGATTTTGCCATAGACGGCGTTTTACTTTTCCGGTACTTGTTTTTCGGCATTATGTTCTATTTTACGTTGAGGATTTTTAAAATCAAGCCGGTAGGTATAGATGAGGTTGCCGTCTTTGTCGAAATAGCTGATTTCCACGTGACGTTCTTTGCCTTTACCCTTGATTTGCACTTTGGCAAAATTGCGTTGCATAATGAGCGAACCGGGAATGCGGAATGCGTTGATTTCTTTCCATGCATGTGTATTGGGTCCGCTGGTAAAAGGCGAACAGGTTAAGTCGAAAATGACCGGCTTCCCGTTGGAGGGGTCGTACATACTGATTTCGCTCATGTGACGGTCGCCGGTGAGGAAAATGACGTTTTCCAAGCCTTGTTCGTAGATGAAGTCGATGATTTCCAAACGTTCTTCGGCAAATCCGTAATTGCTGTAAGTTTCATACCGTCGTGCCGAATTAAGGAACTGTCCGCCCATAACGATAAATTTAAACCGGGCCCTGCTTGAAGCCAAAGCATTTTTGAGCCATTCCAATTGTTTTTCGCCCAAAATGGTTTTTTTCTTTTTGGTTTTCAGATAATTGGCATCGCGATAATAACGGTTGTCCAGTAAGAAAAAGTCGGCGTCATACCAGCTGAATTGAGTTACGGCGCCTTCCAATCCGGCTACTTTGCCGGGGTTGGCCCAAAAGTCATCGAAAACTTGCCAAGTAACTTTTTTGTTCCAAAAATGGCCGTCGCAATCGTTGGGTCCGATGTCATGGTCGTCCACGATGGCATAATGGGCTACCGATGCCAAGAGCGGTTGTATTTCGGGGGTGGAGCGGTCGTGGGTGAAGCGGTAAACGGTTCGTTCCTTGGAGTTCCATTCGTCTTGCCGGAGGTAAACGTTATCACCGCCCCAAATCATAAAGTCGGGGTCGGCTTTCCAAATGCTCGTATAGATTTCGTAATCGCCGCCGTAAGCTTTGCCTTTTCTGTCCCAAGGCCGGTCGTTGATGTAAGCGCCCGAACCGAATACGAAGCTGAAGTCTTTCGGTGCTTGCCACCATTTCCAAATATCTTGGGTTTCGAATTCCAAGGGGTAGTCGAAATTTTGTTTTTTGCCGTTTATATAAACTTCATACCGGTATTTGGTGCCTCTTTGCAATCCGGTAAGTTTTATTTTGAGGGTAAAGCCGTTTTCGGCGGAGGTTTTTATTGTTTGGGTAAATTGTTTTTGACCGGGATTGTTTTCGGGATAGTAGGCAAATTTTACTTTGGCCGGTTTTTTGGTTTGCACCCAAAGGGTGGTTTCGGTCATAGAGGTATGTCCGACCATAGGGCCGCTTTGCACCAAGTTTTTTTGTGCGTAAAACGAAACGGAAATCGATATGACGAAAAGGTGTAAGAAGAGTTTTTTCATAACGAAACATTTTGCGCATAAAGATACAAAAGACTTTTAGTTTTTAGGAGATGATTTTCGGGAAAAATGATTATCTTGAAACGGAGAAAACCTTTTTCGATATGCCCGGTGGAGAAATTATTTTCGGTATAATGGCAGGAATCGGTTTGGCGGCCGCTACCGGTTTTAGGATATTTTTGCCTTTATTTGCCTTGAGTATGGCGGCGCATTCGGGTTTTATATCGCTCAATGAAGGTTTTGCATGGGTGGGTAGTACGGTGGCGCTCGTGATATTGGGCGTGGCCACGGTTGTGGAAATTCTTGCTTATTTGGTGCCTTGGGTGGATCATCTTTTGGATGTGGTTGCCGTTCCGTTGGCGGGTATTGCAGGCACTTTGGTTGTGGCGTCCACGCTAACCGGTACGGATCCTGCGGTTACTTGGGCTTTGGCGTTGATAGCCGGAGGCGGAACGGCTACGGCGGTTCAGACGAGTACCTCCGCCGCGCGGGCGGTTTCCACGGCTACTACCGGCGGGGCGGGTAATCCTTTTTTTAGTGCCGGCGAATCGTTTATGTCGGCTGTTTTCTCTATTTTGGCATTTGCATTGCCCGTGTTGGGCATTGTATTGTTGGCCGTGGTGGGATGGATTTCATACAAAGTAATCAAAAAGGTACGAAATTGACGGATTCACCGGTCCTTTTGCCGCTTGCTTTCTCTATACAAAAT
>Ga0256834_1002188_pt1 | contig 12524 bp, 11 predicted proteins | sample 4281140metaG_FD_190536 | JGI IMG/M metagenome (GOLD analysis project Ga0256834, IMG submission 190536) | Hydrothermal vent microbial communities from East Pacific Rise, Pacific Ocean - 4281-140 | ecosystem: Environmental > Aquatic > Marine > Hydrothermal vents | place: Pacific Ocean: East... | reverse complement strand
GTTTAAGCATGAATGTAGATTATAGTCCATGTAGAATATTGTCTACTTGTGATTTTATTAGGTCATGGAAGACCTTAAAGAAATTCTTGCAAAAAACTTGCGACAAGCAAGAAATCATTCTTGTCTTTCTCAAGAGGATTTAGCCGCATTAGCAGATATAGATAGGACATATGTTTCAGGTATTGAGCGTGGTTTAAGGAATCCAACAATATTAGTTCTTGCGAGATTTGCTGATGCTTTAAATATAAATGCTGCAAGTCTTTTGGTAAAAGATGCTTTTTCGACTGAAATAGAAAATCAAGAAAAATAGTATCTATTATTAAGAGGTGATAATTTAATCTAAAAGATCAATTACATCACGCACATTTAGGTGTGTATACCTTTGAACACTCCTGCTGTCTCGGTGTCCACTTACCATCATTATTTGAGCTTGATTAAAACCCATTTTGGCAACCATTGTGATGCGAGTGTGTCTAAGTTGATGAAATCGAATATCCTTTGATAAACCTAGCTTTATTCTTGCTCTTCTAAGAGCCTGAGAGACGCTACAAGGAGCAAAAGGAAACAGGCGTTGTTCAGGGTTGGTAACCCCTATAATAGCCTTTGTGAGTATCTCTACAGCACGCTTGGTAAGAGGAACAGACCTATCCCCTGTCTTCCCATCAATTACGTCTAATAGGCGATCTGAGAGATGAAGGCACTTAGGTGTGAGGCGTAATAATTCAGATCTTCTCATTGCTGTTTCAAAGGCTAATTCAATTACAGGGCGTATGTTTGGGGAAATTAATTCAAGCATGGCATCTAATTCTTCTGGTGTAATTACCTTGTTTCTAGGCTTAGATGCTCTTGGAAGAGCAACTTCTTCACATGGATTTGGTAGATCAATTAATAATTCTCGCTTTACCCATTTGAAAAGCCTACTTAAAATCAATAATTCATCCCGACACGTTGAACCAGAAACAGTTACAAGTCTTTTGTTTTTATATGAGTTCACATCCCATTTAGTAATATGATCAAAACGCTGTGGGAAGTGAGAAGCCATTCTATTGATTCTACGTAGTTGTTCATTCTGTGAGGGGCGACCTTTTAATACAGTTGCAATGTAGCGAAGACCAAGCTCTTTGAAAGTAGATTTAATTTGATAAACTGCATGAGGTGAAGGTATTGAGCCATCTTGAGAAAGAGCCCAAGCATTTGCTTCTTCAAATGTCTCAAAAGTTTTTGAGCGGGATTTAATACCTTTGCGGCGAATTTGACAATTGTATTTTCCAGATATTAGTTTGCGAATTGATGCCATAATATGATTTCTCCGTGAATAAACAAAACAGGAAAAGTCAATAGTATTCAGGTGCTTAGCATTAGTATCTTAGATTGCCAAGGTTTAGGTCGTCAGTTCGAATCTGATCGCCCGCTCCAAAATTGTTAGAAAATAAAAAAGTAATAGTTGGTTTTTTCGAGCTGACTATTTTTTTTGTCTCGCGGCAAGTTCACTTCGTTCACGCCTCCGACGGGCGGCGCACTTGCGCCGGCTCGCGTTGGAGCTCGCTATACTGAGAGTGTGAGTTATTATAGTATTGATAGGGTGAGAGAATTTTTTTATCCAAAAATTGACCAGTTCATTGTTTTGGATAGTTTTTCTAGAGCGTTTATTCCTATTAGGGAGTTTCCTGTTTTATCTAAGCCTGGTGACCAAACGGCTATTGAGGCTATGTTTGGCACGATTGCTAGAATTCCGCCACCAACGCCGCTTTTTGCGGGTAGTCCTACACGATAGGCGAAATTTCCTGAGCCGTCATATAATCCGCATGTGGTCATAATTGCTGCTATTCTTCTTGCGCGATCTGAAGAAATTATTTGCGTGCCATTTGGGCTTTGTGCGCCGTGAAAAGCTAAATATTTGCCTGCTTTTGCTAATTGATCGCATGACATAGCAATTGCGCAATGATGGAAATATACACCAAGTATGTTTTCTATTGGGTTTTTAACTACACTATAAGAGCGTAAATAATTAGCTAAAGCGGCATTTTTAAATCCAGTTGCTAATTCTGATTTTGCTACATTTTGATCAATCATTATTGAGTTGTCTTGAGCAAGCGAACGCACAAATTGTAAAATAGAGCCTATTGCTTCTTTTGGTTGGTAATTTGAAAGAATGATATCTGCAACAGCAATTGCACCAGCGTTGATGAATGGGTTTCTTGGTCTGCCTTGTTCATGTTCAAGCTGTAAAATTGAATTAAACGCATTACCAGACGGTTCTCGCCCTACTTTATTCCATAACCTGTCACCAATTAAACCAAGCGCAAGCGAAAGGGTGAAAACTTTTGAAATTGATTGAATAGAAAATGTTTGTGAATAATTTCCTGCATTATAATCACCAGACTTAGTAGAAATAGAAATAGCGAAATTATTAGGGTCAATATTTGCTAATTGCTCAATATAATCTGCAACTTTTCCCTTTTCACTAGTGTTTTTTGCGTCTTGGGTTATTTCATCTAACAAAGATTTTAAATTTTTAAATGATTTGATGTTTGAAGTCATTTTATAAAACCCGACATTGCTTAGAAATATTTTAGTCTTTAACTAAAACATCAAGTAACATTTTTCCTTCAAGAGTGCTAATGATGTTTTTCGCATGAGCTTGGGCTACTTTTGGAAAAATTTCTCGCTCCTTATTGGTTTTGTCTGCTAAAATTTTTATTAAGCTTGCATAATGGCTGTTTATTTCACTTTTAAAATTAGGAAGCCTACAAAGAGCTTCATAAAAAGCGGCATAATAGCGGGTTAGGTTTATATTTGCGTTTTTGGCTATAGTTTTTGGTAGATTTTCATAATGATCTGAAATTACTTTTCGCATTATTTTAAGCGGGAAATTTTCTAATTCTTCTAAGTCTAATTGTTTTATTGGTTTTAAAAAAAACTCTGCCATTATTTCTTGATAGATTTGCTCTTTTGAAGAAAAATGATGATAAAATGCTCCCTTAGAAAGTTTTGCTTGTTTTAAAATCTGGTTTATTCCCGTGCCGTCATATCCATGATTTAAAAAAAGCGGCAATGCCGCACTAATTAGCTTTTTGCGCGTGAGGGCAGCATTTGTTGGGTTTTTTAAGGTTTTTTCTAAAGGGCTCAATTAAATATCCATTTTAAAACATGAGTCAGACCAGTTGGTTTGCTTTATGTTTTATGCGATTCTTGAGGTTTAATCAATATAAGTTGTTTTTACGCCCATTTTGTTTAGGTCATTCCAAAAATTTGCATAGGTTTTTGAAACACAATTTGGGTTATCAATTATGATATTTTCTAATTTTAAACCCATTAAAGCAAAACTCATTGCGATGCGATGGTCGTTAAAACTGTCGATTAAAACGGGGTTTCTAGGTGATTTTAAATTAGGATTTCCATTTATTATTAAATCATCGCCTTTAATTTTTGCTAGCCCATCAAAAATAGCGTTTAGGCCTTTATTTAGTGCAAAAATTCTGTCGCATTCTTTAACCCGCAGGTTTTCTATGCCAGTAAATCTAACAGGATTATTGTTAAACGCCGCCATAATAGCAAGGGTTGGAATTGCGTCTTGCATTTGAGATCCATCAATGGTTCTTGGCATATTTGGGAAAAGTTTGATAAATTTATGTGCTTTTGCGTCGGGCTGATTTTCTAAGCCAATAAGCGGATAAAGCTCAAGCTCGCTTTTTACCAGTTTTTCTATTGCCCAAAGATAAGTGATTGATGAAAAATCGGGTGCAATTGTATAATTTGTTGTTTTATATCCGCTTGGTTCAACCTGCCAAACATTTGCTTTAATCTCACTAACCTTAGCGCCAAAATCGCGCATAATGGAGAGGGTTAAATCAATATATCCGCGACCTCCAATTTTATCTTTTGAGCCAAAAGAAATTGTAAATTGTTTTTCTAACATGGGGGCGAGAATTAAAAGGGCTGAGACATATTGGCTTGATAAAGATGCATCAATTTGCACTTCGTATTTATTTATGCTTTTGGCTCCTTTTGCTTTTATTAAAACAGGGGGGCAACCAGTTTTTGAAGAAATATTTATGCCAATAGATTTAAGCGCATTCACAAGCGGTTTAATTGGGCGTTTTTGCATATCTTCATCACCACTAATAACAATATCGCCATCTTTAATAAGCGAAGCGGCAGCGGTTAAAAAACGTGTGGCAGTGCCCGCATTGCCCAAGAAGATTTCTTCTTTAGGGTTATTAAGTTTTCCTGAGCTAAAAATATTTATTTCTTCATTGTCTAAATCATCAATTTTTATGCCCATCAAACGAAGGGCATTTGCCATAACAATTGTATCATCGCTTTTTAGTGCGCCCTTTAAAATGCTATGCCCGTTTGCAAGTGAAGAAATAAGTAAAGCGCGGTTGGTTATTGATTTGGAGCCAGGAATGCAGATTTTTGCCTTTAGGGGGGTTTTTGGCACAAAAATAGCCATTTTACCCTTATTATTAGTCGAACTCATATAGCGATTACCTATTTTTTTGTTTGTTATTTGGAGCAAGTTTATTACTTGGCACATGCGCGGTTCTGCCAATAACATCATTTGATGAACCAATGATAAGTGGATCGGGGCCGCTAACAACATTTTCGTCTTTATTTGGATAAGGAAGTGAAGATAAAAAATGCTGCATACAATTTAAACGTGCGCGTTTTTTATCGTCAGATTTAACAATAGTCCAAGGTGCATCAGCAGTATCAGTATAAAAGAACATAGATTCTTTTGCTTCGGTATAATTATCCCATTTGTCTAATGATTGGCGATCAATGGGCGAAAGTTTCCAGCGTTTTAGAGGTGCTTCTTCGCGAGATTTAAAACGTTTTAATTGTTCTTCTCGAGTGACTGAGAACCAATATTTAAATAATCTAATTCCAGAGCGGACTAACATACGCTCTAAATCTGGACATTCGCGCATAAATTCAAGATATTCATTTGCGGTGCAAAATTCCATAACCCGCTCAACACCAGCTCTATTATACCAACTTCTATCAAAAAGCACCATTTCGCCAGCTGAGGGGAGGTGGGTTAAATAACGTTGGAAATACCATTGTTCTCGCTCGCGATCGGTCGGTTTTTCTAGTGCAATAACTGATGCACCACGTGGGTTTAAATGTTCCATAAATCTTTTTATGGTGCCGCCCTTTCCCGCGCCATCGCGCCCCTCAAATATGATTACAATTTTTTGACCGCTTTCTTTTACCCATTCTTGAACTTTTAATAATTCAACTTGTAGTTCCGCTTTTTGTTTTTCATAGGGTTTGCGTTTTAATTTCTCTTTATAGGGATATTCACCCGTTTCAAAAGCGCGTCTTATTGCTTCTTGGTCAAGGGTGTGCCTTTGTGCATAGTCTATTTCGTCTTGGTTTGAGGGAATTGAATTTGGTGAGTTAGGTTTTGCAAATGAGCTGGGAATTGAAGTAAAAAGTTTGTCGTTAGTGACCTCTTTATTTTTTGCAGATGTTTTATTTGCTGGGGCTTTTTGTTGAATATCTTTTTGTGTCAATTTAGCTCTCCTAATTATTCAAATCACTTTAAAGTTCACCTTGTAGTAAGTTATCTTGCCATATTTTTAAAATATATGCCATGATTGAAGTCAAATTTATTGAATTATGGAAATAAGATGCAAAAAAATAAAAAAGATATTTTATGGCAAGCAGATGATACAAAAAAAACTCTGCTAGCAAAATTTGCAAAAGAGCTTGCTTTTTGTGATGAAAATGGGGTTGTAAAAACTCAAGATTTGCATGAGTTTTCTATTTCTAAACCTAAAGAATTTTATTCGAAATTGTGGGATTTTTTAGGGATTAAGGGAGAAAAAGGGGGATGTATCTTTAAAAAAGGAGCTTCCTTAATAGAAGATGAGTTTTTTTGCGATGCTAAGTTAAATTATGCCCAAAATTTGCTCTTAGGCAAGGATGAAGATATTGCACTTATTTTTTATGATGAGAATGGCAAAAGGAATGAGTTAAATTATAAAAACCTACGTCTAAAAGTTAAACAGACGGCTTTGGCGCTTAAAAAAAGCGGCATTAAGCAGGGCGATAGAGTTGTTGGTATTGTCCCAAATTGTTTTGAGGCGATTATTTGTCATTTGGGGGCGGCGGCAATTGGGGCTATTTGGTCTAGTTGTTCGCCCGATTTTGGCGCAAATGCAATCATTGATAGATTTTCTCAAATTGAGCCAAAAATACTATTTTGCGCAAGTGCATATAGCTATGGCGGTAAGATATTTTCTTTATCTGATAAAATAAATGAAGTTATGAAAAATATATCCTCAATAAAAGAAGTGGTGGTTTTTGATTTTGTAAATGGGGGCGAAAACCTTCCTAAAATAAAGAGTCAGACTGGTTGGTTTGAAAGTTGGACTGCTAGATTTGCTGAGGAAAAATTTGAATATAAGCAATTTGCATTTAATCAACCTTTGGTCATTTTATTCTCGTCTGGCACAACTGGAAAACCAAAATGTTTAATTCATAGCGCTGGTGGGTTGTTGATTACCCATAAAAAAGAGCAACAGCTTCATTGTGATATAAAAAAGGGCGATAGCTTATTTTATTTTACTACTTGCGGTTGGATGATGTGGAATTGGCAACTTAGTGCGTTAGCGAGTGGGGCGACATTAGTGCTTTTTGATGGTAATCCCTTTTATCCTACGCCGAAGCGTTTGTTTGAAATTTTAGAAAAAGAAAAAGTAACGCATTTTGGCACTTCTGCACGATATATTGATGCTTGTTTAAAGGAGGGTTTAACGCCAAAAGATGAGTTTGATCTATCAAATTTAAGGGCAGTTTTTTCTACTGGCTCACCTCTTATTTCATCGGGGTTTGATTGGGTTTATAAAAATATTGGTTATGTTCATTTAGCCTCAATTTCTGGTGGTACAGATATTTGTGCGTGTTTTGTTGGTGCTAACCCAGCTAAGCCTGTTTATAGGGGGCAAATTCAGGGTATCATGTTGGGTTTAGATGTTGATGTTGTTGATGAGAATATAAACTCTTTGATTGAAGAGGCGGGTGAGTTAGTTTGTAAAAATTCTCACCCATCAATGCCAATAGCTTTTTGGGGTGATGAGGGGGATTTGCGTTATAAGGAGGCTTATTTTTCTAGGTTTAAAGATATTGATATTTGGGCGCAGGGCGATTGGGCTAAACGAACGAAAGAGGGTGGTTTTGTTATTTTAGGGCGATCGGACGCGACTTTAAACCCGGGTGGGGTGCGCATTGGCACCGCAGAGATTTATCGCTCATTGTCTAAAATTAAAGTAATTGTTGAAAGTGTGGTTATTGGCAAACAGATAGAAAATGACGTTGAAATTTGGCTTTTTGTGAAACTTAAAGAGGGTGAAAAGTTGGACGAAGTGCTGAAAAAAGAAATAAAAACGAGTATTAGAAATGGTGCTTCACCGCGTCATGTTCCTAAAAGAATTTTTGCTGTGCCTGATATTCCAGTTACTCGATCGGGTAAAATATCTGAAATTGCGGTGCGAGATATTGTGCATGGTAAAGAGATTAAAAATATTGGCGCTTTGGCTAACCCTGAAAGTTTACGGTATTTTGACGGTTTGTTTTAATAAATTTCAAACCTTTCCCACCCCTCACCCTGAGTTTGTCGAAGGCTGAAGAAATTTGGCACCTCTATTATTAAAGTCACCCTTCGACAAGCTCAGGGTGAGGTGGGAGCTTGTTGTTTAGGGTGATGAGGGTGAAAGGATAGTATAAGATGAAAGATATTTGTGTAGGGCAGATGAGGGGTGTTTGTAGGGCGAAGAGGAAGAACAAAAAACCCGCTCCTTTTTATAAGAAGCGGGTTTGAATTTTTTAGCGATGAATAAAATCTATTCGTTTTTATTTTCTTCGGCTGGTTTTGCTGTTGCTTTTTTAGCGTCATCGCGTTCTTTTTCGCGTTGTGCGCGGGCATCAGCAGCAATTTTGCGCTCGCCATCACGAATGCGTTTTGCGCGGGCGTTTGTTGCTTCAAAAATACGGGCTGATTTACCACGGCGATCGCGTAGATAATAAAGTTTCGCGCGTCTTACTTTACCGCGACGAAGAACTTCAATTTTATCAATATTTGGTGAGTAAATTGGAAATACACGCTCCACTCCCTCACCATAAGATATTTTACGCACGACAAAGCTTTCCATAAGCCCCGCGCCCTGACGGGCAATTACTACACCTTCATAAGCCTGAAGACGCTCGCGAGTTCCCTCGCGCACTTTAACCCATACTTTAACAGTATCACCTGCTGAAAATTCAGGAATTTCTCTTTTTGCGCTAAGCGCTTCTGTTTGCTCTTTGTTGAGCTGTTCAATAACATTCATTTTTCTTTTCCGTGTTAATTTTTTTCATTGGAGTGTTTACCAGAATTAAAATTCCTTTTCACTCGGTCTTGGTTGGACGGAAGTCACAATATTGGCTCCTATAGCCTAAGAATGTTAAAGAGTCCATCATTTTATAGCTGTTTTATATTTTGACATTAACTCAATCAAATGGCACCATGATTTTTATAAGGGAATTATTAAGTGGTGAAATAAAGTGGATAATATTTCTTGTGATTATGAGAGAAAATTTTTAGTGGTGATTGATGGCACTGATGAGTGCGATCGCGCGGTTACTTTTGCAGCTCACAGGGTAAAACGCACAGGGGGTGCGGTGGTTTTATTAGCAATTATTGAACCTGATCAATTTCAACATTGGTTAGGGGTTGAAAATGTTATGCGAGCCGAAGCTATGGTTGAAGCTGAAACATTGCTTGAAAAACGAAAAAATCGCATTGCGGCAATTGGTAATATTGATGTTGAAACTTTGGTTCGTGAGGGGCGAAAAGCTGATGAGGTTGAAAAATTAATTAGCGAAGACGAGAATATCGCAATTTTAGTGCTTGCCTCTGGCACTTCATCAGAAGGGCCAGGCCCGCTAGTTTCGGCTTTTGCAACCAGAAGCTCAAACGCCTTACCAATTCCTGTTACAATTATTCCTGGTGGTTTAAGCGATGAAAAAATCGCCGCGCTTTGTTAGGGTAACTTTCTTCATCGTCATTGCTATAATGACAATTTATTCAACTTTTACTTTTTGCTATTTGGCGTTGTTTACGGCTTGGTTTATTGGGCTTTTTTGAGACCGCCTTAAGATTTTTTGGTTTAAATTTTTTACGCTTGTTATTTCTTTTTTCGCCTTCACCCTCTTTTTGACTAGAGGTAAAAGCTTCTTTCTTTTTATTTATTTTTCTATTTCTAATTTCATTTTTATTTTTTGGGCGGTTTCTTTGGCGTTTCTTTTTGCCTGTATTTGCTTTTTCTACCTCTTCACTTATAGAGCCAGATGCAACTTCTATCTTTATTCCTAACAATTTTTCAATCGCTCTTAATAATGAAATCTCAGCAGGTGAACAAAAGGCAATTGCTTTTCCGCTTTTTCCTGCACGGGCGGTGCGCCCAATGCGATGCACATAATTTTCTGCTACTTCGGGTAAATCATAATTATAAACGTGCGAAACGCCCGAAATATCAATGCCGCGCGCAGCAACATCGGTTGCAACCAAAATTTCAATCTCACCAGATTTAAATTCTCTAATCGCTCTATCGCGCTGCCCTTGGCTTTTATTGCCATGAATTGAGCCAGCTTTAAAACCGCGCTCAACTAGGTGTTTTTTAAGTTTTTCTGCGCCATGTTTTGTGCGGCAAAAAACTAATGATATATCATCTTTATTATTAGCCAAACAATCTTTTAATAAATCTGCCTTAGTGCGATTGCCAATAAAATGCACGCTTTGCGAAACTTTATCAGCCGCTTTATTTGGTGGTGCAACGGCAACTCTTTTTGGATTTGTTAAAAATGCCTTTGATAAATCTTCAATAGATTTTGGCATAGTGGCAGAAAATAACATTGTTTGACGAGGCGTGCCAAGCATTTTTGCAATTTGTTTTAAAACATGAATAAAACCAAGATCAAGCATTTGGTCTGCTTCGTCTAAAACCAAATATTTTACCTCATCAAGATAAAGCGCTTTTCGATCTACTAAATCCATCAAGCGCCCTGGTGTCGCGACCAAAATATCGCTCCCTCTTCCCAGTTTTTGCCTTTGCACATTTATCGATGCACCACCAACAACCACATTCACTTTTAAATGCGCATGTTTAACAAATGAGCGAATATTTTGCGCTATTTGATTTGCCAATTCACGCGTTGGTGCTAAAATTAACGCCCTTACTTCTTTAGCTTTTGGGCTATCATCTTTTTCTTTCATTAAATGCTGAATAAGTGGCAAAGAAAAAGCCGCGGTTTTGCCCGTGCCAGTTTGTGCCAACCCCATAATATCATGGCGTTGCATGATTAAAGGAATGGCTTGAGCTTGAATGGGAGTTGGGGTTTTATAATCTAATTCTTTTATCGCGCGAATAATAACGGGGGATAAGCCAAATTCTTCAAAATCTACTATATTTTCCAAAATATTTCTTTCTTTAAAGTTATTTTACAAAACCAACAATATCGCGAACATCGCTCATTGTTTTAGTGGCAATTTCGCTAGCGCGGTTTGCGCCATCGCGTAAAATATCTTCTATTTGTTTAGGGTCATCAAGATAGCGCGCCATTTCTGCGTTCATTGGCGCTAATTTTTCAACTGCTAATTCAGCGAGGGCTGGTTTAAAAACTCCAAAACCTTGCCCACCAAAATCATCTAAAACCTCTTGTTTTGATTTGCCACAAAGGGCGGCAAAAATTCCAACTAGGTTATTTGCTTCTGCTCGCCCCTCTAAACCTTTTTCTTCACTTGGTAAAACTTCTGGGTCTGATTTTGCTTTTTTAATTTTTTTAGCAATTCTGTCAGCATCATCGGTTAGTGAAATTCTGCTTAAATCTGATGGATCAGAGGAGGACATTTTTTTTGCTCCATCACGAAGCGACATAATGCGCGCGGCAGAGCCGGCAATTAGCGGTTCAGTTATTGGGAAAAAATCTACCCCAAAATCATTGTTAAATTTCGCCGCAATATCGCGGGTTAATTCAAGATGCTGTTTTTGATCATCGCCAACGGGCACATGGGTTGCTTTATATAATAAAATATCCGCTGCCATAAGTGCGGGATATGCAAAAAGCCCTAATGATGATTTTTCGGCATTTTTGCCTGCTTTATCTTTAAATTGTGTCATGCGGCTCATCCAGCCCATGCGCGCAACACAATTAAAAATCCATGCCAGTTCTGCATGTTGAACAACTTGACTTTGGTTAAAAATAATTGATTTTTTAGGGTCAATCCCCGCCGCTAAATATGCCGCGGCAACTTCTAGGGTCGAGCGGTGTAATTTTTTTGGGTCTTGCCAAACGGTAATCGCGTGCATATCCACCACGCAATAAATGCAATCATGAGTTTCTTGGAGCGGCACAAAGCGTTTTATTGCACCTAAATAATTGCCCAAATGCAAATCACCCGAAGGCTGAATACCCGAAAATACTCTATCTTTAAAAGTCATCATTTTTCCTTAAAAATATATCTCAGGCTTGTTTGTCTTAGTTTGAATAAAAATTCAACTTTCTTTTTTAAGAAATTTTGTAATATCTCTTAAATTTATCACTCTTAAAAAATGAATAGCTAAAAAATAAAACCCAATTCCAACGCCAATAACAAAACCAAGACTAAACATCTGTAAAATAAACCCTGCTTGCCCAACTAAATATATATTAAGAGGAATAGAAATTAAAAATAGCAATATAGCCATAAAAAAACTTATAATTATTATCAAGCTATATTGTTGCACTTGAAATTTTGAAACTTCAAAATGCCCCTTAATAGATAAAGTAACAAACAACAAAACAACATTAACCCAAGCCGCAACTGAAGTTGCAATAGCAATGCCAATATGTTCAAGGGTTGGAAATAATATAAGGCTTAGAGTTATATTTAACGCAACAGAAATTGCAGCAAATATGGCTGGTGTTTTTGTATCTTGGCGCGCAAAAAACGCTGGTAAAAATAATTTTATAAAAACAAATGCCGGCAAACCAAAAGAAAAAGCAACCAAAGCATTTGAAGTTGCTTTTGCATCAATCGCACTAAAAGCACCATGCTCAAACAAAGTAGAAATTATCGGGTGCGCCAAAATAATTAAACCCGCACTTGATGGTAAAGTAAAAATTAAAGCAAATAACATCGATTTATCCATTACCTCTTTTGCTTCTTTGTTTCTATTTCCTTTTAAATGGCGTGATAATTCGGGCAATAAAACCACTCCAATTGCAATTCCAATTAAACCAAGAGGAAGCTGATAAAGCCTATCGGCATAATTCAAATAAGCAATTGCCCCATCAGCATTAGAGGCAATGCTTGTGCCAATAAGAATATTTATTTGTGTAACGCCGCCAGTTAAAATAACAGGCACAGCCAAAAACCAAAATTTTTGGATTTGTTTATTAAACCTTGGTATTTGTAATTTTGGCATCATGGCAGTTTTTTTCAAACCCCAAACAACCAATAAAACTTGTGTTATTCCACCAATTAAAACTCCAAT
>Ga0256834_1002187_pt1 | contig 12525 bp, 11 predicted proteins | sample 4281140metaG_FD_190536 | JGI IMG/M metagenome (GOLD analysis project Ga0256834, IMG submission 190536) | Hydrothermal vent microbial communities from East Pacific Rise, Pacific Ocean - 4281-140 | ecosystem: Environmental > Aquatic > Marine > Hydrothermal vents | place: Pacific Ocean: East... | reverse complement strand
AGGTATGGTGAGCGTTGAGCTTAGGGACGTTTCCAAACGGTGGGAGGGCTTCGAGCTTCGCGTTGACATCTCGGTGAGGGACGGCGAGTTCCTAACGCTGCTCGGTCCGAGCGGCTGCGGAAAGACGACGACGCTGAGGATTATAGCGGGCCTTGAAAGGCCGGACACCGGAAAGGTTCTTTTCAGCGGGAGGGACGTCACCGAGCTGAGGCCCTACGAGAGGAACATAGGCATAGTCTTTCAGGACTACGCCCTCTTTCCCCACATGACGGTCTTCAAGAACATAGCCTTTGGACTTGAGATGAGGGGACTTCCAAAGGAGGAGATACGGAGGAAGGTTGAGTGGGCGCTCGAACTCGTTGGTCTCTCGGGCTTTGAAAACAGGTACCCGGAACAGCTCTCCGGCGGACAGCAACAGAGGGTTGCACTCGCGAGGGCTTTGGTTATTGAGCCGGAAGTTCTGCTCCTCGACGAACCGCTCAGCAACCTCGACGCGAAGATAAGGGAGCGCCTCCGCTCCGAGATAAGGCGGATTCAGCGGGAGCTTGGAATAACGACGATTTACGTTACCCACGACCAGGAGGAGGCTATGGCGATAAGCGACAGGATAGCAGTGATGAACGTCGGCAGAATCGAGCAGGTGGGAGAACCTCTGGAACTCTACTACCGGCCGAGGACGGAGTTCGTGGCGCGCTTCCTCGGAACGAGCAACATAGTCGAGCTTGAGGCCCAAAACGGGGTCGCAAAGCTTGGGAACCTCGAGTTCAATGTGGGGGTAGACGGAAAGGTCCGGGTCTTCTTCAGGCCGGAGAGCGTTGTCGTGGTGAAGGGAAGTGATGCAAAGGTTATAGACTACGAGCTTCTCCCTGGCAGAATTAGACTGAAACTCGACGTCGAGGGGGTTGAAATAATCTCGGAGAGACTTCTCAGCGAGCTACCCTTCGAGCCGAAGTCGGTTCCCGAAAGGGTGGGCCTGCGCGTGCTCTCGTACTCCATCCTCGAGCCGTTTAAATGACAGCAGGTAAAGGAAATCGCGTGGATTCCTCACTCCTCCAGCTTTTCCTTGAGGAACTGCTTGAGGACGTAGGGACACTGCTCCTGGATGAACTTCGCGAACTCCTTCATCCTCTTAACGGTAATCTCGCTGACGTAGTGCTCGAACTGGCAGGCGTCGTGCTCAGCTATCTCCGGTGGGATTCCGAGTATGTCCACGAAGAACTTCGTGAGGAATACGTGCTTTGAATACGTCTCCTCCGCTATCTTTCTTCCCTTCTCAGTCAGGAGAATCCTGTCGTACTTCTCGTACTCGACAAGACCCTTCTCGGCGAGCTTTTTGAGTGCATCAACCACGCTCGGCGGCTTAACGTTCATTATCTTTGCTATGTCCTTGACGCGGATAACCCCCTTGTTCCTGTAGAGTATGTACATTGCCTCGAGGTACTCCTCCTCCCTCTTGCTGACCTGCACGGCCCTCACCGGGTTAGGTTCGCCAAAAACCTTTAAGTAGTTTTCCCAAAACTTAAAAGTTTTAGGGAAATCCGGTATCGGTGGTGAGAATGGCGCTCTACTTCATAGGTCTCGGACTCTACGATGAGAAGGACATAACGCTAAAGGGCCTCGAAACGGCCAGAAAGTGCGAGAAGGTCTTCGCGGAGTTCTACACCTCGCTCCTAGCGGGGACGACGATAGACAAAGTGGAGGAACTCATAGGCAAGCCGATAGTCAGGTTAAACAGGGAGGACGTTGAGCTCAACTTCGAGAAAACCGTCCTCCCTGAGGCGAAGGAGAAGGACGTCGCGTTTCTCACCGCCGGAGACCCGATGGTGGCGACGACCCACTCCGACTTGAGAATCCGGGCGAAGAAGGCCGGCGTTGAGAGCTACGTGATTCACGCCCCGAGCATCTACTCCGCGGTGGCCGTAACCGGGCTTCAGATTTACAAGTTCGGAAAGAGCGCCACAGTTGCATATCCTGAGAGGAACTGGTTCCCGACGAGCCACTACGACGTAATCAGGGAAAACCGGGAGCGCGGTTTGCACACGCTTCTCTTCCTCGACATAAAGGCCGAGCGGAACCGCTACATGACGGCGAACGAGGCGATGGAGATACTCCTACAGGTAGAGGAGATGAAGAGGGAAGGCGTTTTCACGCCCGAAACCCTCGTCGTGGTTCTGGCAAGGGCCGGCTCGCTGAACCCGACGATAAAGGCGGGCTACGTCAAAGACATGATTAACGAGGACTTTGGAAGGCAACCCCACGTTCTCATCGTGCCCGGGAGGCTCCACATCGTTGAGGCGGAGTATCTGGTGGAGTTCGCGGGTGCGCCCGAGGAGATTCTGGAGGAGGTTTAGCGAAAGCTTTATATTTTCGCCCGCTCTCCATACTCCGGGCGGGCCCGTGGTCTAGACTGGTTATGACGCCGCCCTCACACGGCGGAGGTCCGGGGTTCAAACCCCCGCGGGCCCACCATTGAAACTTTGCCTTCGCAAAGTTTCATCAAAGTTGGTAGCTCCTTCTGGAAGGCTAAATTTTGAGTGAATTTTCCAATTGAACTGTCGTTTTGAGTGTAAGAACTTCTCCAATTGCTCCCTTTGCAGAGGTCTACTTTTAGAATCGGCACCCGAAGGGCGTCAAAAGAAGAATAAACCCTTTTGTATGGGTTGTTCTGGGTTTCTACTTGAGCCTTTGGAGGGAAGCTACTAACTTTTGGTGAAGCTTTTGGAAAAAAAGCTTCTTCGCAGCCTTTCTCAAAGGCTGTTGTAAAGTTTGTTCGCCTGCGCGACGTCGAGCTTTGCTCGACGCGAGGGACAACAGTCCCGCAGAGTTTGACTAAATCTATGACTCATTTCATGCTCTTAACATGGAGTTTGATAAGAAAAAGCTGGAGAATGCTTTGAAGCTTACCCCTGAATTCTACCACATCAAAGGTGAGTTTTGGAAGGGTTTGATTAAAAAGCTCGATTACATTTTTCTTTGAAAGCCTCGCCCTTCAGGGCGGGGAGGAGGTCAGATCGGCAATTCTACCAACTACTTCATACCCAAGAACTCACGCCCTAACTGGGAGGGATGATAGAAAGGAATTGAAGAACCGAGTCAAATGCTCTCTTTGTAGTTTATGCATTCCCTCCAGAGAAAGGTTTATAAGTCAACCCCTTCAACGCCCAGCGGTGATTAAAAACCACCTTTCTTGGAGGTGTTCGCAGTGGAGATGAAGTTCGAGATACCCGTATGCACCTCATGCGGAAAGGAGATAACCCCAAGGGAGCACGCCACCCACTTCGTCTGCCCGAACTGTGGCGAGGCGATAATCTGGCGCTGCGAATCCTGCAGGGTTCTAAGCATGCCCTACAAGTGCCCCAAGTGCGGATGGGAGGGGCCGTGAACCAGGAGGTGAAAAAAGATGAGCGACTACAACATGGTTGCGGTTGTTAAGGTCATGCCGACCGACCCCGAGGTCAACCTCGACGAGCTCGAGGCCAAGCTCAAGGAGGCTCTTCCTGAGAAGTTCGGCCTGGCAAAGGTTGAGCGCGAGCCCATAGCCTTTGGTCTCGTCGCCCTCAAGTTCTACGTCCTTGCCAAGGACGAGGAGGGCTACGACCTGGAGCAGGTTCTCGAGGCCTTCAGACAGGTTGAGAACGTCGAATCGGCCGAGGTCGAGACAATTTCGAGGATTTGAGGGCTTCGCCCTCTTCGTCTGCTTCTTAAACCTTCTTGCCCTTCTATTGGTGTACCAAACATAACATCTCGAATTCATGGATTCTGAACTCGTATGCAACGGACAGATTTAGAGAAGAACAGAGGGCTCAAAGCCCCAAGCTCAGGCTCAGCTTCGGCCTCTTCCACTCGTCGAGTATCGAGCGGAGCTCCTCGTTTTCCACCTTCGCGTATAGCTCGTCGAAGCGCTTCTTTGCTTCGTCGTCTCCGGCGCGCCAGCGCGCCAGCTCTCCAATGGCTCTGAAGAAGTACGCCGTATCGTCCTCGAAGAGCTCGGCAAAGGCCTCCATGTTCCTCGCTATCGTGTCGTAGGCGTTCTCGTTGAACAGCCCCTCGATGAAGTCAACTAGCGTGTCGAAGACGACGCCGAATATATCATCACTCACGTTAATTGCCTTGAGCAGGGCCTCGCGGAGGGCCTTGAAGGCCCTATCATAGTCTTCCCTGCCCGCATGAATCTCGGCCTCGACAAGCTTGGCGTTTATCTCAATCTCGTCGTCGCGCGGGTTCCTGAGGACTTCCTCAATCAGTGCCTCGGCGGTATCGTAGTTCCCGAGCTCGTAGTGGAAATGGGCTAAGTCGAGCAGGCTTATGAGCCCGTTCTTCTCATCGCCGATGCGCTCGAATATCTCTCTCGCACGCTCCATCAGCTCTATGGCCCTCTCGCTCTCGCCAAGTTCGTCGTAGTTCACCGCGAGGTTCGCCAATGTCAGCGCTATCTCCCTGTCGTTCTTCAGGACGTTCTCCTCGTGCTCAAGGAGTTTCTGGTACGTCTCTATAGCCTTTTCAGGCATTCCGAAGTGCTCGTAGGCATCGGCGAGGTAGTAGAGCGCCGTCGCGTACTCCTCCGGGTCGTCCTTCTTCCCCTCAACGACCCGCTTGTAGAGCTCTATCGCGCTCTCGACGTCGTCGAGGTGAGCGTAAACGTGCCCAATCTCGTGGAGCAGGTCGTAGGGGTCGTCGCACTGAACGGCAACTTCTCCAAGCCTCTTGAGCTCTTCTCTAAGCTCCTCCTCGCTTTCTATCGCATCAATGTAATCGTCAAAGAGCTCCAAAAGCTTCTCGCAGTCCTTCCTGCTCAAAGCCTTCTCCCACTCTTCCTTGAGGTTCATTTCACATCACCGCCCTTCGGTTGGCAGGACGGGTTAAAAACGTATGGTGTGCCCAGGTCTGGAGGTGGTGGAGACCAACTAAAATCGTCAACTACATCTTGAACATGCGTCAATTCATTGTCGCTCTCACTTATTTTTTCACATCATATTGTCATTTTGCCTGTCAGCTATCGGTATGACTCACAATTTTATTGATATTCTGTCGTACATTTTTCAGAAAGTTGGTCAGAGTGTCCACATGTTCAAGGGGAAGTGTTATAGGGGTCATGCCTTGAGGAGAACCTGGATAATTTATCCAGGTGGTTTGTATGGAAACCGTGAGGGGAAAGGATATCATCCAAGAGTACGCCGGCTGGAGCAGTCTGGACGTCCTCGAAAATGCGAACCGCTATCCCGGTCCAACCGGCTTCTTCGCCTACGTTATGGAGGAAGCTCTAAAGGAGAGCATCTCGCTGGTTCCGAAGGAGGGCAGGGAGGCGCACTTCTCTGGAGACATTTACATCCACAAGCTCCCCTACAGCCTCTACATCCCCTACTGCACCGGCCACAGCACCGCGAGGCTACTCGAAAAGGGCCTCAAGACGCCGACGATTGTTTCCCGGCCGGCTAGGCACTTCGACACCTACGTCGACCACATAGCGAACTACCTCATAACGATGCAGCACTACTTCAGCGGTGCCCAGGCTTTGAGCTCGGTCGAGTGGTACGCGGGGCCCTTCATCAGGAAAGAAAGCCTGGACAGACGTAAAATCAGGCAACAGATTCAGAGGCTGGTTTACAACCTCAACTACCCGAGCAGGGTGGGAATGCAGACTCCATTCACCAACTTCACCGTAACGCTCGACGCTCCCAAAAAGATGCTCGAGGGCGACCACGCGGTTTACGCTGGAGAGAAGGTCGAACCGCTCGGCGAGTACGAGAGGGAAGCCAAAGAGTTCTTCATGGCCTTAACCGAGGTTCTCCGCGAGGGGGACGCGCTCGGCCAGCCCTTCACCTTCCCGATTCCGACGCTGATGGTCACTGCCAAGATGCTCTGGGACGACCCTGAGATATTTGAGGCGGTCTTTGGAACGGCGTCTAAGCGCGGGAGCTTCTACTGGCTGAACACGAACGTCGTTGACCCTGATGCGAGCTACGCGATGTGCTGCAGGATTGCCATCGACAAGACCGAGATGGCCTTTGCCTTCGGCGTCTCGGGAAAGAGCGCCGAGGAGGAAGCGCTGGAGAGGCTTGAAAGGGGGCGCTTCGGCGGACTCTGGGCGATGCCCGACGTCACCGGCTCGGTGAACGTTACGACCGTGAACCTCCCGAGGCTCGCCCTTAAGGCCGGAGGAGACGACGATAAGTTCTGGGAGGAGTACGAGAGGGTTCTCGAGGTCGTGAGGAGAACAACGGACTGGTTCAGGGAGCGCTACGTGAGGCTTATCACGGCTTACCGGCACATGTACAGCATGATTCACCTCTACCTTGAGGAGTTTCCGAGCAGTCACTTCAACACCGTCGGAATCCTCGGCCTTCCGGAAGCTGCCTCGATTTACCTCAACGAGCCGAAGCTCTGGGAGGAGGGAACGAGAAAGGACTGGCTGAAAGCTGCGGAGCTGATGAAGGAGATGGTGGAGTTCGCGACTGCCAAAGCGAGGGAGTGGATGAAGGAAACCGGAACGCCCTGGAACGTGGAAGAGGTTCCCGGTGAGAGCGCCGCGGCGAAGCTCGCCATAAAGGACCTCCGCGAGTTCTCGGAGCTGAAAGAGTACCTCAGCGACCCGGAGAACCCCATTTACTCGACCAGCGTGGCGCCCTACTACGGTTCCCTGGAGCTGGCCGACAGAATACGGATTGAGGAGAAGGTCCAGAGGAGCTTCACAGGTGGGGTGATGATGCACATCTTCCTCGGCGAAGAGCCGGACCCCGAAGCCCTTGCGAAGCTCACTAAGAGGCTCATGAGAACGGAGCTCGTCTACTGGAGCTACACTCCCGCAATAACCGTCTGCAACGCCTGCGGTTACTCAACTACCGGCCTGCACACCCACTGCCCGCGCTGCGGGAGCGAGAACGTCGAGATATGGAGCAGAATAATCGGCTACTACAGACCGCTCAAGAACTGGAACCCCTTCAGGAAGAAGGAGTTCTGGACGAGGAGGCACTACTCTCCCTGATTTCTTTTCTGGGGGTGTTTCTATGCTCACGAGCGGGTGGAAGAGCGTCAGCATGGTCGACGTTCACGGGAAGGTTACCTTCACGCTCTGGCTCTGCGGATGCAACCTCAGGTGCCCCTTCTGCCACAACTGGCGCATAGCGGAAGGCCTCGACTGCTTCCCCCTCGATAGAAAAGCCCTCCTCGACGAGCTCGAGGCGAGCGCGTTTCTCATTGACTACTTCCACGTTACGGGTGGAGAACCGCTGATGCAGTGGAGAGAGCTAAGCTCGCTCTTCGCGGAGGTTAAGCTTCTCGGTGTTCCGATAAGCCTCAACACAAACCTAACCCTCGTCGGACCCCTTAAAAAGCTCCTGAAGGCTGACCTGGTGGACCATATAGCGACCGACCTCAAGGCTCCTCCGGCACTGTACGGTCTTCCCGAAAGGCCCGCGGAAAAGCTCTGGAGGCTCTTCCTGAAGGGCCTTGAGATTGTTTCGGACTACGGAGTTCCGCTCGAACTCAGAATTCCTGTGGCGAAGGGCTTTGACGCGTGGCCGTACATAGAGGAGGGCCTGCGGAGGATTGAAACGGACTTCTACGTTGTCCTGAACCCGCTCGTAGGAAGGCCCCTAACGAACCCCCGGGACGAGAGCTGGTGCTCAGAACACTGCTGGCCGGAGGAGGAGGTTGAAGCACTCAGGGAGAAGCTTGAGGAACTTGGCATTAAGGTTCACGTGAACCACTTTGGTTGAAAACCTTCGGTTTTAAAAAGTGTTAAAAATTGCCTCTTTCTCTCGAATTTTGTATTACCAAATCTAAAATTAGTGGCACGAAGGTGGTGAAGGTGAGCCTCCGGAGGGCCTTCCTCGGCCTTTTGCTGATGAGCGTGATGCTTTTGGCCGTTGCAGGAAGCGGGTGCATAGGAACCGCCTCCCAAACCTCGTCCCCAACCTCAACAGCCAAGTCCCCCACCATAACGGCAACCCCCAAGTACCCGGTAAAAATCACCGACTTCTCCGGAAGGGTGGTAACAATAAAGAGTCCCCCCAAGAGGGTGATAGTCCTGTCGGGCTACTGGGCGGAGATAATGACCATTCTCGGCGTCCAGAATACGATAGTGGGGATAGGAAAGTACGTCCGCTACGACCCGTACGTGCCGAAGTTGGTCAGGGACAAGCCCGTCGTCGGGAGCAACTTCGAGGGCCTGAACTGGGAGACCGTGGTCTCTCTGAAACCCGACCTGATAATAATGGACTGGTACGGGGGCAAATACGCGGACGGCCAGACCCTTAAAAAGGCCGAAGAGCTGGGGATACCGGTTATAGCCCTGAGCGCCAAGAGCGTGGGAGACAACATAAGGGTCGTCGAGATACTCGGAAAGGTCTTCGGAAAGGAGGAAAAGGCCAACGAACTCGCGAACTGGATGAGTGAGAAACTCGACAACGTGAAGAAGATTGCCTCTGGAATAAAGGACAGGAAAAACGTCCTCATGATAAACGCCCCGACCGACTTCAGCAAGCCGATAACCGTCTTCGCCAAGGGCAGTGCGTGGGCGAGCATAATCGACCTCGTCGGCGCAAACAACCTGGCCTACGAGAAGAATTTCAGCACCCCGTGGCCTCAGCTTGACCTCGAGAAGATAATCTCCTACTGGGGAAACGAGACCGACGTTCTGATAGTGGTGTCGTTCAGCAACAGCACCCTCCAGAAGGCCATCCAGGAGATAAAGACAGACCCGAGGTGGAGGGCGATTAAGGCCGTTCGTGAAGGCCACGTTTACGGCGTACTCGCGGGTTCAGAGGGCTTCCTCGACTGGGGGCCGCGCATCATAGTCGGCATCTACCAGATAGGGGACATAATATACCCCAACTACTACCCCGACTGGAGAACAGTCGCGAAGGAACTGCTCGAGAAGTTCTACGGGATGAAGTACAACTCCTAGCCCTGACGGGGGGCCTGACGTGAAGCTAAAATTCAGGAACCTCCTCTTTGTTTTTCTGCTCGTTTCCCCCCTCTTTTCTCTCATGGTCGGGCTGTGCGTTGGAACGTACCGGATTCCTCCGTCTCTCGTCGTTAAGATGCTCGGAACGGCGGTCTGCGGAAGGCTTCTGCAGGTTGTTCACTGGGCAACGCTCGGCAAGGTAAGCATAGACCTGAACACGGGCTATCCCTACGTCCCGAGGGTCATACTGTTCGACATAAGACTGCCCAGGGTTCTGCTGGCGATGGCGGTCGGTTCCGCCCTGTCCGTATCCGGCGCGGTTCTCCAAGCAATCTTCCGCAACCCACTGGTTAACAGCTACATACTCGGGATTTCCTCGGGAGCCGCGTTCGGGGCGGCGCTCGCGATTGGACTGTCCCTGTCCCTTGGGGTAACGCCCCTGGCTTTCATCTTCGCTCTCATCGCGGTTCTGCTGACGGTTTCCCTGGCCAGAATAGGCGGCCGCGTTACCCCAATAACGCTGGTTCTGGCTGGTATAATAGTCAACGCCTTCTTCTCGGCTTTAACTTCCCTCATGCAGTTTTTGATGAACAAGGAGCAGCTGGCCAGCATAGTTTACTGGCTGATGGGGAGCTTCGCCAACACGGACTGGAAGGCCGTGGAAGTTGCCCTCCCCGTGGTTCTTGTCGGGTGTGCCGCCGTCTACGCGATGCGCTGGCAGCTCAACGTTCTGTCCTTCGGTGAGGAGGCCAAGCTCGTCGGCATCGAAAGCGAGAAGCTGAAGACGGCCTTCATAGTGATAGTCTCAATGATTACGGCCGTCTCGGTGGCGTTCTGCGGAGTCATAGGGTGGGTCGGACTCATGGTTCCCCACCTCGTCAGGATGGCCTTCGGTCCGGACCACAGAACGCTTATTCCCCTGACGATAACCGTCGGCGCATCCTTCCTGGTTCTGGCGGACACGCTTGCGAGGTCGGTCACAACCTGCGAGATACCAATCGGGATAATCACGACCCTTCTGGGGGTTCCCTTCTTCGCCTACCTCCTCAGGAAGACGGGGGGTGGGTGGGGTGCTTGAAATCAGGGGGCTGTCCTTCAGCTACGCAAACTTCTCGGTTGAGGACGTTAACCTGACGGTCGGTGAGGGGGAGCTGGTAACTCTCCTCGGCCCCAACGGAAGCGGCAAAACGACAATACTCAAGGCGATTTACGGACTGCTCAAACCCACGGAAAGGTGCGTCTACATAGATGGAAAGGATTTCCACGGGCTGTCCTTCAGGGAGAGGGCCAAGCTGGTCGGCTACGTGCCCCAGTCCCACTCGCCTCCTTTTCCGTATCGGGTGATAGACGTCGTCGTTACGGGCGTTGCCTCCCAGCTCTCGCCCTGGGAAAGTCCGGGGAAGGAGCACTACGAAAGGGCGCTCGAGAAGCTCCGCCTCCTCGGCCTCGAGCACCTGAAGGACAGACCGTACACGCAGCTGAGCGGGGGGCAGATGCAACTCGTCCTGATAGCGAGGGCGCTCGTTCAGGAACCCACGGTTCTCCTCCTCGACGAGCCAACGGCCCACCTCGACTTCAGGAATCAGGCCCTGGTTCTGGGAATCGTGAGAAGGCTCGCCAGGGAGGAGAACATCTCGGCGTTAATAACACTCCACGACCCCAATCTGGCCTCCCTCTACTCCGACAGGATAGCCCTGGTAAAAGACGGCAGGATTAAAGCCGTTGGAAAACCCGAGGAGGTTCTGGGGGAGGAAACCCTGGCGGAGGTTTACGGCATCCCAGTTCGCGTTCTCGAGTTCGAGGGCATGAAGCTGATACTTCCCGAGAAGGAGGTGCCCGAATGATATGCGTGATACTTGGCTATGGTGCGAGACCGCTCCCGCTCGTCAAGCGAGTTGCTAAAGAGGAAGGCCTAGAGTGCGCGGTTCTGACCGACCAGAACTGCGGAAAAGAGCTTGAAAAGATTGAGAGCGCTAAGGTCGTGTTCGTCTACGCCCACGAACTCCCCGATGAGGTCGAGGAACTCCTGAGGAAGAGCGAAGCCAAGGTAATCGCCTGCGGGGGACTGGAGGGCTTATCAAACGTTCCAGAGGAGGTCGTTGTTAAGGCGAAGAGCTACTACGTCCTAGGAGGCGAGAGGAACCTCAGAAACCTGCTGAGGTTTCTGGCCAGCCTCGCCGGAGCGAACGTTGACTACGAGGAACCCCGGGAAGTTCCAATGCACGGGATATACCACCCCAGATTCGGACTCTTTGAGAGCCTTGAGGATTTCCTGAAGGTCTACAAGAGAAGACCCCTGGTCGGGATACTGTTCTGGAGGAGCGCCTGGCTTTACCACGACTTCACAATCATAGAGGAGGTAATAGATACCCTCGAAAGGGAGGGACTGGGCGTAATCCCGGTCTTCACCTACGGGAAGGACTCAAGGACGGGACTCGGGACCGACATAACCGAAACAACTGAGCGGTTCTTCACGGAGGACGGAAAGCCGGTAATCGAGGCCCTCATCAGTTTAATATCCTTCGGAACCGTCGAGCTGAAGAACCTGACCAGGCTCAACGTTCCGGTGTTCAGCCCGATACGGTCGTACTACCAGTCGGTGGAGGAATGGAGGAACAGCGAGCTGGGAGTTGACTACATGACCCAGGTTTACGGGGTCATACTCCCCGAGATAGCGGGCGCGATTGAACCCATCTTCATCGGCGGGACGAGGAACGATGGGGGCTACAAGAGGGGCGAGCCTTACGGGGTGCACGCCGAATACCTGGCCAAGAGGGTGAAGAGGTGGGTGGAACTCAGGAGGAAGCCAAAGAAGGACGTCAGGATAGCGATTGTCCTGATAAACCCCCCGTGCAAAGGGCTTGAGGCGAACGTTGCGGTTGGACTCGGCCTAGACGTTCCCGAGAGCGTTGTCAGACTCCTGAGAAAGCTCAAGGAGCTCGGCTACAACGTTGGCGAAGACCTGCCCGAGAGCGGTGAGGAACTCATAAGGATGATTCTCGAGAGGAAGGCTATAAGCGAGTTCAGGTGGACGAGCGTTGAGGATATAGTAGCCAGCGGAGGGGCATTAGACTTCGTCGGCCTCGAGGATTACCTCGAGTGGTTCAGCGAACTTCCCGAAGACCTCAGGGAGAAAATAATCAGGGACTGGGGAAGGCCTGAGGAAGTCCTCTCGGGAGAGTTTCAGAAGGGGCTGAAGGGCATCGAGAGGTTCACAAGAGCCCTCGTCGGAATGGTCTACGAGGGTAAGTTCGTGGTTCCGGGCCTGAGGTTCGGGAACGTCCTCATAACCCCCCAGCCGAAGTTCGGCTGTGCCGGTCCGAGATGCGATGGAAAGGTCTGCAGGATTCTCCACGACCCGAACGTCGTCCCGCCTCACCAGTGGTGGGCGGTCTACAGGTGGATAACCCGGAAGTTCAAGGCAGACGTGGTCGTTCACTTCGGAACGCACGGCTACCTAGAGTTCAGACCCGGCAAGGGCGTTGGCCTGTCGCCCTCGTGCGTTCCGGAAGCGACGATAGACGACGTTCCCCATGTCTACGTCTACGCCGTCTCAAACCCGATGGAGGGCGTAATCGCAAAGAGGAGGGGCTACGCCCTTCTTGTGGACCACCTGTACC
>Ga0256834_1002186_pt1 | contig 12529 bp, 10 predicted proteins | sample 4281140metaG_FD_190536 | JGI IMG/M metagenome (GOLD analysis project Ga0256834, IMG submission 190536) | Hydrothermal vent microbial communities from East Pacific Rise, Pacific Ocean - 4281-140 | ecosystem: Environmental > Aquatic > Marine > Hydrothermal vents | place: Pacific Ocean: East... | reverse complement strand
GGAACCACCTCCCAATCCATTGCCAACAGATTAGAACTACTAACACACAAAAACAGCAGGGCAATTAAATATTGCTTATATGCATAAGAGGGGAAAGCTCTTAATACAATACCGAATAAATTTAAGTTATTCCCCATACCCGCCATAATAACCACCATAGTATCCTGCCACCCCTTTTCTGCTCTTATTAAGAATTAGCCCCACGACCTTCTCTTCATCGATCTCTGAGAGCGCAGCTTTTACCTCACCTTTGATACTTTTGCCTGCTTCAACAACCACAATAATCTGCCCCATAATATGGGTCAACACAGTCGCCTCCGTAGTCGCTAAAAGCGGTGGTGCATCAAAAAGGATAATACGATCGGAATATCTTGAGGAGAGTTCTTTGGCAAGGTCCCTCATCATGTCACTTGCTATCAGCTCTGTTGAGTAGGTCTGGCGTCTACCCGCAGGAATAATTTTAAGTTTTGGATTATCTGTTGATAGAATAACACTCTCAACCCCGCCCTCTTTCCCCTCAAGCAAGTCGGTCAAACCGAGACAGTTATCAACACCAAGCATTTTTGAGACAGAGGCTCTAATTACATCCCCATCAATAAGTAAGACCGTTGAGTCTCTCTCCATTGCCATACTCATAGCAAGATTTAAACTTGTAAATGACTTCCCTTCTCCTGGCAATGCACTTGTAACCATAACCAAGTTACCAAACGGAACTGGTGCAGCTCCTTTTCCAAAAGCATTCCTTAAGATAGGCCGTTTTATGGCCCTATACTCCTCTTCTAAATTCCCAATTTCATATTTAGGCGTAATAAAACCAAGTTTGTTGAGATCATCATAGTCTAATGTAATTTGTGTATTTTTTGATGGTTCACTGCCAATAGCCACATGAGTATCGACTAATTTATCATCAGTTTCAGTAGTCTCTCTAGAGTGTACATCCTTCGTATTATCAAGAACATTTGACTCATCAGGAGTAGCTATTTTCTCTACATGTAACTTTTTAGATGATGTTTCAACACTTGATACCCCATCTTCACTTTTAGAAGTCGGTAATTTTGTTGACCGCTCCTTCTCATTTTTCTTCTGTAAACGACCAATAGCTTTTTCTATACTACTCACATTAGCCCCCTTATTGCCAGAATGAATTGATCAACACCACCAATAAAATAGATAGCTTCAACAACAGCAAAAAATAGAATAAGTATCATTGAGAAAACAATAAAAAAGAATACTTCAATGCTTCTTTTTCTTTTAAGTTCAGGTGTCCAAATTCTAGAAACCGAGCCAAAAACAGGAAATTCTGTCTCTCTTCTCAAGATTGAGGTGTCAAAATAGACCGGCTTTAATTGAGATAAAAGGAAAGCTAAAGCGCCTCCAAGAGCAAATGCAGCAAGTAGAACTACAGCAGATAAAAGTTCACGTTTTGATGAGACAGGGGTAGAGGGAACATGTGGTGGGTCAATGATTCTGAACTTTACATTATCCCCTGCTTCATCAACATCTTTAGACATTGCGGCAGACTCTCTACGTTGACTCAAAGTATCGAAGTTACTCTTGTTAATCGCATAATTACGATTCAGTCGAGCTAGTGCAGCTTCAACCTCGGGAATTGTATTCATCAGGCGCTCAGTCTCTTCAACCCGTTTAAAAAACTCCCGCTCCCTAACCTTTAGAGCTGCCACCTCAGCCTCAACGGTTGCCAGCTGGAGTTTTAACTGATCAAGAGCCTCATTTTCGCCCATAACCAGCACCCCTTTAGTATTTGAACTTACTCTTTTTTGCTCATCTCTCTCCTCTGCTTTCACTTCCAAAGAGGCAATTTTCCTTTGAATCTCAATAATATCGGGGTGTTGTTCCGTGTATTTCAGAAGTAACTCATCCTGAATCTGCTCAAGCGCAGTAATTCGTCGCTGGAATGGGTTTGTCTCCTCCTCTTCAGTTACAGGTTCTGCTTCAGCTGATTCAGCCTGATTGAGCAATGCATTAAGTTGTTTCTTTAGCTCATCACGCTGATTTTCAGCCTCAGCCAAATTTAGTTTTTCATTTTGATGTTGCAGTTTCACCTGCTGAAGGCGTTGAAAAATATCTCCGCCTTGACCCGGTAGTTTTCCTACATTATTCCTTTTAAACTCAGTTAATCTATTCTCAGCGGCAACAAGTTTTGCTTCATAAGCTGCAATTTGTTCATTTAAAAAGCGTTTTGCTGTTTCTGCCTCTATTCGCTCATCACCAATTGAAGATTCAACAAAAATATTCAATAATTCTTGAACGACTCTCTTTGCCACCTCTGGATTTTCATGGGTATATTTTATAGTAAAAAGATTTTTACCTCTGCCACGGGTAATTGATATCTTTTTTATCATCATTTGAGTTAGAGCATCCATCTCCTCATCATTTTCGACAGTCAAATCAAGATCAGACTCACGAATAACCTGCTCAATATTTGGCCGACTAAGCAATGTTTTTGTCATCATCGCTAGCTGTTCACGAATATCACCTTCAACAGCGAGCCCTTTGAGAAGTGGCTTCAGCACTGATTTTGTATCTACATAGACTCTAGCACTTGCGCCATACTTATCTGGAATTGTATAAACAGCCGCCCACCCAACAAGAGCTACTATCCATGCTACAAAGAGTGCATACCAACGATAGCGCCACCCCGAGCGTATATGGTTTATCACCTCATCTAGAAGATCTTTCATTAATCAATTACAACCTATAAATTCATAATTAGGGAAGCTATGAACAAGTCATGATTGTTTTTACTGGCTGAAATTGCCCCAATTTGTCCCGAAGATCGTCGCAATAGAGCGACTATTACCACTCACTTCAAAACAAATTGAAACAATTTCATCTCAGCCTAAACTCAACCAGACTTATTCAGAGTTTCCTTAGAGAGATAGTTTTTATATCAAACATTTTCGACCTATCTAGAACCAAGACTCAGGAATTATTAAAATATCACCAGGCTTTACATCAACATTCGCCGAGATATCACCGCCTTTTATAAGGTCATTAAGTCTTACTTTAAATTGCACTTTTTCACCTTCAACTATTCTCACTATTGTAGCTTCATTACCATCAGCAAATTCAGTAAGCCCTCCGACAGAAATAATGACATCCAGCACTGTCATATTTTCCAGATAGCGCAGTGCTTGGGGTTTGGCTGCCTGGCCAACCACACGAATTTGTTCTTCATATCGACCAATGAAACTTGTAATTGAAACAGTCACATGAGGGGACTTAATATATTTTGAGAGCTGCTTCTCAATTTTATTTGCAAGGGTTGTGGCTAATGAACCGCTAGCATGTACATCTTTAACTAATGGCGCAGTGATGTAACCATCTGGCCTAACAGCTACATTTGTACTCAACTCTGGGTTATTCCAGACAAATATTGAGAGTTGATCACCCGGTCCAATTTTGTAGCTAGGGCCTATCTCTTTTACCTCGGCAAAAGCTTGGGCTGTTTTTACATCAACGCTCTTTATCTCTTGAGAGTTACATCCTGCAAGCAGGCCAAGAAGAGAGATGCTAACTATAATTTTATTTATATTAAATCTAACCATTTTTTTACTCCCAATATCCTAGCGGGTCATTTTTCTAAAAGAGTTTTTTGAAGGGCCTTCACTTGTTTTTCCAAGTTTGCACTCAATGTTTTATCACTCAACAGCTCACTTACATGGGAACGCGCCTCTTCATTTTTACCCTGTTTTTCCAACCCGTAAGCTAAGTGATAACGAATTTCACTATTTTTCGACGCCTTAAATGCCTTCTGCAATTGCTCAACACCTCTATCAAATTGACCGTCTGCGATGAGAACCCAGCCATGGGTATCCAAAATTTCAGGAACATTGTCAGCTCTTTTTATTGCCAACTCAGCTATAGATAAGGATTTTTTAATATCACTCTCAAGATAAATAAGAGCCAAGTTGTTAAGAACGAGAGGGTTAGTCGTATCTACTTCAATAATTTTCTCGTAATCAGCGGCAGCATTTTTTAAATCCCCCATACTTTGAAGAATAGAAGCTCGAAAAAAACGAACCTCATGGTTTTTATGTACCTTCAACCACTTCGCTAACTCTGTGAGCGCCATTTTTTTCTTATTCTGCTGAAAGAGTAGTTGAGCCAACTGTAAGATTGGCTCTTTTCTCTCTGAATATTTAACTGCATTTTTAAGGCTTTTTATAGCTCCCTGGTTATCACCCTTTGCTTTTTTTCCATTTGCCATTAACAGATGTGCTGCATAATTTTCAGGGTGTTTGTCAATTAATTGTGAAGCTAATTTGATCGCCTTATCAGGGTTCTTGCTTTGCAACTCCATCTCTATACGAGCCAAAGCAGCAACAACCTCGTTCTTAATTGTCAACTCCATCCGTGTCAAAACAGCACTTGCTTCACTCTTTTTTCCTAGGCTCGTATATATCTTTGCAAGAGCCAAATAGCCACCATTTTGTTTTGGAAAATATTCGGTAATTTTTTCATAAACAATCGCAGCTTCATTGGGTTTATCCATCGCAAGCAGTACTGCAGCATGTTGCACTAATGCTCTTCCACTCTTCTTATCAATAGAAAGGAGCTCTTCAGTGACAGCCAGTGATTTATTCAGCTGTTTACTCTTCAGGTAGTAACGAGCCAAAATCAGCCGAGGTACCCGAGCATTTTTATCAACTTTTCTAGCTTGCTCAAGCCACATCAATGACTTCTCACTTGAACCCGCTTGCTCTTCTAATTGAGCTAGCGCAACCATCACCTGAGTATTTGTTTCATCGCTCTCATAAATGCGAGAGAATCGTTCTCTAGCCCGTTTAATCTCTCCATCTTCCATATCGATTTTGGCAATAGCAAAGCTGGCCCGTAGATCCTTACTGTTTTTCTTCTCTAGCTCAATCAGCTTTACTCTTGCTTCTGCACGTTTTCCATCAAGTAGGTCGATAGTAGCCCCTACTAATTGAACTCGCTCCTCTTCAGGAAACTTGCTATTTATCTCATCGAACACAGACTTCGCTTGCCTGAGGTCTCTTTTTTTCAGATGGGCGTAAACGATCAATAATTTAGCTCTTAATTCATCATCTCCACTTGCAGCATTCAATGTTTCAATAGCATTATCAAATTCACCTCTTTGTAGATAGCTTTTAGCTAACTCCTCACGCAACTGATAGTTTTCGGGTGATGCTTTTGATGCACGTTTATAAAAACTTTGGGCCAGATCCGCTTGATCACCCTGACTCACAGCTCTACCAACCATAGCAAGGATTTGAGCATCATCAACATCTGCGCCGGCTATTGGGGTGAGTACTTCTAACGCATCTTCAGGCAGATTCAACTTCAGGCGAGTGGCGCCTAATATTTTTCTTGCTTGAATATGCGTAGGCACATTTTTAACAAATTTTGTTAGGTGGGTGTTGGCCTGTTCATATTTAGCCAGTGCATATTGAACTGAACCTAACAGTAACAAACTAGGTAAATGGTCAGGGACTCTTGTTACTAAAGGTGAGAGTTTATTCTCTGCAGCAGTATATCTTTTGTTCAAAAAATCATTGAGGGCACTAAAATAGAGCGTCATTGGATGATCAGCTGATATTTTTTCTAACTCTTCAACCTCTGAGGCAAACACTTCACCCTTCTTCAAGACTAAGAGTGTTTTGATAAGCCCTAAATGTGCCCTAAACTCCTCTTGGACATGAAGTTTTTCTTTATAGAGTGCAATAGATTTTCTGTATGCCTCCTCGCTCTCTTTATATTTCCCTTGTTTATTAAATACCGCCCCTTTCAATCGCCAGGCATCTGCAAAACGGGGATCTAGTTTAATCGCCTGATCAAGCCGCTCTAACCCTTCCGTAAAGGCTTCTCTCGAAAAGTCGATCAAAGCTAAACCTGATAGAGCTTGAACTTCAGCAGGATTCCTACTAAGAATTGCGTTGTATTCACTCTCGGCTCTCTTAATATCACCTTGTGCTGCATACACCTTTGCACGTTGCAGATAAAGTTTTTCTTTAGCTTTAGGGCTAAATGACTCTTTAATCTTTATCTTCTCAATAAAACCTGAGAAATCACCCTGCAATACGAGTGCTTCTGCCAAAACAGATACCGCACGCTCACCCTCTCGCTCTGGTGACTTTACTTTTCTTATCTCCTTCTCTGCTGAAGGGGCTTGGCGAGTAGCAATATAAACCTCAGCCAAAGCCAATCTTGCTTGATTATCAGCCGCATCATTTTGCAGTGCATTTTTTAGCTCAATAATTGCCGCACGATACTCTTTCTTGTCTACATGCTGCTGGGCTCTCTCTATTCTCTCTGCATTTGTCAGATCATTGCCACACCCCGTTATCATCAGTAAGAGTACTAAAGCAACTAAAAGAGCCCGTCCAATATTATTTCCCAACATTTTTTTATCCTAAAAGTTAATATCTAACTACGCATGCAATTATAGATGTCTTGGTTCTATATCTAGGTAGCCTTTAGAAAAGGCCTGATTGAATTTAAAGCAAAATCATTCAAATTTGTTCCATAGCTATACCCTACAGCTGTGGTTTTTGGAACAGATAACAATACTCCAGCCAATCCAAATGCCCCTCACCTCTAAAACAGCACTATTTCAGATCATATTTATTCATTAGATCATAGAGAGTGGGGCGACTCACCTCTAAAAACTCAGCAGCACGTGAGATATTACCTTCAGCATGGCTCAGTGCACGTAAAACAGCATTTACCTCTGCTCGCTCTCTCACCTCTCGTAGCCCAAATGAAACATTAGTATCGTCCAAGCTCTCTACTAACTGAAGCTCCTGGGCAGTAATAAGATTGTTTTCAGCTAGAATCGTTGCTCGGCGAATTCTATTCTCTAGCTCACGCACATTTCCGGGCCAACTATAGCTTTCAATGGCGAGTAACGCATCACTCGTGAACCCTTTTACATTGCTCTTTACAGATCTGAATTTTGCTAAAAATGACCATGCAAGCAACACTGCATCCCCCATACGCTCTCGCAGAGCTGGGATATTAATAGCTATCTCAGAGACACGGTAGAAAAGATCCTCTCTAAAGCCCCCTTCTTGGATCATCTGATCTAAATTTTGATGTGTCGCACATACAATGCGGACATCAACAGGAATCTCTTCACGCCCACCAATACGTTCAATAACGCGCTCTTGCAGGAAACGCAGTAGCTTTGCCTGCAGGGCTACCGGCATATCTCCAATTTCATCAAGAAAGAGCGTTCCTCCACTAGCCATCTCAATTTTTCCCAGCGTTCTTTTGGCCGCACCAGTAAAGGCCCCTTTCTCAAAACCAAAAAGCTCTGACTCCAGCAAATTATCAGGGATAGATGCGCAATTGATAGCAACAAAGCTCTTATTAGCTCTATCACTTAAGTCATGAATCGCCCTCGCTATCACCTCTTTACCGGTACCACTCTCTCCTAAGACAAGTGTAGTGACATCTGTAGGTGCAATCTTCTCAACAATCTTACATAGCGACATCATCTCTGGGCTATTTGCAATCACGCCCTTCAATGGTGAGTTCGCTTGCTGTGATAATAAGGCTCTATTCTCTACTTCAATCTCATGCAGCTGATAGGCTCGATCAATGATAACCTTTAAGACATCAGAGTCGATCGGTTTTTGATAGAAGTCGTAGGCTCCCATTGAAATAGCCTCCAACGCATTGGCTCTATCTTCATTGCCCGTCACAACTATGACCTTTGTCTCTGGTGCTATCGCCAATATCTCCCTCAGTGCTCGCAGGCCTTCGCTCGCATTTGCAGGATCGGGGGGTAACCCAAGATCAAGTGTAACAACGGGTGATTTTATTTTTTTCAGAGCAGCAAGCCCAGATTCTCGATCACCCACAATCTCTACTTTGTAATCTTCAAAGCACCACTTTAACTGGTTCTGTAATCCCAGGTCATCTTCAATAATTAGCAAGGGTTTCAATGACTACCTCTCCTTTACAACACAGATAAAACAGACCATTTTGCTACTTTTTACCAACCATATTTTGTAGCTCTATTGTGAAGGTTGTTCCAACACCAACATCACTCTCAACCTGAATTTTCCCACCTAATGAACGTATAAATTCTCTGCTCTCATAGACGCCAATCCCCATGCCAGCATTCCCTTTGGTCGTCTCAAATGGGCGAAATAAGCGATCTTTTATAAAGAGAGCATCCATACCACTTCCATTATCAACTATCTCTATAGTGATAACATCACTAACCCGCTTTAATTTAATAGTGACACACCCTTCTGAGGCTGTTGCTTCTTGAGCATTTCGCACTAAATGACCGAGTACGGAAACAAAGCGGTCATAATCAGCAACAATCTTGGCAGATTTCACCTCAGATTTCAGTACAGGAACGGGGGAGAATCCAGATTGTTCAATAATCACCTCATTTAAAGCATCATTAAGATCAAAAACTTGCTCCCCCCCCTCTTCAAAACGCCCCTTTCTAAGCTGTTTTAATAGGCGATTCATCTTATCAACAGCATGTCCAACCGTACCAATCGCATCTTCCATAAACTCTGGATTGTTTTTATGTTTAGCTGAGTTTTTCACCACCAAATCAAGCTGTGCAATTAAGTTTTTCAGATCATGAACCACAAAAGCTGATAAACGATTGAATGCCTCAAACTGCTGGGCCTCTGCAAGTGCTTCATTAGCTTCAAGAAGAACGAGATAACTAGCAGCTTGTTGGCAGGCTGTTTTTAACAGGTCTCTATCCTCCCAATTAATCTGCCGAGGTGACTGTGGATGCCCCAATATCAAAAAACCATACAAGTTGTACTGATGCCGAATGGGGATAATCAGCCAAATATCTTGCTGTTCATCGAGCCACTCTGGCAGTTCAAGATCATAATAGCGATCAGGCTCTCGGTGGTACTCATCCAATTGTATAATCCAATCCCGCTCCTCAAAGAATTTAATTATGGAGCTATCATGGGCCACTAAATCACTCTGCTCTCTCATCTGTAGAGATTTAACGCAGTGGTAATCACCCCTCTCATTTTGAATCCACAATGCGCCACGGGTTGACTCAACAATATCAGCAACAGCTTTAATCGCCTGCTCCCTTATTTTATCTCCTCTCGCTCCACCAGAAAGGGTCTGAATAAGCTTCAGCCACTCCTCTCTATAGTCATATTTATTACTAAAAAAATGTTTGCTGAGAAAAACTCTTAATCGCGCCCTCAAGCTGGTAGAGAACAGAATCATCATCAGCATGACTAAGGCACAGAAAAAGAAGACCACCTGAACCATGGTGCCCCAATCACCACCAAAAGCCCGTATATAGTACCCCGCAATAGACATACCAAAGAGGTAGAGTCCAGCACCAAATACTGCTGTTGAGTGAAAAACAACCTGGCGTGAGATAAAGATTTTTGTCGACCAAGTGGTTGGATTGCGTGCGGCAGAGATCGCTAACATCGGCACAACAAAAGCGTTGATATAACCTCGTGCCGTCCAGAGTGAGAAGTTCACCTCTTTGAATAGCAGGGCATCGGCATAGAGGAAAAAATCATATGCATAGCTGGCACCAATCCCTAAATAGAGATATTTGACGGCCCAACGCTGATCCACTCGTGTATTTCTAAACAGCTGTTCAACCATAATCAAACCCGCTATTGAGATACCCAGATGGCCAACCATCTGTAAATCAACCGAGTAATCGATTAAAAAACCTGGGGGCAAGCTCGACAGCAGTAACTCTGTTAACAACAGAAGCATCGATATGGAGAAGACAGCAACCGGTACTCGCTGAATAAGTTGCTGTTCCCTGCCAGCTGCCTTCCTGAGAGGTGTCAATAGCTGATAGAGGAATAGAAACCAGCTAAGATTTTTTACCACTTCAAAAAAGTAGTAGCCCCCGAGTGTCAACGCGCTCTCATCATTCAGGAGCAATGCACCCGAAAAAGACCAAAGTGCAGTGAGCCCTACGGAGACCAGCAGGGCTGTTCCCTCTATTCGGCCTCGCCAGCTAGAGAGTAGTAGGAGTGCAAATAGCAGGTAGAGAGCTGCAGAGAGTAAATAGCCCAACAATCCAAAATTCAATGAAGGATCGCCTTATTCTTATGGGGAGAGAGTGTCATCATTTTAGTTATTATCATTACACAGCTATTGGCATTTAAGGCCTCTCCTCAACATGCCTATGTGAAACGAAGGGTAGTGTAACGCTATACCACGATTAAGAATATAGTCTGGAGAATCTGCTTAAGAAACTCAACTATACACAATTATATAGATGGTTTTCTCATATTTAAGCACTGAATATGCGCTATACTGAGCTAGCTTTTTTGCTTAACTCTAGATAAATAGAAAGGGCCATATCAATGCAGTTTAAACTCATCAGTAGCCGCCATTCTCGTCAGCGTGCTTTCACACTCATCGAGGTGATGGTGGTAGTGGTCATTTTGAGCATCCTCGCCGCTATTATTGTGCCTAAAATCATGGATCGACCAGAACAGGCTCGAATCACAAAAGCCAAGAGTGATATACGCGCACTGCAAGCTGCTCTTAGCATCTACAAATTGGACAATTTCGCCTATCCAAGTACCGACCAAGGGCTCGCGGCGCTCACCATGAAACCCACTGGGCGCCCAGAAGCTAAGAACTGGAAAGCAGGGGGTTATGTCGACCGCCTCCCAGCCGACCCTTGGGGTAACGACTACCTCTACCTTAGTCCAGGGTCACATGGTGATATCGACATCTACTCAGCTGGCCAAAACCCACACGCTGAAGATGACAACATTGGCAACTGGAACCTGGATTGATTAACAGGGTCACAGGATGACCACAACACCACAACACCACCAAACTCACCAACCGCAGAGAGGATTCACGCTCGTTGAGTTGATGGTTGTCATCGTCATAATGAGCATTATGCTGGGCTTTCTTATTGTCTCAATTGGCGGGGGTGAACAAGATAAACCGCTGAAAGATGAAGCTAAACGTATATCAGCACTTATCAAACTCGCCTCAGAACAATCGCTCCTACAATCAACAGAGATTGGCCTGCTGGTCGATGAAGAGAGCTACCAATTCTTCAGCCAAAATGAAGAGAGCTGGTCACCCCTCCCTGAAAATAACTTCCGTAAGCGGACATTACCCAAGAGCATCCAACTCGAACTGATAAGCATTGAAAATGCCCCTCCCCCAGAAGAGAAATTAGAGAAGCCAATTCCACAAATCATGCTTCTTAGTAGTGGAGAGATCACCCCTTTTGAGCTTGAGATCAGGGACGATGATATCGACTACTACTTTTCACTCTCTGGCTCTGCCCTGGGCAAACTAACCTTGCAACAGGTTGAATATTGATCTCTCCACACAGAGGCAAGGCTCTGCCCACCTCACAGAGCGGTTTTACACTGCTTGAGGTGCTGATAAGCCTAGCCATATTAACCATAGCCCTTGGTGCTATCGTTCAAACAACCGGCAACAGTACCAACAATCTCTCCCATTTGGTGAACAAGAGTTTTGCCCACTGGATTGCCCTCAACAAAGCCACTGAGCTACAAATTGAGGAAAAATGGCCCTCTGTTGGCACACAATCAGGGGCATATGAGATGGCTAATCACATGTGGTACTGGTCGATAAAAATATCAGAAACCAATGATATCTACGTCCGAAAAATGGAGATATCCGTTAGCGAAGAGAACAGCCGAGAATCCCCTCTCACCACACTAATCGGTTTCATTGGAAAACCGCCAGTCAAAGAGAAAAGCGCAGCAGGAGCGACCAAGTGAGATCAAACCATGGTTTCACACTTATCGAACTGCTAATTGCTGTATCAATCTTCGCAGTTCTAGCTACCGTTGCTTACGGTGGATTAGACGCCGTTCTCAAGACACGTGAGCACACCAAAAAAGTTGCCATCCGTCTCAGTGAACTACAGATTGCACTCACCATCATGCAGCGAGATATAGAACAAGCGACCAATCGATCAGTACGCGATGAGTTTGGCGACAGCAGAGCAGCCTTTATCGGCAATAATGAATCTGGCAGCTACATTGAATTCACAAAAAATGGCTACGCCAACCCACTCAAACAAGCAAGGAGTTCACTCCAACGTGTGACATACCACTTCTCAGAGGGAGAGTTGATCCGTTCAACCTGGCCTGTTCTTGATGCACCTCAGGGCATGGTACCAAATGGAGCAACCACACTTACCCACCTAGCCAACGTCAGCTTCCGCTATCTTGATAGCAACAACAAGTGGCAGCAGAATTGGCCATCAAACAACTTAGATAAAACCCCACAACCAGCACTACCCATCGCAGTAGAGTTACTACTTGAATATAAAGAGTGGGGGGAGATCAAACGCCTATTCCGCCTAGGTGGTAGCAACGAATGAGAGCAGAAAGAGGCGTTGCCTTAATCACCGCACTACTGATTGTCGCATTTGCTGCCAGCATCTCCTTTGCGCTACTAGAGAGACAACTACTGGATATCCACCGGACAGAGAACATACTCACCGCTGGACGTGCCGAGCTTTACGCTCTAGGCGGCGAAGAGTGGGCCAGAGGCATGTTAC
>Ga0256834_1002185_pt1 | contig 12530 bp, 14 predicted proteins | sample 4281140metaG_FD_190536 | JGI IMG/M metagenome (GOLD analysis project Ga0256834, IMG submission 190536) | Hydrothermal vent microbial communities from East Pacific Rise, Pacific Ocean - 4281-140 | ecosystem: Environmental > Aquatic > Marine > Hydrothermal vents | place: Pacific Ocean: East... | reverse complement strand
CCATTTGTCCATGACTGCTTCACGTACTTCTTTAGACGTAGCAAAAAGTAGTATGCCTGAAGTATCTCTGTCCAGTCTGTGTACCGGCCAAAGCTGTACTCTCTCTTTACCTCTTGTGAGTTGGGAACGGAGCAGGGCAAGGGCATGTTCTTTGTTCTCTTTGTTAGTACCTACGGAGAGCAGTCCTGCCGGTTTATTGATGGCTATAAGGTCTTTGTCCTGATAGATGATCTCAAGTTTCCTGATCGTCTGCGTTGCTTTTCCTGTGTGTTGTACCACACCGACTTCTACAATGTCATTTTCATTGAGGATGAAGTCATGTTTAGTGGTAACCACACCGTTCACTGCCACAGATGCACCTTGAAGTCTCTGCTTGACTGTTTTTTTAGACCAGCCCTCAAGTGTTTCAAAAAGAAAAGGAAGGAGTTTGCCTCTTTGGCTTACTTTGTATTGCTGTCCCATGTTAGACTACAAACATCATTTTGGCTGCAACGACAATGAAGAAACCCAAAACAATGACCAGTTTATGAAAATGATGCTGCATGAAATTGCTTTTTGTTCCACCGGTAAATTTGATGTACAGGTTGCTTCCCACCCCAATGACGATAACAGTGACCAAAGCTATTTTGAAGAGCAGGATCTTTTGCAGGTTCGTTTCTGCCAAGCCTGCAGTGGAATTGATGTATTTGGACATCATCATCCCGCCGGTCAATACAAGAAAAAGGAGCGTGATAGGGAAGATCTTAAAAGATCTTTTCCCTAAAGACTGGTTGATCTTTTGCTGGTTCTCTTTGTCAAACTTATTTTTAAGGGCAGAGATGACAGCGAGGTCAGTAAATACATATCCCAGGAACATGATGGCTAAAATGAGGTGAATGATATGAGTGTAAGGATAGAGGGCTTCCATAAAAACTCCTAAGTTTTTTACGGATTATACTTTAAAATTCTTTATGCGTATAAAAAGATGGCTAGTTTGTTTCTGTCAATGGTCATCTTCGTCTTCTTCCTCTGTATCCGCCTCGGCTGCTGGATGAGTTTGAACCTCTCTTCCCTTGGGAGTGACAACTGTCACAAATGGAGAAGCGGTAAGAGAAGTCTAAAACTTTTCCACATCTTCGGCATTTTTTGGTGAAGTGACCCTGGCGTAATGAATTCTCTATGAAGTTGTTAAGACGGACTCTGGCTGCGATGGCTTTCTGTGTATCTTCAAAAATATCCGGGAATTTAAAAGATAGCCAGAGATAGAGTGATATTTCACGTACTCTGTCTTCTGCATTGAGAAGCATGTCATTGGTCTGTGCAAAAGCAGGCAGGTCTCTGGGTGGTATATAGAGTACTTTGGATCCTGCTTCGATCTGTCGAATGTAGCGGTGAAAGACCGATTCAATGTAAGGAGAAGAGATACTTGCAGGTGCGCAGGAGAGATAAAAACGTGTTTTAAGATCCAGTTTGTATTCATCTACAATGGCAGCGATCTCCAGCATAGAGTCTATGTTGGCTGCCATGAATGGCCCGTCAAACTCCATATTGTCTGCAAAGAATGCCAGAATGGTGCTGATGTTCTCCGTTTCCAGAATTTCTCCGATGAGCATCACATGTTCCAAACTTGCCATGACCGAGACCGGCAATTCAATATCCGGCAGTGGAGAGTGAAAGGCTTTGTCTATGGTCTTGAGTGCATTTTCATCAAGGGCACCGACGTAACCTTTCTCTTCAAAACCGTAACGTCCTGCACGGCCGGAGATCTGCACTACTTCTGTAGGCAGAAGCTCACGTCTACGCAGTCCGTCAAACTTGTTGTCTTTGGCAAAGAGAATGGTTTTGATGGGCAGATTCAGCCCCATAGCAATGGCATCGGTCGCCACTAGTATTTCACTCTCTCCCTCCCTAAAGCGTCTTGCTTCTTCACGTCTGACTTCCGGAGAGAGGTTTCCGTAAACCACTGAGACACGATATTTTTCAGAGAGCTGCTGTTTGAGAGAAAGGACTTCTCTTCGTGAAAAGGCCACCACTGCTGTTTGCGGCTCTATTTTCCGCATGGAAGTAGGGTATTGCATCATTGCAAGTTCATTCTTGCGTTCAAATTCAATGATCTCAAGCTCTTCACCTAAATAGCGGCAAAGCTCTTTAACTGCCGACAGTGCATTGCTTGAACCGGTCAGTATGACTTTTTTTGCAGGAGCACCCATGAGTGCATTGGCCCATGCCCAGCCCCTGTCTCTGTCTGCGATCATCTGGATCTCGTCTATGACACAGACATCCACATCAACCGAAGAGTTCATCATTTCTATGGTGGAGGAGATATGTGTAGACTCTTCATCGATGATCTCTTCTTCCCCTGTGATGAGAGAGACTGCTACACCTTTCTTCCTCAAGTTCTCAAAACCTTCCAATGCAAGCAGACGCAGTGGGGCAAGGTAGTAGCCTGTTGTTGCCTCTTCCAAAGCCTTGAGTGCCTGATAGGTCTTTCCTGAGTTTGTCGGGCCGACATGAAAAACGATCTTACGTCTGAGCTCACGTGCAAGAGGGAAGAGGTTCTTAAAGTCCCGGATGGTCTTGGCAAGAAGCTCTTCACGTTTCTGCTTTTCAAGAAGAGGCTTAATATATTCTCCAAAATGAAAAAGAATACGTCTTTTGCTTTTCTCTTTGAATTTGAGTGTATGAGAACTCTCTATCTGCGGTGCTACAAAACGTACAATGAATTCATGGATCTTTTCTTCTTCAATATCCAGTTTTTCTGACATCTTCCTCATATCGTAAATAAGGTCATCAACGGCTACTTTGAAGTGTGCAAGCAGGTCATCGTTGACACGGTTGATGTCTTCTTTGACCGGAGGTTCTTCACCTCTCCAGATCAGGTTGTATAAGAAGGGTTTTTCGTAAGAGACAGATGTATTGTAGTAGAGCATGGTACCAAAGAGGTCATGGTTCTTCTCTTTTTCTATAATTATGTGATCCGTACTCTCAAAGATGTGATACTTATCGCTAATATTAATTAATATTCTTTCAATGATTGGAAGAGAAACTGGTGCATGGTAGAGCAGGGTTTCAGGCGGCATTCTTCTGAGTGCCGTACTGATCTCTTCCTGACTCAGGAAGGGGTGTTCCTGCGTATTCAGTTTGTGAAGGAAATCTTCAATATCAGCATTTTTCTCTTCTATCGCTTTTTCTTTAAGCATTTGCAGTCTGTGTTGTATCTCTTCTGTTTCAAGTTCCCAGAGTTCATCCATCGCCAAAACTTCGGTAGTACATAAAAGCTGCTTGGTAAAGTCAAAGTCTTTGAGTTTGAAAGTGAAAGAGTGCATGAACTGCATCTCATTCATCGTCGTAAATTCAACATTGAGTGATTTTTCCAGAGATCTGAGCCTCTCTTTCATACGTAGATACTGCAGTTTTGACAAGACTCTCTCTTCTGTGATCTTGGCACTTTTGACATCGATGAATGCTTCAAGCAGAAGATTCTCTTCGTGTTTACTGTGTTCAATATCTTCAAGCAGCTGCAGGATCTTTTCTACTTTGTCTAAAGGACGTTTGTTCTTGCTGCCCTGATGTACTGCTTTATAGCTTTGTGTCAAGTACGAGACAATAAGCTCACGAATACCGGTACCTTCTTCACTCCAGACCCGGCGCAGTGCGCGTACCATATCGTCATGTTCATGGGAGGGGAGAGTAATTTCCAACAGCATAATGAGTTCTATGAGTTTGTCATCATCCAGAGTATCGATCCCCTCATCAAAGGGGAGTCCGTTAAAATAGTTTCGAATTTTATTGTTAAGTTTTATAAGGTATTTTTTCTTTTTCTTTGCCATGCTGAAAGTATACCTAAAAGATAGGTCTACTTTTTAGCAAAATAGGTAGTATAGGAGATCTCTTTTAAAAAGAGTAACAGGGATGATATGAGAAAGATCATTGCCAAGATGAAAAATGTGCTGATCACTGTACCGTTCTCAAATTTCAATATGGCAGATAAAAATAGAGTAATGATCACCAGTGCGACCATTAATCCCGCAGAAGTACTGAGTGCAATGGCATAGTTGGTGGTCTTAAGCCGTTTAAGTAAAAAAGATTTTCTGTTCTGTATCTTTACCGAACTTGTATACGTACTGTCTTCCTCTCTCTTTGTATCTTCTTTCTCATCCAAATAATCGATCTTGTCTATGATCCGTACCAGTCTGCCAACAAAAACATTGAGAAGACCCGCAACTGCAGCAAGCAAAAAAACAGGAGCAACCGAGAGTTGAATAAGATGTGCAACCGAGTTAACTATATTTGTATCCACAATGGAACCCTTTCTGCATTTCAATATGCATATAATACTGTAATATCTATTGTAAAAAAATATTGTTTTGCTCACTCAAAGAATAACCATATTTTAAATACTTATATTAATATTCAATTAATAAATAGGGATTATAATATAAACATAAAATAAACAGAATGAAAGGATTTAAAATGTGGAAAAACCCAAAAGAACTCATCATGTTGAGTAAGTATAAAAAACAGGCAAAGACAGCAGGTGTTATCTTTATAATATTGGGCTTGATAGGTGCTATATACCCTGTGTTTGCATCTTTTGCAACAGTTATATTTGTCTCCTGGTTAATGCTTTTTGCCGGGATATTCGCCGGATATTTTACCTATATAACCGATAAACATGATTGGTCAGGGTGGCTGAAAAGTATTATACTGATAGGTGTTGCATTGTATATGCTTCTATCACCTTTGGGAGGTATTGCAACATTGGGACTTCTTTTTTCCATCTATTTCTTTATGGATGCCTTTACTGGTTTTATGTTGTCATCTTCCATCTATCCGAATAAAGGATGGGGACTGTGGGCTATTAATGCAGTTCTTTCTTTGCTCATAGCTGTTATTTTTGTTGTGGGCTGGCCATTCTCTTCCATGTACCTTATAGGATTACTGGTAGGGTTCAGTCTCTTTTTTGATGGTATTGCTCTTTTAATGGCGGGTAATGCAATGGAAGCAATAGAAAAAAATGACTCCTAATAAAAAAGCCTTTGGGCTTTGGTCTGCTGTCTTTCTTGGCATCGGTTCCATGGTAGGTGCAGGAATATTTATAGTCATTGGACAGGCAGGTGCCATTGCAGGTAATCTTGTTTGGCTCTCTTTCATCTTAGGCGGTATCGCTGCACTTTTAAGCGGTTATTCTTTAGCGAAACTGGCAGTTGCCTATCCTTCCCGAGGTGGTATAGTAGAGTATCTGGTTCAGGGATATGGAGAAGGTATTTTCTCTGGAAGTTCTGGTGTACTTTTTTATTTTTCCCAACTTATTGCCATCGCTGCCGTTGCCAAATCGTTTGGTGCGTATGCTGTAACATTCATGCATCATGGAGGTATCAGTGAAAACGTTTTTGCTCTTGGTATCGTTGCCGTCTTTATACTTATAAATCTTGTTGGTGCTTCTCTTGTCGCTAAAGCTGAAAACATCATCGTGTTCATCAAGTTGACTGTACTGATCACTTTTGTAGCGGTGACACTCTTTTATGTTGATCCAAAGCTTTTAAGCAGCGGTGAAATGCCACCTCTGACACAGATGCTTTTTGCGATAGGATTGACTTTTTTTGCTTATCAGGGTTTCAGTGTTATTACCAATACAGTGGAAGATATGGAGAATCCAAAAAAGACCATACTAAAAGCCATGATCATCACCATTGTGTTTGTTGGTTTGCTTTATGTACTGACAAGTCTTGCAGTACTTGGCAATATGCCACTTGCCGAAGTGGTCAAAGCCAAGGATTATGCGCTGGCACAGGCGGCAGAACCTATGTTTGGTTCTTTGGGTTTCAAAATTATGGCTGCAACAGCTCTTTTGGCTACAGCCTCTGCCATTAATGCTACACTGTATGCAGCAACAGAGATCGGGTATACTCTGGCAAAAGAGGGAAATCTTCCAAAAGTATATACGTATAATATCCATGAGTCTTATGAAGGTCTTATTGTCAGTGGAGTCTTTATCATCCCGATGATCCTCTTTTTAAACCTTACTCAGATCACAACGATCGCAGCACTTGTTGTATTGATCATTCAGGGTTTAACACATATTGGACATTTATTCCATATTAAAAAGACAGGAGCAAACCTGATACTGGTACTGGGTGCTGCATTCAGTATGTTCTCGATCGCAGGATTGACACTATATTATACGAGTATAAAAGAGATGCCGATGATAGCTATCTATATACTTTCTGCATTCTTACTTGCTTTTGTTGTAGAAGTTGTTTTGAGGTTGATCACAAAAAGAGTCGTGAGCAAACAGACATCACAGGGTTTACTTCAAACAGTTGAAGAAAAGATATTGGGAGAATAAATAAAAATAATGCATAGAAGGAATAGCTTTATATCATTTGAAGGTTTTCTTTTATCAATTTAGTGCTATTATTAATAAGCTAGTATTAAGTTGTTAATATAGATCATGGAGATGGGTTATATGTTATATTTAAACTGACTTTAGGAGAAATGGAATGAAAAATGCAATGAATGCAGTTGTTTTTGGTTTTAAAGAAATTTTGAACTGGAAGACGATGTTATATGCAATGATGAGCGGAATACTGGTCACTGCCGTATGGCTAGTAATAGGTTATATGTTTTGGGATAGTCTGGTTGCGCTTAGCAGCCGCATCCTTGAATTTGTTCCATTCTCTATGGTTCGATCCAATGGTGCCTGGATGCTTTCAACCTTTCTTTGGCTCCAAGCCGTACTTTTAACGTATGCATTGATCTTTGCTTTCTTTGGCAGTATTATTCTCCGATCTGTCTCTAAAGAGAAATATAGTTCATTTTCACTTATTGTGGCTGGGGGAAGTGCCGTTTTCTGGGGAATTGTTTGGTTTTTTGAAGGTGAATATATTTATCATCAGTTCATCAAACTGCTTACATGGCTTCCTTTTGAAACTATAGAAAAAGGGATCGCATTTCTTATAGGCGCATATCTTGTCTACAATGCTATCGTGGTGACATTACTCTTCTTTGCCAGTATTTTCAGTGAGCCTTTGATCGCCTCTGTAGAAAAACGACATTTTCATGAAGATGTCGTGGTGCGAGACCATAATTTCAGAGTAGTGGGATACAGTATCAAAGATACAGTCATCTTTTTCTTTTTATCTCTTATTGCCTTTCCTCTTTTATTTGTACCCATCGTGAATATTATTGTGCAGATAGCCTTATGGATGTGGCTTATTAACGATACCCTCTCCTATGATGCCGCGGCACTCAGTTATGAAAAAGTGGAAAAAGAAGTACTGAAAGAGCATAAATCTGCCAGATGGTTCATTTCCTTTATAACTGCATTGTTCAACTTCATTCCTGTCCTTAATCTTTTTGGCCCTTATTTTGGGGAGATTTCAATGTATCACTATATGAAAAGTATTCAAAAAGAGTCCTGATAGATGATTGGAAAACTGATAATTGCCTCCATACTGACAGGTATTATCAGTGGATTTTTCATCCTTCTATATGAGTTTCTTGTTGTTTTTTTGACACACCTCCTTTTTTTAGGAGACCCTATTAAAACCATTCCGACACTTCCGGTATGGTACATCTATCTTGTCCCTACAGTTGCTATTTTTATTGTGAATTATCTTGCTTCGACTGATAAAAATATTAAAGAATACGGTGTCAATGAAATTGCAGAATCCATTGCAAAAAATGAAATGACACTGAAAGTGAAAACACTTTTTCTAAAAGTTATTGCTTCTGCACTCTCTCTGGGAAGTGGCTTTCTGGTCGGTACAGAAGGACCCAGCGCAGGTATAGGTGCAATGATAGCCTATCATATTCATAAACTCTTTAAACTCCCTACCATGCTTATAAAAATGATGATCTCTGTAGGAGCAAGCAGCGGTATTGCCGCGATCTTTGTCTCCCCCATTACAGGTATGGCATTTGCTGTAGAGAATATTGCCTATCAATTCATCAAGCAGTATATTGGCTACTTGATACTGGCCTCCGCACTTGCCTTTGCCGTCACTATCAATTATCTGGATCCTATTGGTTTCCAAAATTCTCAGGGAAGGGTGTTTAATCATGATTATTTCATTGCAAACCTGATCTTTGTTCCCTTTATCACACTGTTTGTATTTCTATATCTTTTTTTGAAACAGCGACTTCTGGTCATCATTGATCATAAGATATTTAATAATTTCAAGCGTTTTCGTAATCATATTTTTGCTTTGATAGGAGGTGGTGTAGTAGGAACTATACTCCTTATTGAGCCCCATGCCGGTTTTTCCGGGAAGATCATTGTGATGCATTTGATGAATGAAGATGTCCATATTCCTGTTTTGTTCATTTTTGGAGTCATTCTTTTACGTATCATCGGTACGACGGTGGCCATTTATGCCAATGCTGTCGGAGGAATATTTTTGCCGCTTATGAGTATTGGTGCATTGATCGGTTACGGTTTTGCAGAATTGAACACGATCTATCTTTTTCCCGTCGAACCTTTTTATTTTGCGGCGATTGGTGCAGCCGTATTTATGGGAGTGATGATGAAGCTTCCACTTACCGCTGTGATCCTTGCCATGGAAACAACTTTTGATTACAATGTAGTGATCGGTACAGCGATCTCAGTGATACTTGTAGAGTATTTCAGCGGTCTCTTTTTTGACATTAGAAAAAAATATGTGACAAAAAGATATAAAAAAAGAAAAGTACTTAATACAAAAACTAAGGAGGAGATATCATAGAATATTATCTTAATTTGCTTATTTTTTTTGGATTCCTCTGGCTTCTTGTTATGGGTATATGGATCTATCGTGGCTATAAAAAAAGAAAAAAACTGGCATATATAGCGGCACTTTCTTTTCCTGACAGTTATCGGGATTATTTAATATCACTGAAACACTATAGTCTGCTTGATGCAGAGGAAAAGGAGAAGATAGAACGCTCAATACTGCGTTTTATGTACAGCAAAAACTTTTTGGGAGCCCAGCATTTTGAAGTAAATGATGAGATGAAAGTACTGATCTCTTTTTATGCCTGTCTCTTGCTGTTGCATATAGAGACAGACAACTGTTATGATAATCTGAATACGATCATCATTTATAATCATCCTGTCATGATAGATAAAATACAAAATAATGGTGGTATTTTCAGTAAAGAACAGTTTCTTATTTCTGGCCAGTCAGCCAATGATACCGTGATTATCATCTGGAATGAAGCAAAACATGAGATCTATCATCCCCGACATGACAATGTTATACTTCATGAGTTCGCCCATGAAATAGACTTTATGGATGGGGAAATAGATGGTGTACCTCCTATGGAACGCTCCCGTTACCATGAATGGACCAATGTGCTTCATAAAGAATTTCAGAAACTTAATAGGATCGCTTTGAAAAACAGGGACTGGGGCGATTATAAATTTATCGGGGAGTATGCATCGACCAATGAAGCGGAGTTTTTTGCGGTCATCACTGAACGATTCTTTGAATCTCCCAAAAGCCTGAAGCAGAAATTTCCGGATCTTTACAATGAATTAAAAGGATTTTATAAAACAGATCCTATCGTTCATTAATGATGGAATATACTCAGGATACTTGACATATTTCTCCGGTTTCTGTATCATAAATAGTTATTATTATATTAATAAGGAGAATAGAATGAAAAAAAGTGTGATTATATCAATTGCCGCAGTGGCAATGTTAAGTACGTTGGGTGCACAGGACAGTGTATCTGCAAAAGAGGCTGATGCCATCAAGAGTACAGTCAAAGGTGAAGCATCTGCCAAAGCAAAAGTAGAAGAGACGAGAGCTAAAGATGCCTTTGAGGCAAAAGAGGTTACTGGCGCTTTTAACAAAGAAGCAGCGCAGGATGTCAAAAAAGTTGATGCGGCAGCAAAAGCTAAAGAGTTAAAGAAGTAGAAAATACTTTAATTAAAGTATCTGGATAGAGATTCTCTATCCGATAGTTAAATCTCAATATTTGAGGTTTTAATGAGGTGTTGAACATTTCAGGCTTTGCGCCTTGATGGAATGGAGACGATTGAGTATGTGCTCCAGTTCGTCTAGATCTTCTTTACATCTCTTCTCCAGAGATTCTTTTTTCTCTTCGATCATTTTGATCTGCTTTTCAATATCTTCAGGTTTGGCATGGCAATCTTTAGCGGCATCCTGTTCTTTTTCCAGTATCCAGTCCATAGCCTTTTTCATAAAATCCATCATTATACAAGTCCTATTTCTGCGAGTATACTCTTTACTTTTGGAGAAAGTTCACTTAGCTCAGACATAAGTGCTTCCCAGGCTTTATCTTCTCTATACCACTCTTCAATGCGTTTAAATGAATCACTTTTTTCTTCTTCAGTCAAGGTATTGGATTGTTCAAGGTTCTGTTTGATCGTTTCTAAATGTTTTAAATTACTTTTGCTCATAGTTAATCCTCTTTAGTATTGGTCGTATTTACCGGCTTTGATCTCTTCTTTCAGCCCATCCATCGCTTTTTGCATTACGTTGATGATGAGTTCAGCAGATTTTCTGTCATCATTTTCAGGGATGTCCCAGTCAAAAATTTTCATATTGGCTTTAAAGACTGCTCTTAATTCAGTGGTGATCGAACTCTGCATTTTTTCTATTTCTTGTTCTTGTGGTGTCATTATGACCTCCTGTCTGTGATGGCTATTTATTGTCCATCAGGGTAATTTTGAAAGCTTATCTTTTTTTGAAGATAAGTTTTATTTCAGGGTTTTCTTTTTATCAGTATCGGCATCTTTTTTAAACGCTTCGGTTTTCGTTTTGGCTTCCACCTTATCTTCTGTTTCCAATGCTTTTACTTTTGCTGTATCATCCACTTTTTTGACATCTTCTGTGGCTTCTTTTTTAAATTTTACCATATCTTCTTTTGCTTTGAACTCTTCTTTGGCTGCTACTTCTTCTACTTTAGATTTAGCTGCTGCTTCACCTTTAACGACATCAGCCTGTACGCCAGTCACTCCTGCCAGTAACAATATTGTCACTATTGGAACTAAGATACTTTTTTTCATATTCCGACCCTTTTAATTAATTTTATTTCTTAATTATAACACAAAAGAATAACGATTATTAAACAGTATAAACATAAAGTAGATTTCGATTTAATATCCTCTGTGGAACAGAGAACCTCTGACATATCTTCCATATATCAATTCAAAAAAAAGTGAGATAATCACAAAAGCCATAAAAATAATAACTGCTCTTGTATTGGAGGTATAGGTATGGTACATCAAAGTTGAAAGTGCCAACAAGGTCAGAATAGAAGAGATGACAAGAATAAGTGCTGAGGCATTGATCTCTTTCCTCAGTTTATAGGCAGAGATGTTGACAATAAAAAAGAGCAGCAGAAAACTGGCACTTCCTATAATGGCGATCTCTGTCAGGTTGATGGTATTGGCAAGAATAAGGCTTAACACGGTGGTATAGAGTACACCGTTAAAAGGAACATTTCTTTTTGAGTCCATCATCAGTTTTGGAAGTTTACCGTCTTTGGCTATGGTATAGCCTAGTCTTGCATTGCCGTAAATAGTCGCATTGATCGCTGAAAAGGTTGAGAGCAGGGCAGCAGAAGCGACAATGACGAATCCTGCATGTCCCAAAGCAGGTTTTGCCGCTTCTGCCAGTGCATAGTCTTTTGCTTTCATCAGCACTTCTTCGGAAACAGAACCCACAGTAATAATGGAGATAAGAACATAGAGAATGATCACGATCACTACAGAGAGATAAAATGCTCTTGGAAGATTCTTTTCGGGGTCTTTGATGTCTTCAGCAGCATTGGCAATGAGTTCAAATCCTTCATAAGCCACAAAAATGATCATACCGGCAACCACAATGGATAGTGGTGAACTCCAGTTCTGCGGAGACATTCTGCCTGTATCGACATAAGAAGCACCTACAACAATGACCAAAACAAGCAGGGATACCTTGATCACAACAATGACCGTTTCTGATTTTCCGACAAACGAGGCAGAGACAAGATTAATGACGGCCGGCAGGAGTATTGCTCCGGAGATGAGCGCATGGTTCAGAAGTGTGCTTTGATGAGGGAAAAAGGTTGCACCATAAGAGGCAAAGGCTGTAGCATAGAGTGATATGGTCACAAGATAACTCAGCCACAGCATGAAGTTGACAGACCCTGTAAGCACATTGTCTCCAAATGCTTTGTCAATGAAAGTAACGGTACCCCCACGGCTCTGGTAAGTAACAGAGAGTTTGACATAGGAGTAAGCTGTAAAGATTGCCACCAGTCCCGCAATGGCAAAGGCAATGGCTGTGGCACCATGCGCCAGTGAAACGGCTTCCCCAAGTACAGCGAAGATACCGCCGCCGACCATACCGCCGATACCAATGGAAACGGCACCTAATAATCCTATACTTCTCATGTGCTATACTTTATGATGAGATCGATCACTTTCTTCAAAGGTTTTACGAAAACGAGGGTAATAACCTTCAAGACGGCTCAACTCTTTGGTCAATGTCTCATTGAGTCCATTCTCTTTTTCTCTGATCTGCTGTAAAAAAGAAATACGGCGTTCTAAAAAGTAA
>Ga0256834_1002184_pt1 | contig 12541 bp, 14 predicted proteins | sample 4281140metaG_FD_190536 | JGI IMG/M metagenome (GOLD analysis project Ga0256834, IMG submission 190536) | Hydrothermal vent microbial communities from East Pacific Rise, Pacific Ocean - 4281-140 | ecosystem: Environmental > Aquatic > Marine > Hydrothermal vents | place: Pacific Ocean: East... | reverse complement strand
CCCATGCTATATTTGAGAGTAGGTGGCATCTGTTGCAGATAAAATTAAATATTTCATGCAAAGCTTTATCCTGATGCCACTTATCACCACAACTTGGACAGACTCTTTTTAACTCTGTTTCAAGTCTCTCTCCAGTTCCTTGATATAGATAGTAGTAGACTTCTTTTTTTGTCAATTTTTTAATATTTTTGCATATTTTTAGCCCTTGCTTAGTTAGTTGGCTATCTAGTTTTGATAGTTGGTTTGTTGCCCATTCACATTCGCCACATGCCACACAAGCCATAGATAAAATCAGCTTGTTTTTTTATATTTTGTTTTTGAGTTATTTTAAATTTAATTTCGATTGTATACATAAGCTAGAATTTGTAGTTTTATTTTGAAGACTAAAGAGTGTTAAAAAATTGATTGTTGTGAAGAGTTAAACTTCACAATGATCAATATTTAGTTTTTTAATCAGAGCTTCAAAAAATTGACCGCTTTGTTTATCATAATCATCATGAAATTCAATAGCATACTCACCACCTAAATCTTTACCAGGAGTTACAACAACAGCTGGAGCAATACCTCTTTTTTCAATCATCTCTCCCACAGTATCGCAGATAGTATTTCTTTGTTCATTAGAGTTATAAACTAGCACTAATCTTGAGTATCTCTCTTCCATCTCATGGTAAGCTTTTATGCATGCCTCTTTTTCTTTCGCTTTCATCTTCTCTCCTTTAATTTTTTTACATCCACTCTAGTAGTTTTGTAACTTCAGTTGCTTCAAAACATTTGATGCCATTTAGCTTAAGTGTAGGTAATTTTGGCACAATTGCCCTTTTAAAACCTTGAGTTTTTGCCTCTTTTAATCTAATGTCTAAATTATATATATCTCTAATATCGCCAATTAGTGAAACTTCTCCAATAAAAATAGTATCATACCCCAAAGGTCTATCTCTAAAACTACTTATAATTGCAGCAATTATGGCTAAATCGGCAGCAGTCTCTGTTATCTTTATACCTCCTGCTATATTTACAAATACATCATATTCATTAAATGGCAGGTCAAGTTTTCTCTCTAGTAGGGCTAAAAGCATAGTTAGACGATTTAATTCAAATCCAGTGGCTGATCTCTTTGGGTTTGGATAACCACTTTGGCTTACTAATGCTTGTACTTCTAAAACTATGGGACGGCTCCCTTCCATGATGACAGTGATTGCTGAACCTGTTGATGAGAGGTTTTGTGTGAAAAACTTTTTTGAGATATCTTTAGCACTCATAAGTCCCTCTTTAGTCATCTCAAAAATTGCAACTTCGCTAGTTGAGCCAAATCGATTTTTAATTCCTCTAAGCATTCTAAGTTCACGACTAGCATCTCCTTCAAAATAAAGCACTGTATCAACCATATGCTCTAATACTCTAGGACCTGCAATTGAGCCTTCTTTAGTAATATGTCCTATTATGAAAATTGCTAAATCATTATCTTTTCCATATCTCATAAGCTCAAATGTAATTTCTCTTACTTGTGAAACAGACCCAGGAGCGGATGATATGTTTTCACTATATAGAGTTTGGATGGAGTCTATTATGAGGGTATCGTAAGTTTTTTGGTTTAATTCAGAGAAGACTTCTTGTAATTTTATCTCTGATAGAAGATAAAGCTCTTTGTGGTTTGCATCTAGTCTATTTGCTCTTATTTTTATCTGCCCTAAAGATTCTTCACCACTAACATAGAGGACTTTTTTACCGTTTTTTGCTAAGTTACCGCCTATTTTTAAAAGTAGGGTTGATTTTCCAACACCAGGGCTTCCTCCAATTAGAGTTAACCCTCCAGGGACAATTCCCCCGCCTAAAACTAGATCTAACTCTTCATCAAAAGAGGTAAATCTTTGAAAGTTTTCCTCTTTAATATCTGTTATAGGAGTTGCTTTTATAGTTTGTGAACTCTTTTTAGAGCTCTCTTTTAATACCTCTTGTTGAGTTTGGTTTAACTCTAAAAACTCATCCCATGCACTACAATTTGGGCATTTTCCTATCCATTTTGAGCTTTGATATCCACAAGCTTGGCACTCAAAGATTGTTTTTTTCTTAGCCATTAATCCTCAGTTTCAAAAATTTCATCAAGAAGTGAATCAACAAAATCTTCTTTGTTAAATTTCAAAAGATTTGCTTTTTTCTCTCCAATTCCGATATAAAGTATAGGTTTTTTAAGAGCAGATGCGATAGAAAAGAGTGCTCCACCTTTTGCAGTACCATCTAATTTTGTTATGATTAATCCATCAATTGGGACAATTTCATTAAAAGCTTTTGCTTGGGCTATGGCTGAGTTTCCTTGTGTTCCATCTAAAATTAAGATTTTTCTATGAGGGGCTCCGCTTTTTGCCTTGTCACAAATCCTTACTATTTTTTGAAGCTCTTTTGATAAATTTTGCTGGGTGTGCAGTCTTCCTGCTGTATCTATGATAACTCTATCAACCCCTTTTGCTATGGCTGATTGTATCGCATCAAAGGCAACTGCTGATGGGTCGTGACCTTGTTTTGTTGCAACTATTGGAACATCTATGTTTTTTGCCCAAGTTTGAAGTTGTGCGATTGCTGCTGCTCTAAAAGTATCAGAGGCTGCTAAAAGTACACTTTGTCCATTTACTTTATAGTTATATGCTAATTTTCCAATAGTTGTAGTTTTTCCAGCTCCATTTATGCCAAAGATTAATTCAACATACGGGCTTGCATCTATCTCTTTTTCTTTCTCTACATCTATAAAGTAAGCAAGAAGTACTCTTCTTAAATCTGCTCTTTTTACTTTATCTCCAGCTGGCATGTAGTAGATAATCTCTTCAACTTGCTCATATGTTACATCTGCTTCTAAAAGTATCTCTTCTAAAAGATCTTTAGATAGGGTTTTTTGCTTTTTTGGAGCTACTTCTCTAATCGCCGCTACTGTTTTTTTAAAAAATCCAAACATTATTTTAAAAGTGCCTTTTTAATTTCACCCTCTATCATCTCTTGGGGTACTTTGCCGACAAAATGGGTGTGATAATCCCCTTTTACATCATACATAACTGTAGTTGGTAAACTTCTAATACCTCCTAATGCCTCTGCTAATATATAGTTTTGCCTGCTATTTGTAACAGGATAGACAATATTGTGCATCTGAATAAAAGAGTTTATTTCACTATTTGTCTTGTTTTCTTCTAATAGCACTGCTATGATTTGCACTTGATTTTTATAAGCATTTTGAATTGCATTTAAGTGAGGTATCTCATCTATACATGGAGGACACCAAGTTGCAAAAAAGACTAACAAAACTACTTTGTTTGGGTAGTCTTCAAATTTTATGCCGTTTTCAAGAGCTGTTAGTTTCATATCTTGCATATTTGTTGTTGTAAGATTTATGATATGTTCAGCTGTCTTCTCTTTTTCTACTTTTTGGCTTGTAGTTTCTTGTTTTGGAGGAGGGGTGTCTTTCTCTCCACAACCTAAAAAGAGTAGAGTAGTTATAAATAGTATCGCAGTTAATCTTGCTATCATGTAAATCCTTAATTTGGTTAAAAATTGCATTATAAGGAAAGAGGGCTTATATATTGGATAAAAAAAGTTTTAGAAAAAAATGTTTAAAGAGACTTAAGGCGACTTCAAAAAATAGAAGTTACATAAATGATAAGTTGGTAAATTTCAAAATAGATAAAGTTATACAAAAACATAAGCCAAAAAGTATACTCTTTTATCTCCCTCTCTCTTTGGAAGTAGATACAAAAAGCTTAATAGATAATTATCGTAAAAAATTAAAGGTATTTACCCCTTTTATAGTGGGAGAAAGTTTTAAGATGGTACAATATCGACAGCCTTTAAGGTGTAATAGTTTTAATATTTATGAACCATCTAACTCGAAAATAGAATTTAAACGAGTAGATATGATTATAGTTCCTGTTGTTGGGGTTGACGGGGATTTTAAGAGAGTTGGATTTGGCAGAGGCATGTATGATAGATTTTATGAAAAGCTTAAAAATAGACCGATAGTTGTGTTTGTGCAACGAATTAAATGCCATACAAAGAAGAGAATTACGGACGATTATGATGTTCGTTGTGACTATTATATCACCCCGAAAGAGTTTATAAAACTTAGGAAAACAAGATGATAACAGAAATCATGCTAGCTGGCGGTGGAGCCGTGGCTGGAGGTGCTTTGGCATTTTTTAGTGCAAAAAAAATCCATAATACAAATATAGATATTCATATCGAACAAGCAAAAGCAAAAGCAAAGGCTATTGAACATGAGTCTGAAATGGTGCTTCAGGAGTCTAAAGTAAGAGTTAAAGAAGCAGAGCTAAATGCTAAAAATATTTACGAAGAGCAAAAGCAAAAATTAGGTCAAGAGTTTGATAAGAAGTTTGAGCAGATAAATCAAAAAGATATAAATTTAAACACAATGTTTAAAGATGAGCTGAAGTCAATTACGAGTGAAAAAGATGAGATAAAGAAGCAAAAACAGAGTGTTTTGGATTTTGAAAAAGAGGTGAAAACACTAGAAAGAGAGTTTCAAGAGAAAATTTTTGAAGCAGACTCTCTTATAGAAAAAGCTTCAGGCTTAACAAAAAATGAAGCTAATAATATTGTTTTAAATAGAGCAGAAGAGAATGCAAGGGCTGATGTTGCTAACATAGTTAGAAAGTATGAGACGGAGGCAAAAGACCAAGGAAAAAGAAAAGCAAACTATATCTTAGCACAAGCTACTTCTAGATTTGCAGCTGATTACTCTGCTGAGAGACTTATAAATACAGTAAATCTTCCAAATGATGAGCTAAAGGGAAGAATTATTGGTAAAGAGGGTAGAAACATAAAAGCATTAGAGACACTTTTGGGAGTTGATATCATTATAGATGACACTCCAAATGTGATAATTTTGAGTAGTTTTAATCTCTATAGAAGAGCTGTTGCTACAAGGGTTGTAGAAGAGCTTGTACAAGATGGGCGAATTCAACCTGCAAGAATTGAAGAGATGTATGAGCGGGTTAAAAGTGAATTTGAGCAGAGACTTTTAGAAGAGGGAGAAGAGATAGTTATAAATCTTGGTATCCAAGATATGCATCCAGAGCTTATAAAGTTACTTGGAAGATTGAAATTTCGTGCATCTTATGGTCAAAATGCTCTAGGGCATACCCTCGAAGTTGCTCATCTTGCTGGAATTATTGCAGCTGAGTGTGGAGGAGATGAAAAATTAGCAATTAGAGCAGGACTTCTTCACGATATAGGTAAAGCTTTAACGCATGATTTTAAAGGCTCTCATGTGGATCTTGGTGCAGAGGTTTGCAAGAGGTATAATGAGCACGAAGTTGTTATAAATGCTATATATGCTCATCATGGACACGAAGAGTCTCTTAGTGTGGAGTGCTCAGCTGTATGTGCTGCAGATACACTGTCAGCTGCAAGACCAGGAGCTAGACGAGAGGTTCTTGAAGCATTTTTAAAGCGAGTTAAAGATATAGAAGATATAGCCGTTAGTAAAAAAGGTGTTAAGCAAGCTTATGCAATTAATGCAGGACGAGAGATAAGAGTTATAGCAAATGCTGAGCTTATCAATGATGCTGAATCGGTACTTCTTGCTAAAGAGATTGCAAAAGATATAGAGGAGAAGGTTCAGTATCCAGGAGATATCAAAGTAAATGTTATAAGGGAATTAAGAGCTGTAGATTTTGCGAGATAAATAGCAAAAATCTACTTAAAAAAGTCTTTGTTTTTTGGGTTTGATTGAAAAATATTTGTAGATGCTTTGATGTTGTCATCTTTTACTTTTGTCTCTTGTTTTAGAGATAAGTTTATGAAAATTGGTGTATCTTCTATGATGATTTGAACAATTGAGTTTAGTGGTACACTCACATAACTACCAACATTTTGTTGCCCAAAACCTGCTTCAAAATAGAGATTTTCATCATCAAAACTACAGCTCTCAAATGTATACTCTGCAATCACAAAAAGTGTTATTGGTTTGAAGTTGTCACTTATCTCTTGTGGAAGTGCTGGGTCAAATGTTATATCTTCTATATTTGTTAAAATTGAAAAAAAAGCTCCTTTTTGTATAAGAAGCTCAATAATATCACGAATGTGAAAAATCATCAACTCCGAAAAATCATAATCACTTAAAAGTCCTCTTACCATATAAAACCCTCAATACTTAAACTTAGAATTTTTTATCTCTAAAAATCCTATTAGTGAATTCATTATAGCAAAACTTACCATATTTTTAATATCTTTTACTCTTATATCTCTTTGGATAATCTTTTTTTCATCAAGTAACTTAGCTCTTATAGTACCACATAGTAAGGGCTCTTTTGGTGTTAGCCATCTTAAACCATCATAAAAAGCTATGTTTGCTATAGAGGTATCTTTTAAGAGTTTGTTTTCGGTTATTAGTATATCATCACAAAAATCTTTTTGTTTAAAAAGTTTTTCTATCTCATCTCTGTTTGTGCTTTTATATGGGTATTTTATATTTGAGTTTATAATTTTAAATGAATTAAATACTCTTTTTTTATATGGCTCATAAGTTATAGATTTTATCTCTTTATCGTAAATTACTTTGCATCTAGTTGGTTTTGTATTAAGTTTATTTATAAAATCTAAAAGATTAATATCACTTTTTTTGTTGTATATCTCTTTTATGGTTTTGTTTAATCTCAAATTGTGATATTTTAGATTTTGAATTTTTTTATCTTCAATCTTTATAGTTTCAAAAAAAGGGGACATAAACTTTCTCACACATCTCAATATATTCGTCTCTTACATCACTATCAATTGTGATGCCACCTCCACTTTTATAAATAAGTCCTTTGTCGTATTTTTCAACAAATCGTATCATGACTGAACTATCAAGACTCTCTCCATCAAACACTCCAAAAATACCAGAAAAAAATCCCCTCTCATAATCTTCAACTTCTTTGATAATTTTAACAGTACTTTTTTTAGGAGCTCCTGTGATTGAGCCAGCTGGAAGAAGTTTGGTTAAAATATCACCTAAATTATCTTGCCAATTTTTTCCTAACTCTCCTTTTATTTTAGAACTCACATGTAGAAGCTCTCTCTCTCCTGCTTTTATCTTCTCAATATAACGAAACTTTTCTACTCTCACTTTTTTACTAACTTGGCTTAAATCATTTCTAAGAAGATCAACAACCATGACATGTTCAGCCCTCTCTTTTTTATCGTTTAAAATCTTGTTTTTTGCATCTTCTACAGATGCTTCAATAGTCCCTTTCATCGGATAAGTGTATATTTTATCTTTTTTTATCTCTACAAATCTTTCAGGTGAAAAACAGACAAACTTATCTTTAAAATAGAGTTTGAATTTTGCATCGCTGTAGTTGTAAATCTCTTTTAATGAGTATGAAATTTCTAGTTTTGATGGAGCTGTTAGGTTTATTAGATAGGTATTTCCTTTTTTTATCTGTTCTTGGATTTTATTAAATGCTTTTGAGTATTTTGGAAATGAGATAGGGTGGTAAGTGTATGGCACTTTTTTATCTTTGTGGATGTTTTTTGAACTATCTAAAGAGAAAAGTATATCATCATCAAGTCTGCTTAACGGAGATATATAATGCTTTTTTGCTTCAAAATCTATAACAAAAAAGATAGCTTCTCTTTTTTTACCAAAAGAGTTTAGTTTTTCTTTAAGAGAGTTCACTATTTTGGTTTATCAAAGTATCTAAAACGGCCATTCTTACAAATAGACCATTTTTAACTTGTTCTAAAACTTTGCATCTTCTATCTTGTAACATTTTGTCATCTATATCAACATTTCTATGAACAGGCCCTGGATGCATAAGTAAAATCTCTCTCTCTCCTATTAACTCTTTTGTGATACAAAAATCTCTAGCATAATCTTTTAAAGATGCATAGATTAAATTGTTATGTCTCTCTGTTTGAGTACGAAGACTCATGATGATATCAACTTCATCTATAATCTCTTTTATACTATAAGTTTGTCTAAAATTTTTAGTGCTTGGCATAAAATGTGGAGGAGCTACTAAAATAACCTCTAAACCAAATCTACTCAAAAGCTCAATATTGCTATTTGCCACACGAGAGTTTTTTATATCTCCAACTATGGCTATCTTTTTTCCTTTAACCTCTTTAAAATACTCTTTTATAGTAAATAAATCTAAAAGTGCTTGAGTTGGGTGAGCATGTGCTCCGTCACCTGCGTTAATCATTGGGCAGTTTATGTAGTTTGAGAGTATTTTAGAAGCTCCGGCATCTTTATGTCTTACTATAATTGCATCTGGCTCCATTGCATCTAGGTTTGCAGCTGTATCAAAGAGTGTCTCACCTTTGCTTGAAGAGCTACTTGATACATCCAAACTCACAACACTTGCTCCCAATCTTTTAGCCGCAATCTCAAAGGAGCTTTTTGTTCTTGTTGAGTTTTCAAAAAATATGGTTATTATTAATCTATCTGAAAGTAGATTTGGATAACCAGTATCTTTAAATAATTTTGCTTTTTCAAAGATATGTTCAACTGTTTTAATATCAAAATCTTTAGTATTAATCAAATGTTTCATAATTAGAAATATATCAAATATTCCCTTCACAACTTCTTCACACAGGTAGTGGTATAATGTGCTAAAACTTATGAAGGAGAAGTTATGAGAAAAGTTCTAATAACAGCCCTTATTTTAGGGTCAAGTATGCTTTATGCAAAACAGACAACATATACAGAGTATGTGGAGGTTACAAGTTCTAAACCTATTTATGAGAGGGTATCTACAAGAGTTCCATATGAGGAGTGTTATGAAAAAAGCGTTCCTGTAACTTACTATAATGGTAGTGGGTCTACATCTGGTTTAAATGGAGGAGCCATAGTAGGAGGTATTGTTGGTGGAGTTTTAGGACATCAAATAGGTGGAGGTCATGGAAAAGATATAGCGACAGCTGGAGGGGCGATTTTAGGTACTTTGGTTGGACAAAATGCTCTAAGAAATGACAATAGAAATTATCAATCAACAAGATATGAGACAAGAAGACATTGTGAAACTAGGTATACCAATAGTAGAAGTGAGAGAAGACTTAGTGGCTACAATAATATAGCTTATTATAGAGGCAAAAAAATTGTAAAATTTTCTAATAGAAGATTATCATCAATTGCTGTTAGAGTTACTCTTAGCTATTAACTCCAAACAGAGGGTTTTAATATCTTCAAGCATTAAAACCCTCTCAAATTCTTTTTTATAGAATGGGAGGGTTATTTTTTCAAAATCTTCTTTAAAATGGCGATTGTTTATGCACCAAGTGTGAGGTAAGTTTCTGTTTTTAAGAGCTTCTAGGCTTAAAAGTGTGTCATTTATAGAGCCTAATTTATCATGTGTTACTAAAAGTGTATGAGAGTTAAAGAGCTCTATAAAATCTATCATAAAATACTCTCTATCAATAGGAACCATCAATCCACCAGCACCCTCAATAAGTAAAATATCACAATATTTTTTTAACTTTGTATAACTTTTTTTTATCTTTTTTAGATCAATTTTTTCTCCATTATTTGCCACATAAGGAGCTGCTGGGAGGGAAAACTGTAGAGGGCAAATATCGTCTATATTAATGGCATTAAAATCTGGATTTAGTTTTTTTGAACTTTGAAGTAGCTTTTTTGCATCTTGTGGATGAGAGTTTACACCCGTTTCTATAGGTTTAAATGCACCAACTCTATAACCTTGTCGTGAGAACTCTTCTAAAAGCTTGAGTGTGGCATAGGTTTTTCCAATATCAGTGTTCGTGGCTGTAATAAATATGCTTTTCATGACAAATATATTACCAAACTACAAGTTAAAGTGATATTTTTTTAAAAAACAGCCAATATTAATTAATGATTTGAAAAAATAATGTATAATAGAACTTCAAAGAAGAAAAAGGGCAAACTTGGAACATAAAAATGATGAATCGCTTGAGTTAGAGGGGCAAGAAAAGGAAACTTTTCTCAAGAGATATAAAGTTGTTCTGTTAAATGACGATTTTACAAGCATGGATTTTGTTGTTGAGATTTTAATGGAGGTTTTTTCACATCCATTAGATAGTGCGATTAATATAATGTTAGCAATACACAGGGAAGGCAGAGGAGTCTGCGGTGTATATACATTTGAGGTTGCAGAGACAAAAATTTCCCAAGTGAAAAAAAGAGCTAAAGAAAACGAATATCCGTTGAAAGCCATAATGGAGGAAGAGTAGTAAATGTTAAATAAAGAATTAAATTCAGTATTAAATGAGGCTTTAGAGCTTGCTAAAAGTAGTAGGCATGAGTATGTGACTATAGAGCATGTCTTCTTTTCGCTTTTAACAAATGAGCAGGCAATAGAGCTGTTAAAGAAGTGTGGTGCAGATAGTGATTTTTTGCACGAGAGAATTAAAACACATCTTGATTCAGTTTTTAAACCACTTCCAGAAGATAATTATCACGATCCATTTGAGACGGTTGCTTTAGCTCGTGTGATTGATTCAATGATTACACAGATAAAAGGAGCTGATAAAAAGCAGGCAAATGTTGCTGATTTGTTAGCTGCTCTTTTTGAAGAGGAGAGAAGTTATAGTGTCTATCTTTTAAAACAGCAAGGTGTTTCGAAATTGCAGATTTTAGAGACTATAACTGAAAAAAAACATAAAGAAGAAGTTGTAAATGTTCCAAAAGAGGATGGCGATCTTGCAAATTACACTATAAATCTAAATGAATTAGCAAAAAGTGGAAAGATAGACCCTGTAATTGGGAGAGAGAAAGAGTTAAATCGAGTGATGCAGGTTCTATGTAGAAGAAAGAAAAATAATCCTTTATTGGTTGGTGAACCAGGTGTTGGTAAGACAGCTATTATCGAAGGATTGGCTCTTAAGATAAATGAAGGGGATACACCAGAAATTTTAAAAGATGCATCTCTTTTCTCTTTAGATATTGGAGGACTTCTCTCAGGCACAAAGTATAGAGGTGATTTTGAGAAGAGGTTAAAAGGTGTTTTAACAGAGTTAGAGGCTATCGAAAATGCTGTTTTATTTATAGATGAAATTCACACAATTGTGGGAGCAGGTTCTACTAGTGGAGGCTCTATGGATCTTTCAAATCTTTTAAAACCAGCACTTGCAAGTGGTGGAATTAAATGCATAGGTGCTACAACTTATAGTGAGTATAGAAACTTTTTTGATAAAGATAAAGCACTTAGTCGAAGATTTGCAAAGGTTGATGTAGATGAGCCAAGCATTGATGATACTTTTAAAATCCTTATAGGTTTAAAAGATAAATATGAAGCACATCATAATGTTAAGTATAGTGAAAAAACTATCAAAACAGCCGTAGAACTTAGTAAGAAACATATAAATGATAGGTTTCTACCAGATTCAGCGATTGATTTAATTGATGAGGTTGGAGCTTCGTTCCACATAGAAGAGAAAAATAGAGTTGAAGTTATGGTAAGTGACATAGAAGAGATAGTCTCTAAAATGGCAAATATTCCTTCTCGTCAAGTATCTTCAGATGATATAGCAGTTTTGAAAAATCTTGAGAGCGAGCTTAAAACTAAGGTGTTTGGACAAGATGAAGCAATCGTGCAACTTGCAAAATCTATAAAAAGAGCAAGAGCAGGGCTTGGGCGTCCTAACTCTCCTATTGGTTCATTTTTGTTTGCAGGTCCAACTGGTGTTGGTAAGACAGAGGTTGCAAAGCAGTTAGCAGATACTCTTGGTGTGCATTTTGAGAGATTTGATATGAGTGAGTATATGGAAAAACACAATGTATCAAGGCTCATAGGTGCTCCTCCTGGATATGTTGGTTATGAAGAGGGCGGACAGTTAACTGAAGCTATTAGAAAGCATCCATATACTGTTTTGTTACTTGATGAAGTAGAGAAAGCCCATCCAGATATCATGAATATCCTTTTACAAGTTATGGATAATGCAACTTTGACGGACAATGATGGCATAAAAACAGACTTTAGAAATGTTATAGTTATAATGACAAGTAACTTGGGTGTGAAATCTGCACCAAAAGTAGGTTTCCAAAAAGATGAATCACACAAAGCAAATGAAGCAATTAGTGATTTCTTTGCACCTGAGTTTAGAAATAGACTAGATGCAATTGTTCACTTTAAACCACTTGGTGAAGAGATAATGATAAGCATAGTTGAGAAGCTATTTACAGAGCTTGAAGGGCAGTTAAAAGAGAAGAAAATTACGATAAAAGCTACGATAAAAGCAAAAAAATATTTTGCAATTAAAGGTTTTGATTCACTTCTTGGTGCTAGAGTTATGGACAGAGTTATCCAAGATGAGGTAAAAACTCCTCTAACTGATGAGGTTCTTTTTGGAAAACTTCAAAATGGTGGAGTTGTAAAACTAGATGCAAAAGATGATAAGTTAATCATCACTTATGAAGAGATGAAATAGGCTTGATTCCACAGATCAGTAAATACTCTAATATGTTTCCAGACCCTCGCTTATCCTCAAAAGAGGGGCTTGTAGCTTGGGGAGGAGACCTAAACCCAAATAGAATATTAGCAGCTTATAGAAAAGGGATATTTCCTTGGTACAACGACTCTGA
>Ga0256834_1002183_pt1 | contig 12549 bp, 13 predicted proteins | sample 4281140metaG_FD_190536 | JGI IMG/M metagenome (GOLD analysis project Ga0256834, IMG submission 190536) | Hydrothermal vent microbial communities from East Pacific Rise, Pacific Ocean - 4281-140 | ecosystem: Environmental > Aquatic > Marine > Hydrothermal vents | place: Pacific Ocean: East... | reverse complement strand
CGAATTTACTGACGATAACCGATATGCAGCAACGATTTGGTACGATGGTGGGTTTTTCAGACCATACGTTAGGTATTGTTGCCCCAACTGTAGCTGTATCGTTGGGTGCTAAAGTGATTGAAAAACACTTTATTGTAGACCGTAATATTGGCGGTCCCGATGCCGATTTTAGCTTGGATGCAGAAGAGTTTACACAGATGGTGCAAGCGGTGAGAGAGGTAGAGCAGCTCTTGGGTTCTGTTGATTACACGATTAGTAATAAAATAGAGAAATCACGTCAATTTGCACGCAGTCTGTTTGTTGCTGAAGCAATGAAAAAAGGTGATATTATTACTGAGAAGAATATTCGTTCTGTGCGACCAGGCTATGGGGCACATCCAAAATATCTTCGTGAAATACTCGGTAAAAGTGTTACGAAAGATCTGCCATTTGGGGTGCCTTTGGAGATGGATAATGTTAAAATGGTGTAGTAGATGTAAAGTATTTACTTGCTAAAAGGGTTGAGAATGCATCAGTTATTACTACTTCTATTTATTGTAATTTTTGCTATTGACTCTAGTGCTAATGAAACCTCAAACATTATTCAAAAAGAATCTTCTACAATTGCAATATCTGCATTATGGAAAAATGTACCGACACGTCTTGCCAACTCATTAAAGTGGCAGAAATACGGCAATAATACAATTACTGACTCTGGAAAGTTTACTAAAATTACCATTAAAGATAATAATAAAGGAGCCTACCTATATTTAGACAAAATTCTATCGACATTTGATGGAAAAGATAATAAAAACTATAAAATTACGTTTAGTGCTTTTGTTGTAGATGGCAATACAAAGAGTCAAATCGTGCTAATGCAGGCAGGTGTTGCAGGTAAGAATGTATTTAGTTTAACAAATAGTGAAATAAAATATACTGTAAGGCGCACAAATGGTAGTTCAAAAAGAACACACATTGCATTTCAAGGATTACCTATAGGTAGTAATATTTATATTAAGCAGGATATAAAAGTAGAAAAGATGAGCGACAGAATATATGAACACCCGTTCTCAGAACCTTTTAAAGGTGGTACTTTAAATATGGACAGGCAGTTAGAAACTGCAAATATTCAGCAATGGTTTTTTGATTTAAATGAAGCAGGTGCTAAGTATGTAAGAATACAAACAAACCCTGAAAAAGATATGGGAAGTCTTAGTAAATCAGCTTACTTAATAGACGTAATCAATAGATTTAAGAGACTATACTCACCTAAAATAAGACAATACAATATGAAGGTATTATTTGCGTTTGAATCTATCCCTTATGATAATCTTCTTCTTAATAACAGAAAAAATATAGGTTTTTGGGAGAACCCTGAAACCATAAAGAATTTTATGGATACTGCGAATTACACGGCACAAGCTCTTAAAGACATACCTGAAGTTTTTGCATTGCAGTTTATGTCAGAACCTATTGATCAGGATGGTAAAAGACCTTCAGTTTGGGATGAAATATCTCTTGCAGTGATAAACACAATAAGACAACATACAAATAAGTTTATTGCATGGTCGAATGGCCCACTAGGTGCATCTTTGTATGATGCAGTTGTTCCTTTTGATGATGATAGAATTATATATAATTTTCATGAGTTTAAGCCATACAAATATACACATCAAGGTATACATGGGAATCCTCTTGGTGTACGATATCACGCCTCGGCTGAAATGACCTTAGACATTAACCGCATTATCGCTTTTAAAAACAGAAATAATAATATACCCATTATGTGTGGTTCATTTTCTCTTGCGAATTGGATTCCAGACGGTAACTTATGGTTAAAAGACGTGACTGGTCAATTGCAAGTCAACGATATTTCTAGTTTTCAATTTGTAACGGGACAATTCAAAGCATGGGACTGGAGGTACAGAAGTGTCAATAATGGGAAAACAGTGATTTATACTTATGATATAACCTCTACAAATAAGCTTTGGACAGGATTATCTAAGTACTGGAAGCAAGAGTATTAAAAAATTTTAGCGTACTGATTAGAAATTTTTTCCCATATATAATTATTTTTAGCAACTTCATGCATAGCTATTGAGCACTCTTCTAAATCAATTTTATTATGAACAACACTCTCTAAGAGACTAATAAGTTCTTTGTGATTATGAAAATAATATGCTTTGTTTTCAGTTGTCGCTTTATTATAACTAGCATCAAAAGCAAGTATTGGTAGCTTTAAGTACATTGCTTCGACTAAAGAGGGGTTGGTACCACCTGCGCTATGTCCATGTAAATAAAGATAGCAATTACTTCGTATCTGATCTAAAATAGTTTGGTCATATATAGGGTCAATCAAAAAAATATTTTCTTCTTCAGAATATTGTAGTTTCAATTGTTTACCATAGTCGCTTTTAGACCAATTGCCTATAATCACTAATGTGAATTCTTTAAACTCTTTAAATGCATCAAGTAAAATATGTATATTATTTTCAGGTTCAATACGACAGACGGTAAATGCATATCGATTTTTCAAAAAAGCAAATTTTTTAAAAAGATTATCAGATATTTCAATTTTTTTAACATGATCGGCTCCATATGCTATGAGTGCACTGTTTTTGCCATATTCTTTTTTTACATAATCTTGAATGACTTTATTGTCGGTAATAACAACATCAGCATATTTAACAGCAAGTGCTTCTGAAAACTTTAAAAATAATTTTGCATATCTAGTCCATTTTTGGCGTTTCCATTCTAGACCATCAATATTTACAATCACTTTCTTTTTTCCAAATATCTTAATTATAGGTAAGGCGATACATCCAGATACTCCAAGGATTAGTAGAGTGTCTGAAACTTTCCAAGCTTTTATTATAGAAAGTATATCGTAAGGTATACTCTGGATCCCATTTGCATGAAGATTAATATATTCTAATGTCGCACCATTATAGCTCGGTAATTGTTTTTTATAATTTTTTTTACTACAGTAAACAGTTATATTATAATCATTAGATAAATATTTAGTTATGTGTTCAACTAGAGTTTCAAATCCACCATAAGTTGCGGGTAGACCGACAGTTCCAATAATGGCAATACTTTTTTTCATATTTATTTTAACTCTTTTATACTATTAATTATATAGTCAGCTTTGCTATTATTTTCATCTACCTTATGGCCACTTCTAACCAGAATATTTTTCCCCACACCTGCATTAATACCGGCCTCTATATCACTCTCTTTATCACCTATTAAAATAGATTTTGCCATATTTATATCAAACTCTTTTTTTGCCGATAAAAGCATTCCCGATTTTGGTTTTCTGCAACTACAAATACCTGAATAATCTGGGTGATGAGGGCAATGATAAACTTTAGTAATGATAATATTTTTTTCTTTAAAATATTTAATCATCCATTCTGTCAGCTTACTAAAATCTTTTTCACCATATTTACCTTTAGCGATTCCTGCTTGATTGGTGATTACAATAATTAAGAAACCTTCATCAGAATATTTTTTACATGTTTCAAATACACCATCTATAAATTCGAAGTCTTCTATTTTATAAAGATGATTTTTTTCTTTATTTATAACCCCATCTCTATCTAAAAAAAGTGCTTTATTCATATATATTTCTTTATTTCACTTTGTGCTTTTTTGTAATCTTCAGGAATACCAATATCTATAAAGTAATTTTCAAATATTTTTACATGTATATTTAATTCTTTAAAATTATCTTGCAAGAACTCTTCAAAAGAAAATTTATCAGTTAATTTAAATGTATCAAATATACTTTTTGTAGTCAAATAAACTCCACCGTTGATATTTCCTCTTTTTCTATAACCTTTTTCTGTAAATGCCGTAACGGTATTATTTTTATTACTTTCTACGCATCCATATCTATCGAAATTATGCATTCTTTTTAATGATAATATAAGATGACTATTCTTTTTTAGGCTTAAACTACTCAAATTAACATTAAAGAATGTATCACCGTTTATGATATATACTTCGTCCTTTGTAACTTTTAGTATAGCTTTTTTTATTGCTCCACCAGTTCCTAGAGGCTCATCTTCTATACTATAAACTAATTCTAAATTATTATATGTATTTCCAAAATACTCTTTTATTGTTTCCCACTTATAACCAACAGACAGAATAACTCTAGTTATACCATTGTTTTCTAAATATTTTAAAAGATATTCTAAAAATGGCTTTTCTTCAATAGGCGCCATTGGTTTAGGCAGATTTGTAACTACACTTTTAAGTCTAGTGCCTAACCCTCCTGCCAAAACTATAGCTTCCACTAATTAAATCCTTTCCCAAATAGTTCTTCTTCAACAACGGCACAAATAATATGTCCTATTAAGATATGAGACTCTTGTACTCTTGGAGTTTCTGGTGATGGTACTTTGATGCAATAGTCACAAAGCTCAGCCATTTTACCACCGCTTTGTCCTGTAAGCCCAACAGTTATGATGTTTTTTTCTTTACATTCTTCCAATGCTTCTATAATATTTTTAGAATTTCCGCTTGTAGAAATACCAATAAACATATCACCATTTACACCATTTGCTTGAACCTGTCTTGAAAATAGTTTTTCATATCCATAATCATTTCCAATAGCCGTTATGATACTTGTATCTGTAGTTAAAGCTATTGATGCTAAACCTGGCCTATCAAAGTAAAACTTACTTACAAATTCTCCAGCGATATGTTGGGCATCTGCTGCACTTCCTCCATTCCCAGCTATTAAAGTTTTGTTACCATTTTTATAAATTTCTATAGCTTTTTGAGATACCTCTTTTATTAATGCCATTAACTCTTTATTTTCATAAATTGCTTGTTTAGTTTCGTATGATTTTTTTACCTGATTACTTATGAATTTATCCATTATATATTTTCCATCCTTTTGTACCATCTTTTATAAAACCAAAGTTTACAACTTCACCTTGTTGCTTATTTAATTCTCTTATTAAATGTAGTTTTTTTGTCGGCTCAACCATAAAAAACATAAATCCACCACCACCAGCACCACTTACCTTGCCACTATAAGCACCAATATCCATAGCTATGTCGTATACCCTATCTATCTCATTATTTGATATTGAACTCGAAACTCTCTTTTTAGCAGCCCACGATTTACCAAGTATCTTCGCAAATTTTGAAATATCACCTTTTAGCAATGCTTCTTTCATTAATATGGAGTCTTCTTTTACCTCATGCATTGCATGAAGTGCTTTTTCATTTCTAAGGAGGCTTTTTTTCTCTTTTTCTATTTGGCTCGCTTCTCTAGTTATATTAGTAAAATATAAAACAATAGAGTCTTCAAGCTCATCAATAATCCAATTTTTAACTCTAAGAGGATTTACAATTACTCTTTTTTTATCATAAAACTCCATAAAATTAAATCCACCAAAGGTGGCAGCATATTGATCTTGTGCGCCACCTACAATACCAATATCTTCTCTTTCAATATCAAATGCAAGTCTTGCTATATCGTATTCACCTAAAGGAAGGTTTAACCACTCAACAAAAGCTTTAATGATAGCTACTACCAAAGTAGAACTGCCTCCTAATCCACTACCACTTGGTACATCTGAATATGTAGAGATTTTGAAGCTAAGCGGTTTTTTTACAAAATCTTTTACAATGCGATTGTAAATCCCTTTATATAAATCCATTTTACCATCGAAAACTAATAGTTTACTTGATGCTAATTCTAGTTTTTCATTAATATCAATAGCTTCAAATATAATTTTGTTGTCATCTCTTTCTTTTATTGTACAGTGTACATAAAGCGAAATAGTTGCATTGAGCACACAACCGCCATAATGATCACAATATGTATCTAGATCAGTACCACCACCAGCCAATCCTAATCTTAATGGTGCTTTACTTCTTATTATCATTTAACATTTTCTCCTCTCCTAGTACTTCGTTGTAAAATTCACAATATTGCTGACCAATCTCAATCAGTGAGAACTTCTGTTCTATTGTTGTTTTTCCTTTTTTTCCTATATGTAAAAGTTTATCTTTGTTTTGTAATGCATTTAGTATTGTAACAGCTAAATCTTTTTTGTTTCCTGTTTTAAACAAAAATCCATTTTCATTATTATCAATAAATTCTTTAAATGGTCCAAAATCTGATGCAATAATAGGTGTGGCAAAACTCATAGCACGAATTAACACGCCACTATTGTAAATTTTTTGATATGGAAGAACTATGGCATTAACGGCGTTAAAGTAATAAGGAACATCATCATTAGCAACAAAACTTATTCGAAGATCTATATTATTCTGAAGTGAGTGTTTTTGTATTAGCTTTTCATACTCAGAAAAGTCATCTTTCCACACTTTCCCAGCGATCACCAATAGTATTTCTGGAGCCTCAATACATACTTCTGCCAAAGCTTCAAGCAAAATATTAAGTCCCTTTACTTTTTTGATCTGTCCAAAAAAGAGTAAAATTTCCCTATCTAAAGGCAAATTTAATTTTTCTCTAGCTTTGCTCATTTCAATTTGATTATTATTTAAAGTAGTATAATCAAGATCACAAGCATATATTGTTTTTATTTTTTTAGGTGATATTAATTTAGTACCAATATTGTTTATAAGTTCTTTTTTTGCATAGTCAGTATGTACTACTATACCACTTAATAAACTTATAAATTTTCTATAGTCATGTTTAGTGGTATCGTTCTTGGCATACTTTTCAAAAGATTCAACATCATGTATCGTTCCGATAACAGTAAAACCAAAAATTTTTTTTGCCATATAAAGATTGGTATATTCAAGACTATTAAATCCAAAAAAATGTAAATGAATAATATTGGCTTTATTTTTTTTAGCATCTAGTAAGGAAATAAAAGTACCTTTAAAGTAGCGTATAGCTCTAAAAAATTTATTGTCGTTGCCATAGATACTTTTATATAATAGTTTTACATTATAACCTTTTTTAGGTTTGGTAATATCACAAGTGTAAAGTGTTGCCTCGGTAGCATCTTGTATACACAAAGAATTTACTAAATTATAATCATAAATATCATTACCACCATGTGCACCAATTGGTTCAAGTATTGCAATTTTACACAATATATATTCCTCTTAAGTGGTTTAGATGAGTTTTAATAATGAAAATATTTTTACTCATCAACAATCCGCTCCCCAATTTTTTTTGCCGGTACTCCCCCAACAATCCAATTGTTTGGTATATCTTTTGTTATAATTGAACCTGCAGCAATTACTACATTATTACCAATTGTACACTCTTTTACAATTATGCTATTGGCACCAATAAAAACATTATCACCTATAATGACTTTTCCGGTATAAAAACTAAAAGGGGGTTTTTTAACATCTAAATAATGCGTAAGAATTTTTGTTCCTGCTGTTATTCTAGCCCTTTTGCCTATATATATGTAATGTGGATAAATATTATCGAAAGAGACATTCTCTCCTATAAATACATCAGAAGAATCTATAAAGTTTACGCCTGCAAATTTTATAAATTTTGTTCGTAATGATCCTGGTATTATGTCAGATTTTCCAATGCTTAAAGCCAGTTTTTTTATTAAACGTTGAAACCCATAATTAGTTTTTGCTTGTTCATGCATTTAAGATTCCTTATACCATTGAGATAGATCTTGATTAATCAAAGATTCTAGTTTCTTTATATCTTCAAAATATATTTTTTGTAAATATTCTTTTGTCTTATAATTTAATTTTGGTTTTTTCTTTCTTTCAAAAAAAATATTTTTTATCTGTTCTTTTATTTTTTTTGTAAATACAGTTTTAATCAAAGACCGAATAATATAAGAGGAATACAGTTGGTGTATAACTTTGTTTTTTGGCATAGAAAAAGCATTATGTTGCTGATTTGTATCAATAATAATAGAATTGTCAATATCAAGAAAGCTATATAGATCAAAAATAACTTTTTCCGTATTATTTTTGAGATCTTCTTGTAAAAATATTTTTATCTGAGTATTCCCAAAAGTATCTACATAGCGTTTTACTTGCTTGTAATAAAGCCCTAATTCAATATATTGTTGATAAAAGAGGTCTATTTTTTTATGATTACTTGTTTTATAAACAACTTCCTCAAAGGACAAATTAATCAATCCCATTCTAAAATCCATAAGATAATGAGAATAAGCTCTTTCGATAGGGTCTCTTAATAATATAATTATTTTTATATCAGGTAAAATATTTTTAATTTTTTGTGGAGTTTTAGGATAATAAAGATAAGAAACACTTCCTTCGCCTATCGCTACTTCATTACGGACTTGATTAAATAATGCTTCATAACTTTTTAAATCTTTAGCTTTAAAATCCTGATAATATAAGCCCTGTTCTTCAATTTCATCTTTAGAAAAATAGTTTACTTCTTTGGGTTCACTCATAAATACTTGAGGATGTTCTGAAAGATAATGATATAGGGATGTTGTTCCTGCTTTTGGGGTACCAACAATGATAAAATTAGGTAGCATCAGCTATTCTCCTTGTTTTTAATGTAGTTCATCCAATTGTCACCCTTATCTCTATAGCCTATTACAGTTGCAGGTACACCGGCAACTATTGCGTTTGAAGGAACATCTTTTATAACTAAGGCGCCTGCAGCAATCACAGCTTCATCCCCAATAGTTAAAGATCCTTTACCTCTTTTATTGCTTATAATTTGTGCTCCAGCTAAAATTTCTACATTATTGCCTATAAACACATTTGGTCCACCTATGGTGACTCTCTGCAATATTGAACAATAGTCTCCTATCTTAGTGGTTGGATTTATGACTAATCCACGAGAGTGAGCCAATGATAAACCTTTTCCTATTTTGACTCTTGGACCTATCCAGATACCATGTAATAAATCATTTAAGTTTGTTAACAAATAAGCTAAAGGTTTTAAAATTTTGTATTGATAAAATAACTGACTTAGTCTAAAAAGTATTATCATACGTATTTCGGGGTAATAAAAATATTTTCCAATACCACTTCCTTTTACCAAATTAAAAACGCTAAGATCTTCTAAAAATAAACGCATCTCTCTTCCTTAATTTTTTTAGATGTTTTAGTATAAAAATACGAAATATTCCTTAAACTAGGTAACATTTAAACCCTTCTTGTTGAGCCTGTTGTATCCATATAGTATAAAGAAAAGTATAATCCAAATACTCGCACCAAAATATAAACCGTCTTGTATAAGTTTAATAATAGATAAGATAAGCATATATCTAATTGTCATTATAAAGACATTATTTTTATCTTTAGCTTTTTTTATCTCTTTTATCTCTAAAAACAGAGGAATTAGTACCAATAAAATTATTCCAAAGATACCATATAAGAAAGTTCCTCCTAGTATACCAATGTCTGCAGGATAAAAATAACCAAAAAGTGTATCATAACCACCATTCCATTGGTTGCTAACTTTTCCAGTTCCAAACCAAATACTCATAGGGTGTGAGTGAAAATAATCTAGAGCAATTTCACTTGTCCATATCCTTGCATTTGCAGATGCGTCTTGAGACTTTTCTCCTCCTAAAACGGTAAACATATCTCCAAAAAGTTTTCCCATGCGTTCAAGATACTCTGGCATCAAAATATTTATTAATACTAAAATGGTCAATAAAAATAATAAAATTTTAATAATATTTAAAAAAAATTTACTGATTGGAAAGTTAAAATAGTAATAAAGTAAGAAGGTTCCAGCTAAGAATATCATATAGGTACGCCCCTGAATTATAAATACAATAAAGGCTAAAAAGCTAAAAAGCATTAATAAGTCATTAAGTTTTCTATGAATTGAATATTTAATGAAATAGTATAATGCTCCAAAAGTTATAAAAAAATTTTGAAATTTAAGCCTTAGTCCTCTATCTTCAGTCATGCGGGCAAAGCTTTCGTCACCTATGAGTTGAGAAGGATCAAAAGTGAGATAAAAAAATGAAAAAATAATTAGAGATGCAAGGCTCATAACTAAAAAAGAACGCTCTATTGTAAGCATAGATACTTTTTTAGTAATAATAATGTAATAAAACCATATCCCAGCACCCAGCAGCAGCCATCCTCGTTGTGAGGCTAAGCCATAAAAAAAAGGTTGACCAAATTCCACATTAGATCTATAAGCACTATATATAGGCATAAATAAAATAAGCAGTATAAAGTAAAAGACTGTTTTATTGATAGTTTTTCTGTTTACTATTAGACTGAGTATATAAGCTACAAGAAAAAGCAAAAGTATTCCTAAGAATCCTGCCTGAACTTTAAAAAAAAGTGTTTCAAATGGAGTTGATTGAAAAAACTTTGTAGTAAATATAAAAACTACAATCAGCACAATGATATGAATAGTTGATGTTTTATTACCTATTAGCATGTTAGAGCCATTGCCTTTCTATACTTTCCCAATAAACAAAGTGCTAGTAATTATTTGTTCTAATGAGACAATAGAGATTTTTTTCATTGCTTTAATAAAATAATCCTTTAAAAAAAGATGTATAAAATAGTCTAGTTGAATGAAAAGATCTTTTATAAACTTTTCCCATTAAAATCTTAAGGTTTCCAGCAATAAAAAATTTCAAAAGATATATTGGAGTACCAAAAGAGAAGAATTTTTTACATCGATATACTTTATTCCGTGTCATATATTGAATACTAAAGTCCGATAGAAATAATGTTTTTTCTTTATTGGTTAATCCACCAACTTTATGATAGAATTTAAAATCTGGAAGATAGAGCATTTTTTTCTTTTTTAAAATAGTTGCTCTATAGCAAAAATCAACATCATCCTCATAAACAAAATATTTTTCATCCATTAAGCCGACATCGTCTATTAATTGTTTTGAAAAGAGCATACAGCATGTTGGAGCATAGGTGATTTGTTTAATTTCATCATGCTGACCCATATCTTTCTCTTTAAAGCCAATGTGGTCAACATCACACTTGAAGGTTTTGTCAAAATTACCGCCAGCGCACCATATGTAGTCTTTTTTATCATAATAGTACATTTTTGGTATGACAATATCGGCTTGATTATCTTGCAGCCCTTTGAAAAGCTTTTCAAATGTGTTTTCATCAAAAAGCGTATCGTTATTTAAAAGTAAGATAAAATCACATCCCTCTTCAAGTGCTTTTAATATCCCTTGGTTATTTGCTGCTGCGACGCCTACATTGTCATCATTTTGGATATAAACAACTCTGTCATCATGGAAGTTGTCTATTATGTCTGCAGTATCATCGTTTGAATCATTATCAATAATATATAAAATAAAGTTTCCATGTGTCTGTTTTTGTATGGATTCTAAAAAATCATCAAGTACATCAGCACTATTGTATGTTACGGTTACGACGCCTATTTTGGTATTCATTTTATTTGTTCCCATGTTTTTGTTTCAAAATTATACTTTTTTATTATTTGAGCTGGACTACCAACAGCAACACAATAGTCTGGAATATTTTTAGTTACTACGGAATTGGCACCAATAATACAGTGCCGACCTATGTATGCTCCCAATATGCTTACCTTTTCTCCTATCCAGCTATTTTCGCCAATGGTTACTGTTCCAATATTCTTGATGGGCTGATTCTTTATGGGTACTTCTATATTGTCAAACTCATGGGTGTTATCTGCAATATAGACATGATTGGCAATAAGTACATTTTTTTCAATAATTATTTTATTGGTAGCATAAATATGGGCAAAGTCACCTATATAGACACCGTCACAAATTTTCAAATAGGGGTTGTCCTTTGTTAATGAGGCTGCTGCAAGCCATGCTTGTTCTTGAATAAAGACCTTGTTACCAATTTCAATATTGTGTGGTTCTTCAATGCGTAGAGGATTGCAGATCATAAAACTACCGGCTTTTTTTAATCGTTTTTGTAAAAACAATGTTTGTAGTTTAAATTTTATTTTTTTAATAGGGTTCATGTAAGATCTTTATACCAAGCAGAAAGGTCTTTGTCGATTAATTTTTCTAGCTTTTTAATGTCTTCTTTGAAAAAAGAAACCAAAACTTGTCGATCATCATGAGAAATTTTTTCCATATTTTTCTTAAAAAAGAGGTTCTTAATAATTGTTTTATATTTTTCAGGTAGAAAACTTAGGCTGAAGCCATACTGATTTCTTATATAATTAATATATTGGAATAGTTTGTTCTTTGGTACAATTGTCTCATTATGTCTTTTTGTATAGTCATTTACATGAGTATGGTCAATATTTAAAAATGTATATATTTGCATCATAAAGCTTTTAGGATCTTTCATTAAATCATCATAGAGGCAAATATGTACATTAGAAAAGGCTTTTTTGTAGGCATTTACTTGATTATAATATAAGCCTACATCTTTGTAGTACCAAAAAGAGTTGAAATGGTTGCTCTTTCGTTCTTCTTCTTTGTTTAATGCTTCTGTAAAGCTTAAAAGGTCTATTTTAGATTGATACTTATAATTTGAAAAAGCTCTTTTGATAGGATCACGCAAAACAATTATTATTGGGACATCTCCAAGTTTTTCTTTAACTTGTGGTATGACGGTGTCAAAATGGTATAAATACTGTACACTAGCGTCTCCGAATTT
>Ga0256834_1002182_pt1 | contig 12550 bp, 11 predicted proteins | sample 4281140metaG_FD_190536 | JGI IMG/M metagenome (GOLD analysis project Ga0256834, IMG submission 190536) | Hydrothermal vent microbial communities from East Pacific Rise, Pacific Ocean - 4281-140 | ecosystem: Environmental > Aquatic > Marine > Hydrothermal vents | place: Pacific Ocean: East... | reverse complement strand
TAAACTTAGCCATGACCATGAAATTGCCAGTACTTTTCGTGATAGAAAATAACGGGTATGCCATGGGTACTTCTGTGGCTCGTACATCTAATGTTACAGATCTTTCGGAATTAGGTAGAGCCTATGAAATGCCTTCGGTTACGGTGGATGCCATGAATGTTGAAAACGTGCACGATGCTGTTGTAATTGCTGCCAAGAGAGCTCGTAAAGGAGAAGGCCCAACCTTGTTAGAATTTAAAACCTATAGGTATAAAGGACACTCGATGTCAGATCCTGCTAAGTATAGAACCAAAGAAGAACTGGAAGAATACAAAAAACTTGACCCGATAGAGCAAGTGAAGCAAATTATCTTAAAAAATAAGTTTGCAAAAGAAGAAGAATTGATTGCAATGGATAAATTGCTGAAAGAAAAAGTAATGAAAAGTGTACAGTTTGCGGAGGAGTCTAATTTTCCTCCTGCAACTCAAGCATTTGAAAATGTGTATGTTCAAGAAGATTACCCATTCGAAATGGGGTAAAATAATATGAAAGTGGTATTATTGCACCCGGAAATTTAAGAGCGATGGCTAAGAAAGCAAAAAAACATGAGGATGGAGTATTGGAAAGTGCAGAAGTACTTGCCGAGCAACTTACAAAATCAGAACAATTTTTAGAAGATCATAAAGTTACAGTATTTTCAATTGCAGGTGTATTGGCAATTGTACTAGCAAGCTATTTTGGATATAACTATTATTTAGATAGTCAAAATTCGTTGGCACAAGACGAAATGTTTCAATCTGTGTATTATTATGAGCAAGACAGCCTAGATCTTGCACTAAATGGCGATGGTAATTATTACGGATTTATTGACATCATTGAAAATTATGGGTCAACTAATGCAGGAAATCTAGCTAATTTTTATGTTGGTTCTATTTATATGAAGAAAGGCACTTATGCTTCGGCAATCCCATTTTTAAATGACTTTAGCAGCAACGATTATGTAATTCAGGCAAGAGCCTATAGCTTATTAGGCGATGCTTATATGCAGCAAGAGGATTATAATAAAGCCGTAAACTATTATGCAAAAGCAGTAACTTATAAACCAAATGAGTATTTCACTCCTGTTTATTTATTAAAGGCGGGATTGGCATACGAGAAACTCGAAAACTTTAGTAAGGCGGCTGAGCAATACGAAGCTATTGTAAAGAACTATGCAAAATCTAACGAAGTTGATAAAGCGAAGAAGTATAAGGCAAGACTACAGTCGAAATCCTAATCTATAAACACATTTAATGTAAAGGGGTAGGATGAAAATCTTACCCCTTTTTTAATTTTAAAGACATGGCAAGTAACCTAAAAAACTTGAGTGAGTACTCTGATAGAAACACAGGAGGTGTTGAAGACAAGCAATTTGGAATTGTTGTAGCTGAGTGGAATGAAACCATTACGGGGGCTCTTTTAGAAGGAGCTATTGAAACACTTTTGGAACAAGGGGTTAACCGTGACAATATAAAGGTGCATTATGTTCCTGGTAGTTTCGAACTTTCACTTGGTAGCCAGTTTTTGGCTCAGCAAGAATCAATAGATGCGGTTATTACGCTAGGCTGTGTTATTCAAGGCGAAACTCGGCACTTCGATTTTATTTGCGATGCGGTGGCTAATGGAATTACCAATGTTGGCCTTAAATATAATAAACCTGTAATTTTTGGTGTGCTTACTACCAACACTATGCAACAAGCATTGGATCGTGCAGGTGGTAAACATGGCAATAAAGGCGAAGAAGCCGCTATTACAGCAGTAAAAATGCTTCAATTCTAATCTAGATTTAACAATAAAATGAAGGTATTAAAGTTTGGTGGCACTTCTGTTGGAAGTGCTGAAAGGATGCAGCTTGTTTCAGAAATAATAACAGCTACTTCTGAACCTAAAGTTATCGTGTTATCAGCTGTTTCAGGAACCACCAATAAATTGGTTGCCATTGGTGATTTATTGCTTTCTAAAAAGCAGGTTGAAGCTAGTGAACTTATTGAGAAGCTATATAGTGAATACCAAATCTTTATTACTAAGTTATTATCAAAAAGCAAACAGGTAGAATCAGCAAAAAAAGTAGTTGAGAACAGTTTTGTGCTAATGCGTAATTATTTGAATTACCCATTTGGCCGTTCAAAAAACAATGAGTTAGTTGCTCAAGGAGAATTATTATCAACGAACTTGTTTAACCTCTTTCTAGAAGAGAATGGCATAAAATCAAAATTGTTGCTTGCACTGGACTTTTTGCATCTCAACTCAAAAGGAGAGCCGGTAGTAAAGGATATGGCTGAGAAGCTAAATTCGAGACTTAAGGAAAATAACGACCATCAATTATTTATTACACAAGGATTTATTTGTTTAAATAATGAAGGAGATATAGATAACCTTAAAAGAGGAGGAAGTGATTATTCTGCTTCGTTAATAGGAGCAGCTCTTAAAGCAGATGAAATCCAAATTTGGACAGATATTGATGGCATGCATAATAACGACCCGCGAATTGTGGAAACAACAAAAGCTATCAAGCATTTATCTTTCGATGAAGCAGCAGAGCTTGCTTATTTTGGAGCCAAAATATTGCACCCAGCTACAATACTACCAGCTCAGGAAGCAGCAGTTCCTGTTCGGTTAAAAAACACAATGGAACCTCAGGCAGAAGGTACGCTAATTGATAAAAACATAGAGGATAGAAGTGTAAAGGCAGTGGCAGTTAAAGATGGAATTACAGCTATTAAAATTAAGTCATCACGCATGTTGTTAGCACATGGCTTCTTACTTAAAATATTTCAAATTTTCGATTTTTATAAAACGCCTATCGACCTTGTAACAACTTCAGAAATAGCCGTGTCTTTAACCATTGACGACACAACCCATCTTAAGGAATTAGTAAAAGAATTAGAGCAGTTAGGAGTAGTTGAAGTTGATGGAAGCCATTCAATTATTTGCTTGGTAGGTAACTATATTCTGAAAAATTCAGAGGTTATTAAAAACTTATTCCATTCATTAGAAGAATTGCCTGTTAGAATGATTTCATTAGGAGGAAGTAAGAATAATATTTCAGTATTGGTAAACACTGAATATAAGCTTAAAGCGCTTCAAAATATTAATCAGGGAGTATTTGGTATGTAGGATGTAGGCTTCTTATAAGTAGAAGAAAATGAGCCAAACAGCTATGAAAATGGGTAATAATATAGGAATTGAAAACCTAATGATGTACCCAAAAAACGAAGGCATTTTAATGCCAAGTTGCTCTGCAATAGATTTTACCATAAAGTTTGGCCCATTCCCTATATAGGTCATAGCGCCAAAAAATACTGCAGCAACAGAAATAGACTGTAGTAACAGGATGCTATCGTGGTAGCCTCCAGCCGCAAATTGGCGTACATGCTCAATATTATTAATATTTGCCCCATCAGATGCCATGGCAGCAGCTAAAAAGTTAAGGTAAGTTGGAGCGTTATCTAGTATTCCAGACAACAGTCCGGTTCCCCAATACAAGGTGTTATGAGTAATCATTGCAGCACCTTCCGGTGATTGAGCAAAATTGCCTACCATCTCCAAAGCAGGCATCATAGTGCCAAATATGCCAATAAAAATAAAAGCAACTTCCTTTATAGGCTCAAAGCTAAAATCATTCTTTTTTAGCAAGTTTTTATCCGCCATAAGGTAGGAAGTGGCTGCAACTGATAACATAATAATTTCACGAATAAAAGAAAATTTTTGTCCATCATAATGAATGGCAGGTACCCAGTCAAACACATTAGGGTCAAGAAAAACAGCACCAATTACAATAGCCAACCATACAAAATTTATTCCTCCGATAATAGAAATCTTTCCACTCCTATTTTCATCTTTTATTACCTTTTTATTTTTAACATCAAAAAAGTAGAAAACAATAAGCAATACAATAATGGCAAAAATCCAAGAAGGTAAATTATGGGTTAAAGTCCATTCGAAAGGAACCCCTTTTAAAAACCCTAAAAATAATGGAGGGTCACCAATAGGAGTAAGAGCACCTCCAACATTACTCACAATAAAAATGAAAAATATTATATGATACGATTGAATACGTCCTTTATTTAACCTTAAAAAAGGCCGAATTAAAAGCATAGAAGCTCCTGTGGTACCTATAATGTTCGCAATAATGGCTCCGGTTAGTAAAATAGCAACATTGGTAAACGGAGTTGACTTTTTATCAACACTAATCATAATGCTACCTGAGGCAATGAAGAGCCCTGTTAGTAGCGCTATAAATTGCACATATTCAAAAAAAGCATGTACAGGGGCGTGAACGTTATGAATCCCAAAAACATAATATAATACAACCACAGAGGCCAAAACAATTGCGACTTTCGGATAATTATGATGCCAAAAATGTTCGAAAAACAATGGGCCAGTGGCAATCATAGCCAATAACAACACAAAAGGGATTACTGACCAACCCGCTGCAAAATGATGTTCACTGTTGGCATGCTCTTCGGTTGTTAGTTCGGTATGAGCTCCTCCTTCGTCAACTTGTTCTGAAAGAGAGGGTTCAGTTCCTAAAGAATAAACAGGGGTATTGGAGCTAAAAATTAACACAAATATGAGAACTAAAGTTAGAGTTGCTAACTTAAAAAATTGAGGTTGATTTGAAAACATAAGCCTAAAACTATGAAATAATTTTATTATGGGGAGGTCAATTAATTAAAAATCCATGTTCAAGTTGATTATAAGTGCAATATTTGTGATTCTCCTATAAAAAGTAATATTCTCTTAACGATGAATGCTGTAATTGACATTGGTAATACGAAGATAAAAGTAGGTTTGTTTGCGAGTCAAGGAATAAAGTCAATTTCAATTCTTAATTTAGAAGAAGTTATCCCTTTCCTAAGCCTAAATAAAGTGCAAAATGCATTAGTCAGTAATGTTGCACTTAATTGTGGTTTTTTAAAAAAACTGAATAAAACTATTGCCAATGTAAATGAATTAACAATAGAAACTTCATTACCAGTTTTTACTTCATATACTACCCCTAAAACACTTGGGGTTGATCGGTTAGCAGCCTGTGTAGCTGCTCGTAATTATACTAAGGGCAATGTGCTTGTAATTGATGCAGGTTCTTGTATTACTTATGATTTATTAACAGTTGAGAATAATCATCTTGGTGGGTTAATTTCACCTGGCATAAAAATGAGGCTTAAGGCCATGCACACTTTAACTTCGAATTTGCCGTTAGCTTCTTTTGAAAAGCCGCAATTAATTGGCACTTCTACTACAAAATGTTTACAAAGTGGGGCTACTAACGGAACTTTAGCAGAAATGAAAGGGCTTATTAAGCAGTTTCAGGATGAATTTCAAAATTTATCAATAATAATTGGAGGAGGAGACGCTGTTTTTTTTGATAAAACTTGGAATTGAACACCTTTGTGGTTCCAAATTTGGCAGTAGAAGGATTATATACAATTTTTAAGTATAATGAGTAGGTATAAAAAGGCATTTTTTATAGGGTTATTAGTTTCCGTTGCGTGGTCTAATCTAGCTCATGCACAGGTAACACATTCGCCCTATTCATCCGTTGGTGTTGGAGATATTCAAGACCCAACCACGGCCGCAAAATTTGGCATGGGTGGTTTGGGAGTAAGTAATGGGACATACTTTAGCTTAAACATAGTTAACCCTGCATTGCTTCACTATAATAGAGTTGCTCTCTTTTCGGCAGGCCTGTTAGGAGAAACTAAAACCATTAATCAAAATAACTTTGAGCCTTATGCTGCAGGTTCTGGTCAATTAAACCATATAGCACTTGCTTTTCCTTTAATTTCCGGAAAACTTTCTACCTCTTTAGTGCTAAACCCGTACTCTGCGGTTAATTATGATGTGTTTTTTCAAGCTCCAATAGTAGGCAACCCTACAGATTCCGCTTTTGTTACAGCCAAAGGGGATGGAGGAATCGATCAACTTAGCTTATCGTTTGGTGGAGAATTATTTGAAGGATTTTCATTAGGAGTGAGGACTAGCTACATGTTTAGTTCCATTCGCAAAGAAGGAAAATCTGTTGTTCCATTATCTTTACCAGCAAATAATAATTATGTGGCTACTGTAAACGAAAGGGTTAGCTTTCAAGATTTTACATTTGGGCTAGGCTTTGCATATAAACTAAAAGTTAATGAAACGTCTTCTGTTAATTTTGGTGCCACTTACGATTTTAAAAAAGATTTAAAATCAAAACTCTTTGTTCGATTCGATCAAGAACTATTATCAGGAGCTACCGTATTTGCAGACACCTTGTCCGATAATGTGCCTATAACAGTAACACTACCAGAAAAATTAGCAATAGGTGTTTCTTATAACCATAATAATAAACTGCTAATTGGGTTTGATTATTCCTCTCAAGATTGGACGAATAGCCCAAGCTTTCAAACAGGTGAAACTATATACACAAAGCGAGAAAAGTATGTTCTTGGAGCTGAAATTACTCCGGATATTGCGAGCATAAATAACTACTTTAAAAGGATGACTTATAGGATGGGGGCGAGTTTTACAAACACACCCTATATATTTGGAGATACACAAATTACAGATTTTGGCATTAATTTTGGGTTATCTCTTCCAGTTGTACGATTTTCGAGCCTCGATTTTGGTATCCAGATGGGAACACGAGGCACTTTAACAAACAATTTGATACAAGAAAACTATTTTAAACTGTATTTTGGGGTTAGTTTCAACGATAATCGTTGGTTTGTACAACCCAAATTTAATTAATGAAAACTTAAAGAGTAATGAAAAAAATACTTGGAACACTAGCGTTATTATCCTTGGCAGTAATAAGCTCGTATGGACAGAAAGGATGGAAGTGGCCTGAAGATTCGGCTACTAAAGTAAAAGCAATTGAAATGAATGTAATTCAGTCGGATGCTGTAAAAATGGGAGACTTTAAAACAGCCCTTCCTGCTTTAAAATGGCTAATTGCTAATGCGCCTGACTTAAATAAGTCGTTATACATTAATGGCTCTAAAGCATACGAGAGCTTTGCCAAAGCAGCTCAAAAAGAAGAAAAAGAAGCAAATGCTGCACTTAAATCAGCCACTGACAAAGCGGCTGCTGAGGCAGTTCTTGCAGAGAAATCAGCATTGCGAGAAGCTTATGCAGATACATTACTTACTATGTATGATATGAGAATTGAGCATTTTGGAGATAAACCAAATGTGTTAAACCGAAAAGTGTTTAAAGCATATAAGTATTTTGTAAAAGACTTTTCTAAATCAGAGTGGTTACTTGAAATGTTTGACGAAGCATTTGACATCGGGGGAGATAAAATACCTGATGGTAATTTGGTGGCTTACATGAATGTGATAAAAGTAAACGCTAAACTTAAAAAAATTAATGAAGAAGCAATCTTAGTTAGGTACGATAAAATATCTGAAGTAATAGATAAAAAATTAGCAACAAACGAAGCTAAGGGAAAAAGTAACGACACCTTAATTAAAAAGAAAAGCGCAATAGATGGTATTTTGATGGATATTGTAGATATAAACTGTGAGTTTGTAGAAACTAATATGGCTCCTAAATTTGACGAGAACCCTAATGATTTAAAGCTTGTAAAAAGGATGTTCACTTTTATGCTAAATGGTAAGTGTACCGATTCTCCATTATTTTTAAGTGTTTCTATGCAATTGCAAAAAATGGTGCCGGATTATGGTTTATGTAAAATGATTGCATCTAAATGTGTTGCGAATAAAGATTATTCGCACGCCCATTCTTATTACACTCAAGCATTAGAGTTAACAGAAGATGGTATGAAGAAGTCAGAAATCTATGTGAGCCAGGGTAAAGTATATTCTGCACAAAAAGATAAAGCTAAGGCAAGAGCAATGTACAGCCATGCCATAGCAGCAGATCCTTCAAACAAGGACGCCTATGTTGGCATCGGAGATCTTTATTTCCATAGCTTTAAGCAATGTAAAGAAGAAGAAGATATGGTAAAAGATAGATTGGTGTTTATTGCTGCCTATAACGAGTATAAAAAAGCTGGTAACGCTAAGAAAATGGCTGCAGCAAAAGAGCAATTTCCATCTAAAGAAGATTTGTTTAATGGAGATTATACTGTTGGCCAAACACTATCTATTGCTTGTTGGATTAACAAATCTGTAGTATTACAAACACGTGACTAATACTGGTCGATACTAATTACAAGGCTGATTTATCCTGATGAACATTTGGGTAAATCAGCCTTTTTTATGTTAGATAATTAAAAAAAATGCTCAAGATAAGCATAGTACTATTGTCTCTATTTATTTTCTCTTGCGAAAAAGAAGTCGCAGAAAAAGAAGAGACTCCGCAGACATACACAGGCCCTCTTAGCAGGCTGTTGGATGCAACTATTGTGTATAGTGATTCCGCAAAGCAAAAAGCGGTAGTTGAAGCAAAGGAGTTACTAGATTTGCAGAATGGAGATAGAGAAGTGCCTCAAGGAATGTTTATCACTTTCTTTGAAAAAGACGGCTCTATTTCGGCAACTTTAAGAGCTAATTATGCTTATTATTACAAAGAGGAAGATCGTTGGAAAGCAACGGGAAATGTAATTGTTAATAATATAGCCAATAAAGAAACACTTAAATCGGAAGAACTCTTTTGGGAGCCTAAGAAAGAAGATGTTTATACTGAAAAGTTTGTTAGAATTGAAACGCCTGGTGAATTGATGACTGGAACTGGGTTAAAAGCAAAACAGGATTTTTCGGAATGGACCTTGAAAAACCCCGAAGGAATAATTGATGTAGAAGATGAAGGAGCCTAAACCAAAATCAAACTTAACTAATATTCTATTGCTATTTTTTAGCGGAGGAATTATGGTAATTGGAGTACACCAAACTATTACTAATGGATTCGAGAATTCCTATTGGTTATTTATGGTAGCCATTGCACTGTTTTTATATTATCAGGTAAGAAAAAATAAGGATAAACAGGAAGCTAACAAACCTCCAATGAACAGGAGAGCCAAGCGATTTATGGATCGCAATCACTAGACTTTAAAATTTGGAAGATTTACCTGTTATAGTCAGTACCTTATTCTTTTCAGCCTTCTTTTCTGGAATAGAAATAGCTTTTATATCGTCAAATAAACTGCAACTAGAGGTGCAAGCTAAAAATGGCAGTTGGGCAGACAAGGTATTGGTGAAATTTTTAAAAAACCAAGCAGGATTTTTAGGCACTACGCTTATAGGTAATAATATTGCGCTAGTAGTCTATGGTATTTTTATGGCAAAGGCCATAGACCCTTGGTTAAACGAACTACTTCCTGTTATCTTAAATGAACCAATAAGCCATTTAGTCCTTCAAACATTAATTTCAACACTATTAGTATTATTTACAGCCGAATTTTTACCCAAAAGCTTATTTTTACTTGAACCCAACAGAGTATTAAAGTGGTTGGCCTTACCAATGCTTTTAATTTATTACGCCCTTTGGCCACTCACCAAAGTGGTTACTTGGGTTTCTAAATTACTTATTGTCCGTGTGTTTAGGTTGTCCTACAACGAAACCAAACCTGTGTACGGTTTGGCAGACTTAAATACCTATATAAAAAACTTGGTAAGCCCAGAGGAATCTACCGAAGGGATGGAAGATGCTCCGGATGTTGACGAGGAGATTTTTACGAATGCCTTAGAGTTTAAAAATTTGCAAATTAGAGACTGTATGATTCCTCGTACAGAAATTGTGGCTATTGACATTGCTGACAAAATGGAGGAATTAACAGATGCACTTATTAAAAGTGGGCATTCAAAAGTTCTAGTGTACGAAAATAATATTGATAACATTTTAGGCTATTGCCATGCACATGAGTTGTTTAAAAAGCCAGATTCCATAAAACAGATAATGACGCCTATTACCATAGTTCCGGAAACCATGAGGGCTCAAGAACTTATGGTAAAGTTTATTACCGATAAAAGAGGGATTGCCGTAGTTGTTGATGAGTATGGAGGCACCAGTGGACTGGTTTGCTTAGAGGACTTGATTGAAGAAATTGTGGGAGAAATTCATGATGAGCATGATGTCGAGGATTTAATTGAAGAAAAGATAGACGACAACACATATAAGCTCAGTGCCAGGCATGAGATAGAATATTTAAAGGACAAATATGGATGGAATCTTCCAGAAGGCGAATACGAAACCCTAGGAGGACTATTACTAGCAATAATAGGAGATATACCAAAGGCAGGTCAGGTGATAGAATTTGAGCCTTTTTCAGCTCAAATTATAGAAATGGAAGAGAAAAGAATTCTATCGATTGAGCTAAAACTGAATAAGAAATAAGACTTTTCAGAAGCTTGAAAAAGTGTACTTTCTATGTACTATATAGTATTAGATAATTCCATTTGGTTTTGTGGGCATTAAGTGGCTATTTTTGCGGTCGTTAAAATAGAAAAAATGGCATTAATTAATACGTTAAGGGAGAAAGGAAGCAAATTTATCATAGGATTTATAGCAATTGCTATTGGTTCATTTGTGCTTACAGATTTGCTAAGTGGGCAAAATTCAATTCTAGCAGGAAACGATCGCGAAATAGGCGAAATAGCTGGGGAATCAATTTCATACGACCAGTTTCAGGAAAAAGTTGATATACTCGTAAATAATTATGCTGCTAATTTTGGAAGAAACCCAGGGGCAGCAGAGCTTACATCTTTAAGAAACCAAGCTTGGCTATTATTAGTAGCTGAAAAATCTTTTGAGAAAGAATATGCTGAGTTAGACATAACAGTTAGCCCAGAAGAGTTGGTTGATATGGTGCAAGGAAAAAATATAAGCCCCGATATTCAAAGAATTTTTATCGATCAAGCAACTGGGAAGTTTAGCAAAGACCAGCTATTGCAAACATTAAATCAATTGAGTGCAAGTCCTCAAGGTAGAGCTCAATGGAGGCAGTTTGAGGAAAGCTTAATTCCTGCAAGAAAAAGAATAAAACTAGATAACCTACTTGATAAATCTACTTTTGTTACCGATGCAGAAGCAGAACGTGAGTATAAAGATCAAAACACAGTAGCAGAAATAGAATATTTACATGTTCCGTTTTATGCCATAAACGACTCTTCTGTTTCAGTTACAGATGCAGACCTTACGGCTTACATCAAAAACCACGAGGAAGAATATAAGGTTGATTGGTCACGCTCAATTGAGTATATTTCTATTCCAATTATCGCTTCTTCCGAAGATTCTTTGGAATATAGAGACGAGCTAAGAAAAATTAAAGAGGAGTTTGAAACAGTAAGTGACGATTCTTTATATGCAGCTAGCAATTCAGATGGAGGAGAGTTTTTTGAAACGTATTCAATCAATACACTTCCTTTACTTATTGCATCTAACTTAAATATTATTAAAAAAGGAACGGTAATAGGGCCTTATATCGATGGCGGTAATTATGTGCTTTATAAATTATCAGATATTTATGAAGATACGGTAGGTGTTGCCAAAGCGCGCCATATTTTAATTAAATGGGACGATGATAGCGATGCAGCAAAAGCAAAGGCAAGAAAAGAGGCTAATGCTGTGTTGGCAGAAGTTAGAGGTGGAGCTGATTTTGCAGAAGTTGCTAAGGAGAAAAGTAAAGACGGAGGATCTGCCATTAATGGTGGTGATTTAGGATGGTTTTCAACCGGACAAATGGTATCAAATTTTAATGATGCCGTTTTTAATTCAACTAAAACCGGTATTGTACCTCGTTTAATAGAAAGCCAATTTGGGTTTCATATTATTGACATTACAGAATTGCCTTCATATACAAAATATAAAGTGGCAACCGTAGGAATCGAAATTACCCCTAGCGACAAAACAAGAGATGAAGCTTTTAGAAAAGCAGATTACTTTGCTGGTACAAGTAGTAATTACAACGATTTTAAAACCAATGCGGAGAAAGAAGGATATCAGGTATTAGAAGCTTCTAATATTGAACCCAACGATGAAAATATTACTCGTATTGGTAAGGCAAGGCAAATTGTTGCCTGGTTGTTTAGAGATGCAGAAGAAGGAAAGGTTTCTCCAGTAAATGAACTTGATAACCAGTATGTAATTGCTGTAATGACAGGTGAGCAAGAAGAAGGCCTATCGGATATTGAGATGGTAAGAGTTGAAGTAACGGCTAAGGTAAAAAATGAAAAAAAAGCAGCAATGATTGGAGAGAAACTAAAAGACCTTTCTGGTTCGTTAGAAGAAATGGCAACTAGTTATGGAGCTGATGCTAATGTATATACAACTAGTGATCTTAAGATTTCTGCAAATACAATAGCCAATGCAGGTAAAGCACCTGAAGCAATTGGTGTTGCATTTTCATTAGAAGAAGGTGCTGTTTCAAAACCAATTACCACTGAAAATGGTGTGGTAATAATTAAATTAGAAAATATAACTCCTGCAGCTGACATAGCTGATTATAGCTTACATGCTAGTAATTTATTAAGAAACAGAGAAAGCAGGTCTTCCTATTACCTTGGGCAATTGGTTGAAGACGAAGCTCAAGTGAAAGATTTACGTTATAAGTTTTATTAAACTTTAAATTAAGCATATTAAGATTAGG
>Ga0256834_1002181_pt1 | contig 12554 bp, 15 predicted proteins | sample 4281140metaG_FD_190536 | JGI IMG/M metagenome (GOLD analysis project Ga0256834, IMG submission 190536) | Hydrothermal vent microbial communities from East Pacific Rise, Pacific Ocean - 4281-140 | ecosystem: Environmental > Aquatic > Marine > Hydrothermal vents | place: Pacific Ocean: East... | reverse complement strand
GTCTCGAGCTACAGCGTCAGGGAGCTGATGCCCGTTATAGTGACCTTTGCTGTAGAGATTCCGAGGGACAATCCGAGGATACCCAGTCTGATAGACATCTGGCCTTCAGCTGATTACCAGGAGAGGGAAATGCACGACTTCTTCGGAGTGTGGTTCGAGGGCAACAGTTGGATGGGCAACAAGTTCCTGATAGCTCCAGAGGTCGAAACTCCCCTCAGGAAGGACTTCAAGCTTGAAGAGCCCGAGTACGTTCTCGGAGGTGAGTAGAAGTGAGCAACATGAAGGAGTATTCCCTTCCCGTTCCCGTCAAGCCGCCGGCTGAGATCGAGAGCTTGGAATTGCCAGTTCCTCCGGGGCTCGACGAGACGGCTTTGAAGGAGGACGAACTCGTTCTGTTCGTTGGTCCTCAGCACGGCGGTAGCGGGCACATGCGTCTCATAGTCAGGGTTCACGGTGATGTAATAAAAGAAGTAATACCCGATCCGGGCTTCGTTCACAGGGGGATGGAGAAGCTCGCTGAAAACAGGCTATACATCCAGAACATCCCCCTGCTCGAAAGGCCCGCTATAATGGACTGCATAAACTTCAGCCTCGGCTACGTGAGGGCTATAGAGAAAGCTCTAGACATAGAGGTTCCGGAGAGAGCGAGGTACATCAGGACGATGATGGCGGAGATATGCAGGATAGGAACTCACCTCTACGATGCTGGAATTCTCGCAGTCTTCCTTGGGCACACAACTGGCTTCATGTGGCCGTTCGCTCTGAGAGAACTGACGTGTGAGGCTTTAATGAGGGTTTCCGGGGCGAGGATTACTGCATCCTACGTCGTGCCGGGGGGCGTGAGGAGGGATGTCGACAGAGGCACGCTGAACTACATAAACGAGGCGATGACGTACATCCAGCACAAGCTCAAGGACTTCGAGAGAGTCTTCATAACGAACCCCGTCACGATAGCGAGAATGAAGGATGTCGCGGTTCTCAGCAAGAAGGAGGCCATAAAGTATGGTCTGGTTGGCCCCTTCTTGAGGGCGAGCGGCGTTGAGTACGACGTAAGGGCAATAGAGCCCTACGACGCCTACGACGAGCTAACTTGGGACGTGATAGTGGCTGACGATGGGGACTCTTACTCTCGCTTTCTCGTGAGAGCGAACGAGATACTGCAGAGCATCTCAATAATTAGGCAGTGCGTTAAGGCTCTGAAGGAGATGCCTGAGGGTAATATAATCAGTGCTGATGTTGCTGAAAAGAAGAAACCTGCAAAGCCAGCAAAGCCGAAGGAAGGTGAGGGAGAAAAGGGCGAGAACGAGAAGGCAGAGAAGGACGGCAAAGAGGAAAAGAAAGGACTAGATTCAATAAAGGGAGCGTTCTTCAGAATTTTTGGCAAGTTAACTCTTCCAAGGGGAGAATACACAACTCTAACAGAGGCATCAAGGGGAACTGTTCTTTACACGATAGTGAGTGACGGACAGTCCAACGCACCTTACAGGCTCAGGATAGTAACTCCTGGCTGGTTCTACCTCAAAGGGTTCATGGAGTCACTGAAGGGATGCAGATTGGCCGACCTGCAGGCTGTTTACGGTAGCTTCGGGTACTTCCCGCCCGAGGCTGACAGGTGAGTAGTAGAGAGGTGGTAAAAATGCTCTCCTATAGCTCCCTGCTCGAAATGTTCAGGCAGAACTCGGTCGGAATACCTCTCATAACGAGGAAAGTCATTCTATACCACACTGCGAACAAAATAGCCTATATCCCACCCCTTACCAGCCTGTTCGCTAAGATTCCCCTACTGAACTTGATAGTCGCACTGGTATTCTGGAAGCCCTTCTTCGCTGTAGTCTTTGCACCCGGTCTTGTCTGCATCCTGATAGCGATACTCTTCATAATATGGTTCGAGAGGAAGGTCACTGCGAGGGTTCAGTGGCGTTACGGGCCTTTGGAAGTTTCTAGGAGCGTCGGAGGTATAATCCAGCCGATGGCAGACGGTATGCGTTACTTTTTCCAGGAGGTCATAGTTCACAGAGAGGCACACAGACCGTACTTCCTGCAGTTCCCCCTAATAACATTCTTGCCCGTTCTGTTGCCGATACTTGTGATTCCTGCCGGAGCTGTATATGCGATAAACACGCCCTACTCGATACCAGTAGCCATAGCCTTAATCTCTCTTATACCAATGATCATAGTCGCGATAGGCTGGGCTTCAAATAGCAAGTTTGCTTACATCGGCTCTCTCAGAGAAGCAATAATGTACTTCTCGTATGAGGTCGTTCTGATAATCTCCGCTATGGCTATGGTCATAGCTTACGGGAGTGCAAACGCTCTGACAATTGTGAAGGAACAGAGTGTCGTCCCAGGAATAGTGCTCAATCCGTTTGCAGCCCTCGCATTCTTCGTTGCTATAGCAATGGCTACGTCTCGTTTCCCCTTCGAGATACCCGAGGCTGATCAGGAAGTCGTTTTCGGGCCTTTCATAGAGTACACCGGTATAATCTTTGGAGTCGTGATGACTCTTGCTTACGAGAAACTCTACTTGCTCTGCATGCTGTTCAGCATACTTTTCCTTGGCGGATGGAGTGGACCCTTCATACCCCCACTTGGTGATCTGTCTCCGGCCTTCTGGCTGTTCGTGAAGACTATAGCTCTAATGATGATATTCGTGTTCTTCAGAACGTTCTACGCGAGGTACAGGCTCGATCAGGCACTTAAGATAGGCTGGAGCACGCTGATGGCTCTCGCAATAGTCGCTCTTGGAGTTGGAATCGGGCTCGGAGCTACTAACATCGTGGGGTGGTTGTGATGGCTGGAGTCAGAAAGATAAAGCCTCCATCTCCCTCGTTCCCTGAGAGGATTAGACTTCACCTTGACGCGTTTGGAGTTGCGTTAAGAGAGGCCGTTAAACCGAGCAGGATGACGATACAGTACCCGAGGGAGCTGAGAAAGAGGCCAAAAGGTTTTAGGGGCATGCTCGTCCTCGATGTCGAGAAGTGCATAAGCTGCTTTCAGTGTGCGTTCGTGTGTCCTGCCAATGCTATACATATGAAGAAAGCTCCAAACGGCAAGTACTACCCGTGCGTCGATTACGCGAAGTGCATCTTCTGCCACTACTGCGAGGATACGTGCACGAAAGGTGCTTGGAAGTCGACGAACTTCATGGATGTCGCGTTCAAGAGTGTGGAAGAGATGCTTTTGACTACTGAAAAGCTGATAAACGGGCCAGAGGTGCCGGAAGAGGAGAGAGAGGACGAGTACGTGGTGGAGTACGAGGTGAAGGGGACGAAGCTAGGACTCAAGAAGGATTACTCTCCAGAGAAGCTCGTGGAGATCGAGGAAGATTGACAGTTAGTTTTTGCTTTTTTGTTTGTCCTCTTTTGTTCTCTCATTATTCGACTAGGTTGGAACCAACCCCACAAAAAATCGATTTTGAAAAATCATTAAATATCCTTGCCACATCCGTGCAAGCGTGCCATGGGGTAGAGGGAAGGGCAGAGGTGGAGGAGGTAAAGGTGGGGGCCGTGGAGGCAGAAAAGGAAGAGGTGGATTCATGAGTCCTGGGGGCAAAGGAGGTAAAGGTAGAGGCGAAGGCATGGGTATGGGTGCTGGTAAGGGTAAGAGAGGTAATAGAGGCAAGAAAAAACCACCAAAAGAGTTTCCTGGAACGTACTTCGAGAATTTGAGAAAAGTGGTTATGGAAAGCAAGTGTTCGAACTGCTCCGCTTGTGTCGCAGCATGTCCAAGGGGTCTGAGGGTCGTTAGCTACAACTCAACTCCCGACTTCCCCGAGTGGCAGGAAGACTGCATAGACTGCGGTTTCTGCGTGAGAGCGTGTCCGAGGTGGAACTACTCACCTCTCAGCGGTCTTGGCTCTTACGTTGAAGCTATCGCCGTAAAGTCGAAGAGGTTCAGCGGTCAGGACGGAGCTGCAGTTACCGAGATACTCGTATCCGCGATGGAAGCCGGGATAGTTGATGCCGCCTTAGTCGTTGGGAGAGACGAGAACTGGAAACCTTTCGCTTACCTTGCGAGAAATGTGGATGAAGTAGTTAAAGCGTCTGGAACGAAGTACAGTCTCGCTTACCCGCTCTCAGCTCTGAAGGGGCTGAAGGGAAAGGGAGAAGAGAAAATAGCTGTCGTTGGAACCCCCTGCGTAGTCTCGGGCGTTAGAAAACTCCAACTCGAGATGGGTAAGTTTGCGAGGAAAGTGAAGCTTGTAGTTGGCCTTTTCTGCATGGAAAACTTCTACTACCCTGACCTCGTGAAGTTTCTGGAAAACAAGGGGGTTGACGTTAGAGAAGTCGAGAAGATGGATATAAAGAAGGGGAAGTTCGTCGTTTACCCTCAGGACATAAGCTTTCCCGTCAAGGAGCTGGATGAGATCGTTCCTCCCGGATGCAGGGTGTGCCAGGATTTTACTGCTGTAGAGAGCGACGTGAGCGTTGGAAGTGTCGGCTCTCCTGAAGGGTACTCGACCGTTCTCGTGAGAAATCCTGCTTTGAAGGACTTTGTAGAATCTCTGGACGCTGAGTTCGAGGAAGTTGAGATAGATGTCGTAGAGAAGCTCGCCGATTTCAAGGTGAAGATACACCCCTATTCCTAATCCTTTAAAGCAAACTCAAAATCCCAAGCACTGAAGCAAGAACTATCAATCCAGCTACGATGACTCCGAGAGTAATGAAAGCAAAGGCCTTTGCCGGCCTGAGCTCAAGCAGAGTCGCGAGCAGAGTTCCCGTCCATGCTCCAGTAACTGGAAGGGGAATCGCAACGAACATAGCCAAGCCAAAGTACCCGTACTTTTCCACGAGTTCTCTGTTTTTTAAAGCCCTCCTCTCGAAGAACTCGAGTAGCTTTGAAGTGAAGGAGTATTTCCTTGCCATCTCCCGTATCTTCTCGAGCGTCAGCAAAAGAAAAGGGATGGGAAGGAGGTTTCCGACAATCGAAACGAGATAAGCTTTGACTGGAGACATACCGTAGTATATGGCTAGAGGGATTGCCCCTCTGAGTTCGGAGATTGGCATTGCCGCAACTGCTATCACTTTCAGTATGTCCATGCCTAAAGTCTGACAGTAGCTTATAAGTTTTCTAGTTTTTACTGGGCTTTTTATCGACCTCAGAACTTACTCTTTGACTCAGGATTTTAACTAATGCATTCTTTCCATAGCCTTTACGAGGTTGTAAACGAGCTCGTTCGCCCTCACGTCTATGCCCCTTTTCTTTCCCTCCTCCACGAACTTTCCAGTTATTGCGTCTATCTCCGTCCTTTTTCCCCTTTCCACGTCTTGCAACATCGAAGACCTGTTTTCGGCTGTCAACTTAGCCACCTTTCTGACCTCTTCTTCAACGTTTACATCGTAGCCCATGCTCCTCAGCACGAGCTTACACTCCCTACAGAGAATTTTTGCTGAGCCCCAGAGTTCTTTAAGTATCGCCCCGTTCTTTTTCCTGGTTATTGCAGTTAGGGGGTTTATAACTGCGTTTATTGCAGCCTTTCTCCACTTCATCTCAACGATATCCTCTGCCACCCTCACGTCTATGGCCTTCTCCATGAAGTTGACGACATCTTTTACTTCATCCTCTCTGCACCCTTTCCAGTTTCCTATCCAGGTAACACCTTTTCCTGCGTAAACGACCACTCCATCTTTTAGGTTTGCAGCGTAGCTCGTGACACCTCCAAGAACCCTTTCCGCGTACTTCGAGATTATGTCCTCATTACCTATCCCGTTCTGGACGCTCAGAGCTAACTCGGTTTCTCTGACACTTCTCGCAGCACTTTCGGTGTCATAGCTTTTGACGGCAAAAATCGTAAGCCACGCTTTTTCTGGTTTATCTGACACGTCAACATCCACTTTGTCCTTTACCAGCCCGTCAACAACGACTCCCTTCTTCAGCTCCTCAAGTCTCCTGCCCCTCGCGACAAGTAACACGTCGCATCCCGCTTTTGCAAACATGTAACCAAAGAGTGAACCTATCGCTCCCGCACCGACTATCTGAACTTCTCTCATTACCACTACCCCTGTGAGATGTAATTGGAAATCGATTTCAGTATTTTTTTAATCTCTTCTCTCGAGTAAACTTCCTCTGAGATAAGAGGAAACATGACGGGCATTTCTCTTTCTTTCAGGGTTTCTAGTACTTCTTTCAGTTCTTCCATGGCGTAGGAGCAGAAGACTGCAGGGTAGTCGCTCTTAATAGCCTTCTCAAAATCAAAGCTCACAAAGTTCACCTTTCTGTAGCAAGCCCACGCCAAGAGCTCCTCGCACCTTTCTACACAGTCAACGTCACAGCCCCTCCTCATCGCAAACCAGGCTGATAGGGAGTCCATTGCGAGAACTCTCCCCTGAGTTCCCACTGGTAGCCCCCCGAATCCCCTAAATATATCGGAAAACAGGTAAGCTCTATCGCCTCTAACCTCCACGTAAACTTCGAACTCTGGTTCTTTCAAATCGACAATTCCTCCTGCCCTTCTGAGCTTCTCCCCCACTCTCTTTGCGACGTCCACGGAGGTAAATGGATGTTCACCACTCCTCCTTGCTCTGACAGCAAAAGTTCGATCTTTCACCCTTTCTCCAAAGAGTTCCTCAGCCCTTTTCGCAATCTCCTCCATATCAGCTCGGCACACGAAAGCCGGACTTGTCGATACGACCCCGAAAACAAAAGAAAGTCTTTTTGCCAGTTTTTTCTCCACCTCTTCTGCCTCTTTTTCCTCTCTCTGCAGTTCTGACATGATTACGTAAAGTCTACCCCACTCTCTTTCAACCCTGCCTTCGAAGCCCTCGACCCTCATAACACTCCTGATGTTCGACACGAGAGTGTTCTCGAACTTCTTTCTCAGCTGTCCTTTGAGAGACAGCTCTCCGTATCTTATTAGAACGACCATTGTCCAGCAAAGCCTCCGTCAGATATTTATTACCTTACTCCGTCATTGAAACAATGCGTATACTGGTTCTAGTCGCGATCCTGATTATTGCAGGCATTATGAGTTCCGTCAGCTTTGCCTGTGCCACCCAAAGCGTAGAAAGTCTGCAGGACTTAAACAAAAACAACAATAAAATATACGTCGTCTGCTCAATTCCCGACCTTGTTCCCATAGTGAAGGAAGTTGGAGGAAGTGCAGTAGAGGTTAGGGCGATAATGCCTCCAGGAAGCGACCCCCACGCCTTTACCGTTTCGGCTAAAACTGTTAGTGAGTTCGAGAATGCAAAGCTGATAGTTCTCGCCGATTCTAGCCTCATTTCCTTTGAGGGCAGAATAAAAAAAGCGTACCCGGACAAGTGCCTCGACTTAAGTGATTACGAGAAGTTCGGCTTAAAACTCGACAGCTTTCCCGGCTATAAAAACTGCCCTCATGGCTACTGGTTGAAGTTGGAGAACGGAATTGCCATAGCAAAAGCTGTGGAGGAGAGACTCTCGAAAATAGATCCCTCCAAGAGCTGGTACTTTAAGAGCAACCTCCAACTCTTCGAGTCTCAGGTGAGAGAGGCAGAGAAAGTCATAGCAAAGCAGTCAAGAGTCAAGGGGTTGTATTGCGTAGCTGCTGTGCCGGGAGTTTGTTACGTAGCCGAAAACTCCGGAATGAAAGTCGGAGCAGTTCTGATGGAGGAGAGTGCCGGATTCGCAAGTGGGGCGGAGATGATGCAGCTTGAAAAGGAACTCTCCAGCTCTAAGTATGCGTGTGTGATCGTTCCTGAGTTCGCGAAGGACACGAAAGTTGGACAGCTCGCCTCCCAGCTCGCAAGAGACTGCGGAAAGCCCGTAGTCTATGTCAAGTTTGTCATGAGCACGCCTAACGACACTTACGTGGGCATCGCTTACTACAACGCCATGTCTCTCAACTCTGCAGGCCACATCGAAAAAGCGGGTAACACAACTCCGGGTTTTTCTGCGCTCAGCTCGATCGTCGCGATTGCAGGAGTACTTGCACTTGCTCTTGTGAGAGGTGGTGTAGGTGGACGCTGAACGGGATGTAGTGGTGGACATCGAAGACGTGACATTCTCCTACAGGGACTCTCCGGCTATAGAGAACGTCACGATGCGGGTTTACAAGGGAGAGTTCGTTGCGGTAATGGGGCCAAACGGGAGTGGGAAGACGACGCTGCTCAGAGTTATAGCCGGTATGGTGAAACCTCAGAAGGGTAGGGTTAGTGTTAAGGGAGTCGTTGGCTACATGCCTCAGAAGGAACACGTGAACTACTCCATGCCCGTTAGGGTATGGGACATAGTCTCCATGTACCTGCTCGCGAAAAAGAGAAGTTTTTCGGCAATGTCTGGTTTAAGCGAGGAGGAAAGGGATAGAGTGAAAAGAGCTCTTGAGGACGTAGGAATGCTCGATTACGCTAACTCTCCATTTACCGCCCTTAGCGGAGGGCAACAGCAGAGGGTATTGCTTGCAAGAGCTCTCGCTATTAAGCCGGATGTGCTACTTCTTGACGAGCCGTTTAACGGAGTTGACTTACCAACTCAGGAGAGGATAATAGAGCTGCTCAGTGATCTCTCGAAAAGGGGCGTTACTATCATAACGGTCGTCCACAATGTCAGTCCCATGATTCACCACGTCAGCAGAGTTGCTCTGCTTAACAGAAAGCTGATAGCCTTTGGAAAGCCAGAGGAAGTTCTTACCGCAGAAAACACGCTGAAAGCCTACGGAGTCGTCATACCCGTTACCGTGTGCGAGGAGGGTTTTTTGCACCCACTTTTTGGAGACATACACGGGTGAATGAGGTGACAAGATGGTACCGCCTTTTCTCCTTAGGGCTCTGCTCGCAGTCCTTCTTATATCCGTGAACGCAGCTCTCGCCGGAACTTTTACCGTATTCAGAAATGTCTCCTTTCTCGTGGCTGGAGCTGCACACGCAGCTCTTGCGGGTGCTGCGTTAGCAATAGTGCTCGAAGAGCTCGGCGTTCGTGTTCCAGTGCTTCTTGGAGGGGCTGTGTTTGCGGTTTTTGCTGCCCTCATAGCTGGGTACGCTTCCGGCAGAGGAAAGATGGGGAAAGACGACACAAACACGGCTATAGCTGTTTCCTTCGCCCTTTCTATGAGCCTTGCAGTTCTCTTCATATCGATGATAAGGGAGTACGCCGCAAGGGTCTGGGGACTTCTGATCGGAGATCTGTTTCTTCTCAGCTACTCTGACCTCAAACTGATGGTCCTTTCGACACTCTTCGTCGTTCTCGTCTCCGTCGCTCTTTACAGGGCTTTTCTTTTCGTGTCCTTTGACGCAGAAGGAGCTCTCTCCTGTGGAGTTAATGTTAGCCTCTACGACTACGTTCTCCTTTCGACTGTCGCGATCGCAGTCGTCGTAATTATGGGTGGAGTTGGAGCGATACTCGTCTTCGCAATGTTCGTTGCTCCGTCCGCTACGGCCACGAGAATTGTAAACTCTGTTAGAGGTGTTTTCCTGCTCTCTTTCGTTCTCTCGCTCGTTTCGGGTGTTTCGGGCATAATCTTATCCTTTCTGCTCCCTTTCTCCCCTGGAGCTATTGCTGCGACGCTCGTCAGTTCTGCGTACTTTTTGACCGCTTTCGTGAAGCGCTCTCGAGGTTAAATAACACGTTTAATCGTCTTTTTTTGTTTTCGAAAGGGTTATATTCTTGCGGTCAGCAGTGTAGCTGGTGGTCGGGCAGTGGCGGCGATTAAAACGAGTAAAACTATGGCTCTCCTATTGGCAGTGGCTTTACTGGCGTTATCTCTGCAACCGGCGTTAGCTCTGAAGGTGGAGAGCGTAACAGTAAAACCGGTTAAAGACGGAGTCGTAGTGAAGGTTAACTACACTCTCGATCCGTTAACAGCTCTGAGGGTGTTTCTATTTGGTGCAAAGTCGATAGAGAAAGATGTTCTATCGCTCTTTAACTCTACGAACTACACGATTCTGAGAGTCGGGTACAGTCAAGCGGAACTCCTCTTTCCGGCCAGCAGGTGCGGGAATGTTACGTACTTCTGTGGGGTAAACCTCTCCTTCCCCGTCAACGTTACCGTTTTCGCCGGAACTCCCCTTAACATCGGGCTTACAAGTAGGATTCCACCAATATTCTTCTGTGAAACTTCTCTGAGGTGACTTCTAAGCTTTGTCAATAATTTATCTTAGTTTAAATTAAAAGTTTGAGCTGAAATAGTAGAAAAAGCTTAAAAAAGTCTTACTTGTTTGCTCTTTCCGAGTACCTCTTCTATGTCTACACTTAGGGATATGACTTCCTCGTCAACCCTGAACCCTTTCGACGTTCTTACGAGCGCATCTATTCTTATAAAATACCACTCCTTCCTTGGCATTCTTAGGGCTATGTAAGGTTCTGCTCCAAACAGGTTCGAGAACATTACGAGCTCTTTTACCTCTTGGTAGGTCAGGTAGAGCGGTAGCTTCGACCTCGTCTTGACTTCGAAAGCGAGCGTGATTTTCCCGTTAGAAGCCACAACGTCTGGGCAGGGGAAGGACATTGACCCACTCCCCGCCACTCTAACGGCCGCAAATCCGTTCTCCCACAGTATGCTGATAAGTTCTCTCTCGACTCTCGTCCCCTTTTCCCTGCCCATTACAAACCTTTAAGTTTTCTCGAAAGAAAAGTTTTCCGTGTTCAGGTTTCCCGTGAGCTGGGCCCTGAGGTGTATGAGGTACTGTTTTTTCTCCTACTTTTCGAAGCCCGGACCTCCTAGGCTGCCGAGACCTCTCAAAGAAAGAGGCAGAATGGCCGAAAGGAGAGCTTTTTTGTGGCTGAAAAACATGGGTATAGACGTAAAAAGAGCGGGAAACAGAGAGCTACACGTCAGACTAACTCACAACGGTAGAATGGAGGAGTTCACTCTCACTGGTAGAGCCGATTACCTCGCAGAAAATGCTGTCGTGGAAGTAAAAGCTGGAAGACCAAGAACTTCATACATTCCCGCGTACCTCGCACAGCTCAACCTGTACATGCTCATGTACGGAATCGATCAGGGTTTACTACTGTTCGGAGACGGGACATTTCTCAGAGTGAGGCGTTCCGACTTCGTAATCAGGCAAAGTCTATCTTACTTCTCCGAGCTCGCTGGCTGCATCGAGGACTTTAGAGTGCCTGAAGGGGACTATGCCTTCTGCGCGAGCTGCCCCTACAGAGTTCTTTAGTTTCTCTGTTCTGTGTTCTTTAAAACAGTCGGTTACTAGCTACTAATCAAGCCCAAGCTCGCCTTTCACTTCGAGCAGGCTCTTTATTGCTATGTCGTAGAACTCCTCCAGACTCAATCCAAGCCTTTCTATCAGCCTTATCCTCTCCCTGTTGCAGCCTGCGGCGAAACTCTTTTCTTTGAACTTCTTTTTTACACTCTTCGGCGTTACTTCACTCAACTTTCTACCTTTAACGAGTGCACACGCGATTATCAATCCCGAGAGGTTGTCGGCTGCTTGCAGAGCTATTTCCATCGGTTTTTCTGGTTCAAAAAGCGAGTAGTTGTGCCTCTTTACAGCCTCGCATATTTCCTCGTCGAGACCTTTCTCTCTTAGAATCTCAGCTCCAACGATTCCGTGCTTTTCCATGTCTCCCTTTACTAGCTCATAATCTATGTCGTGGAGCAGGCCTGTAAGCTCCCACTTCTCCTCGTCCTCTCCCAATCTTTTTGCCAGACCTCTCATTATCGCTGCTGTGGCTATGCAGTGTTTTACTAGGTTGTCGCTTAGGTATACCTTCAACAGTTCTATCGCCTCTCTTCTGTCCATGTTTTTCGGACTCCCGCCGGGTATATAAGGGTTTGATATCCGATCTTTAACCTTCGATTTGTTTAGAAACGGATATATACTCGCTAAAAGGCGGATTAACGTTAAACTTCTTTCAAATCGTATCAAATCACCAGGATTATCGACAAGCTTATATAGTATGGCTGATTATCATTAGGATGATAAGGAATGGAGGTGGGTGGTCGTGGTAGAATGGTTGAAAATGAAAAGGGATGAAAAGGCTGTATCTCCAGTGATTGGCGTCATACTGATGGTCGCAATTACCGTTATACTGGCGGCAGTGATTGCTAGCTTTGTGTTTGGCATTGGTAGCAAGGCACCCAAGACAGCACCAACAGTTCAGATAGGACTCAGTGATGCATCCCAGAGTCTTAAGAACCCAACTGGTAGTTATGTAGACTTGTTTATGATTAGCCACAATGGTGGCGACTCTATCAAGTGCAGTGAAATTAAAATATTGATTTATAATGAGACCAATGACTCTTTAATAGACACGCTTATATATAATACAACTGTGAAAACGTTCCAATCTACTACTACACCGTACTCTACAAACGGTAATGGCTTTAATGGCACAGGATATCCATGGTTTAACACAACACCAATCAACGATGGTAGACTTGATCCAGGTGATATAGTTACTGTGACAATGACTTTGAACCCATCAAAGCCAATAACATCTGGAACTACGCTACTAGTTAAAATGATAGACACCGCTAGCAACCAGCCAATATTCTCTGGAACTGTGCAGGTATGGTAATTTTTAAAATTTTTTCTTTTTAGTTGTTTTTATATTGATTTTAGTTTTATTAGAATTTTCTTGAGTTCGAAAACACCTACAAAAACGCTTATCTAACCAAATCCTCG
>Ga0256834_1002180_pt1 | contig 12562 bp, 13 predicted proteins | sample 4281140metaG_FD_190536 | JGI IMG/M metagenome (GOLD analysis project Ga0256834, IMG submission 190536) | Hydrothermal vent microbial communities from East Pacific Rise, Pacific Ocean - 4281-140 | ecosystem: Environmental > Aquatic > Marine > Hydrothermal vents | place: Pacific Ocean: East... | reverse complement strand
AAACCGTAAACAGATGCAAGCACAAAAAATGGGTGCGATACTAGGCGTAGCACAGGGTGCAGCTAGTGAGCCTCAATTAATTATACTAGAGTATAAAGGTTCCAAGAGTAAGAATGAGAAGCCTCTAGTGATAATCGGCAAGGCTATTACATATGACACAGGTGGCCTGGGTATAAAGCCAGCTGAGGGCATGGTAGACATGCACTTAGACATGAGTGCGGGTTCTATCGCTATGCACGCGCTATTTGCTATAGCCAAGCTTGGTATAAAGCGAGATGTGGTAGCTATAATACCAGCTACAGAGAACGCAGTAGGCAGCAAGTCATACCGTAATGGTGATATATTAAAGAGTATGAGCGGCAAGACCATAGAGGTGCGCCATACAGATGCTGAGGGGCGCTTAGTGCTTGCAGACTCTATAACATATGCACAGAAGCACTATAAACCAAGTGCAATAATAGACTTGGCTACACTTACTGGCGCTGCGATAATGGCGATAGGACAACATGCTTCATTAATAATGACAAATAGTTGCAAAAGTAAATTACCTAAAATCGCTCGTAAATGTGGGGCCGAGACAGGTAACAGAGTATGGCAAATGCCAGTGTGGGATGTATACAAGACCCATATGAAGAGTAAGGTCGCAGATATCTCTAACTTAAGCAGTAACAGGTGGGGAGGTGCTATTACAGCGGCTGCCTTTTTGAGTGAGTTCCTAGACGACGGACAAGACTGGATGCACATAGACATCGCACCACGTATGGAGAGTGTAGACGGTGACAACCTAGCACACGGTGCTACGGGTGAGCCAGTATACCTACTGACCAAGCTCGCAGACAGAGTGTAGTGGATTACAACAGTGTGCCACTTGTCGGCGTGGTATAATTGTCTTAATGCCTAAAGAGTCCGCCCCTAAGTTAGATATAAGTAATAATTTAGCTGCACCAAGTGGAGGTGCAGCTATAGAGAGCGGCTTTAGTAGTGCTCAAGAAGAGCTAGAGTACCTAAGGGCTAAGGTGGCAGGGCACGAGCAAGTAAGCAGCCACGCAGATGGCCTGGACCTTGGTAACAACACATTTGAAACGGCTAGAGCCCAGAAAAAGGCAGTAAGAGAATACGCAGCAGAGCCAACCATAAACGTACTTACAGACTCATACGCAATGGGTGATTATGAGTCGGCTGGCGTGGCTCTTGGTCTTGAGCCAGAGTCTCATGATAAGCAGGTAGATGACCTAATGGCACTAGCTAGAGACAGGGGGATAAAGAATGCCCTTACAGTAGCTCAAAAGATAGGCAGTCCACACCTGGAGGACGACCTGCACAGAGTATTAGTACAGTATATAGCCGAGGGTATGCCTACGGGAGGCCTTAAGAACACAACAGAGACTTGGCAGGCACTGCACATGTCCCTGTATGAAGTGTCTATACCTTCATCTAAGAGTAAAGAGGAGAGTGATAAAGCGCAAGAGTTAGAGAAGCTGCTAGGTGCTATGGAGCAATTCTACCTAGGTATGGTTGCTATGACTAAGGGTGACAGTGGCTGGCTTAGTGGCCTTAAGACTAACCATAAAGCTTTTACCGTAGAGATAGCCGTGAGCGAGGGCAGTGAGGAGGCTGTGATGTATGTCTCTGTGCCGAGGAGCAAGAATGATTTGTTTGAGAGACATCTCCTGTCAATATTCCCTGACGCGGTTATAGAAGAGCAGCGGAATGACTACAACATATTTAATAACGACGGAGAGACAGCCGCAGCGGTGGGTCACTTAGAGCGCCACGGTGCATATCCGCTCAAGTCCTATAAAAAGTTTACGCATGACCCTCTTAATGTAGTGCTCTCTGCATTCTCAAAATTGCAGAAGCATGGAGAGGGCGCTGCACTACAATTTGTAATAGGTGACGACGGGGCTAAGGCCAATAAACAGTATAAAAAGATTATAGACGCTATACGTAAGGGTGAGTCTGAGTCTGTAGCTATAGCAAAAAATAGTGGCTTCTTGAGTAAAACATGGGCCAATTTTAAAGCCAGAGCGCGCGGCGAAGATGAAGACGAGACTAACCCAGTAGACCAGACCGCCTTAGACTTAATAGTAGAGAAGGCTGCCAAGAGGGTAGTACCAGTTAGTATAAGGGCCGTAACAAGTGCGCCCACCTTACCAAGAGCACAAGACATATTAGAGAATCTGACAAGTACCTTTAACCAGTTTGATGAAGGGCAAGGCAACGGCATGGCTTGGGAGGCCCTTAAAGGTCGTAAGCTCGGTAGATTCCTAAGTGATTTTACTATGCGTATATTTGGTAGCTCCAACAAGGTGCATCTCTCTATAGAGGAGCTTACGACAATGTACCACCTTACTGGTCAAGCAGTATCTACAAGCCGCGAGCTTAAACAAAACAAGGCTAAACATAAGCCTGCTCCGATAGAGGTCGGCAGTTCAGAGGGTATTATATTAGGTAAGAATAAGTTTGGTGGTAGCGAGACGGTCGTGCACTATGCTACTCAAGACCGCATGCGTCACTTTTATGAGATAGGGCAGACAGGTACAGGTAAGTCTTTCTTAATGAAGCAAATGATAATACAAAACATACAAAACGGTGACGGTTGCTGCTATATAGACCCACACGGTAGTGATATCATGGATGTGCTAGCAAGTGTGCCAGAGCACAGGCTTAAAGATGTTATATATTTTGACCCTGGCTATACAGCAATGCCTATGGGACTCAACTTTATGGAGTTTGATATTAATAAGCCAGAGCAGAAGACTTTTGTAGTTAACGAGCTCTTTAGTATCTTTATGCAACTCTTCGGCAAGAAGAGTCCAGAGAGTATGGGGCCTATGTTTGAGCAATACTTCCGTAACTCGGCAATGCTTGTACTAGAGGGTATGGAGCACGGTACCGCAACCATAGGGGACATATCACGCATACTCTCAGATAAAGCCTTTCGCCGTGAGTGTTTAGAGCGCAGTAAGAACCCTGTTGTTAACCAATTTTGGAATGAGGTAGCAGAGAAGGCGGGTGGCGAGGCAAGCCTTGAGAATATCGTACCGTACATAACTGCCAAGACAGACCTCTTCATGGCTAATGAGATAATGAGGCCAATAATAGCTCAGACTAAGAGTGCCTTTAATGTTTCAGACATTATGAATAATAAAAAGATATTGCTGGTCAACCTATCTAAGGGCCGCATAGGAGACATTAACGCTGAGCTGCTAGGTCTTATATTTGTAAGTAAAATATTGCAGGCTGCCTTAAGTAGGGTAGACATAGTAGAGAGTGAGAGGCACCCGTTCTATCTTTATATAGATGAATTCCAAAACTTTACCACGCCAAGCATAGCCACCATCTTGTCAGAGGCACGTAAGTATGCCCTTAGTCTTAACCTTGCACACCAGTATATTAAGCAACTCGACGAGCCTATAAGAGACGCTGTGTTTGGCAACGTTGGTACCAAGTGTGTATTTAGAGTTAGCCAAGAAGATGCAGAATTTTTAGAAAAGGAGTTTCAGCCAGAGTTCACTGCGGGTGACATCGCTGGTCTACCAAATAGGCATGCATACTTGTCAATGTTGGTAGATGGCTCACCTGTTGCACCGTTTGATATTGAGACGATGATGCTTAGCGGTGAGCCAGATTATACAAATCTTGAGGCTCTTAAGCAGCAATCATATCAGAAGTATGGCCGACCACGGGCCGAGGTAGAAGCAGAGATATATAAGAGGTATGAAAAAAAAGAGGAGCCAAGCCGAGCGCCTAAAGACCCTTTTGCCGGTATGCTAGAATAGTACGCATATGGAACTTTGGTTTATTTATGCGTTATGGTCCATACTTTTTGCTGGAGGTGCATCATTTTTACAGAAGGTGGCTATGGAGAGAGAGTATAATTCAATGCTTGTTAGCTCGCTTGGTATGCTTGCGTCTTCTCTGATTTCTATAACTATAGTATCTTTTACCACCGGGTTTAGTGGTTGGACCGCAGGCTTAGTTATAGGGTCTTTAGTTGGTGCAACATATTTTATACAGTCTGTATTACGTTTAGAAAGTCTGAGAAATATAGATACCGCAATATTTTTTCCTCTATACAAAACTGCCGCACCGATAGTTGCTATGGTGCTTGGAGTAATATTTTTTAATGAGTGGTTTACTAAAATTGAGATGTTCGGATTACTGGTCGGACTGTTAGTACCATTGTTGCTTTTGCATAAATCAGAAGGTAGTCGGCAAAAGGACCTGACAAAAGGAATTATGTTTTTGTTATTAGCAGCAGTGCTTGCTGGTGTGTCATCTGCAATTGCAAAACACGGAGCGACATTGTTAAGTACAATATTTCTATTTATGGCCGTATCAGACGGCTTAGGTGGAGCAATAGGCATGTCTACCTTTTTAACCAAAGAGGGGAATAGTGTAAAGAAATTTATAAAACAAGTGCGCAACAGGCGATTTATCTCATTGATGGTCATTTCATCATTTTTCCAATTTGGTGGCTATGCCAGCTTACTATATGCCTTCAAGTTTGGGGGCTCTCTGGCTATCGTTTACACAATCAACTCGTTCTATATACTTATACCAATAGTACTATCAATAATAATATACAAAGAGCACTGGAACACTAGAAAGGCTTTTGCCATAGGCCTGTCCATAGTGGCTCTTGCCTTCTTAGGCTAAAGCATGTTAAAGTTGCAGGCAATTATTACTATTTTTAATTAGGTTATTATGTCAGATTTCGCAAAAGAGCGTACGCTAGTGATGGTAAAACCAGACGGTGTACAGCGCTCACTAATAGGGGAGATTATAAAGAGGTACGAGAGTATAGGACTCAAGCTGGTAGCTACTAAGATGGTAGTGCCTACTCCAGAGCACATAGAGGCTCACTATACCCTAGACCCAGAGTGGCGTAGAATTACAGGAGAGAAGACAATCGCAGCATATAAAAAGCGTGGCAAGGAGGCTCCATCAGATGACCCATTAGAGATCACAGCAGTTATACTTAAAAATCTTATGACATACATGAGTTCAGGCCCTGTTGTTGCTATGGTATGGCAAGGTGCACATGCTGTAGAGATTGTCCGCAAGATAACAGGTGGCACAGAGCCACTTACAAGTGACGTAGGGTCAATAAGAGGAGACTACGTACTAGACTCTTATCAGATGTCTGACGTCGACGGTCGTGCAGTACGCAACCTAGTGCATGCCTCTGGCTCTGTAGAGGAGGCTGATATGGAGATAAAGCACTGGTTTGATACTAACGAGCTTGTAGACTATAGGCTAATAAATGAGGCCATGTTATACGATGTGAACTTAGACGGTATTAAGGAATAGTGTTATAATGTAAAGAGTCGCGGGGATTATTACCGAATAATAATACGAAGGGAGCTTTACATCACTCTGTGCCTTGGCATATAGTTGCGGGCACCCACCTGAGTTACTCAGGTCAATAAGCTCGCGGCACGAAAGAGTCCGACATTATGTGTCGGCTTTTTTCGTGAGGGGGGGTACTCAAGCAATCCCCAGTCCTACAGCGCCACTGCATAATTATTCTTCTCTGGTGTCAGTGCGTGGTATAATATAATTATATGAGTAAATCTAAACTAACATTTTATGGTGGGGCAGGCACAGTTACTGGTGCTAACTTTATGCTAGAGGTAGGAGAAGGAGATACTAGAAAAAAGATACTAATAGACTGCGGAGTATTACAGGCTAAGGGAGGTTTTGAACAGAACGCTAAGTTTGATTACGACCCGTCTGAGGTAGATGTGTTAATAGTCACACACGCTCATGCTGACCACCTAGGCAAAGTGCCTAAGTTAGTTAAAGATGGCTTTAATGGTGTTATATACTCGTCACCAGCTACTAGGGACTTGGCAGACCCAATGCTTGCTGATGCAACAAAAATAATGGCCAGGGAGGCCAGAGACAGGCATACAGAGCCGCTATATGGGCAAGCAGAAGTAGGCAAGGCACTTAGTTTATGGAAGACAGTTGATTATCATACAGAGTTCACTATTGACGACATTAAGATTAAGTTTTTAGAAGCGGGGCACATACTCGGGTCTGTTATGGTGGAGATGGTACGTGGTGGTAAAAAGTTTGTATTCACTGGAGATGTTGGCAATACACCAGCCCCATTGTTGAGAGATACTGAAAAGCTTGATAGTGTAGATTATCTCTTAATGGAGAGCGTATATGGAGACAGAGACCATGAACAACGCAATGAGCGTACTCACAAACTTGCCGAGGCGATATCTAAGACGGCCAAGAGTGGTGGTACGCTGCTTATACCAGCCTTTTCTATGCAGCGCACCCAGATACTACTCTATGAGCTTAATAAACTTGTAGAGAGTGGTAGCGTGCCGAGTATACCAGTATACCTAGACTCACCATTAGGTTCTAAAGTTACAGATATATTTAGAAACTATACACACTTATTTAACGACAAGGTGCAAGCAGAGATACGAGCCGGTGACGATATATTTGATTTTCCAAACTTTAAGGAGACTGCTAATTCTAAAGAGTCTTTTAGTATTAGTAAGCAGAAGGGGGCCAAGGTCATTATATCTAGCTCAGGCATGTCTGTGGGCGGTAGGGTACTTAGTCACGAGAAGAAGTTTCTAGGAGATAAGAATAATATGATTTTGTTCGTTGGGTATCAAGCTGCTCACTCACTAGGTAGGCAGATACAAGAGGGTAAGAGTGTGGTATATATAGATAAAGAAAAAGTGCGTGTACGTGCAACTGTCGCTTCTATAAGTGGCTTCTCTGCACATAAAGATAGCAGTAACTTAGTAAACATGGTAGCAGATACTAAAGATACTCTTAAGCAGGTATTTGTGGCGATGGGTGAGCCGCGCTCGTCACTATTTTTAGTACAACGTCTCCGTGACTCATTAGGTGTAGATGCAATAGCCCCAGAACAAGGCCAGAGCATCGAGGTAGACTTCTAGCTATATACTCGTTACTTAGAGAGTTAGATAAATAAAAAGCCGGCAATTGCCGGCTTTTTACAATCTATATTTTATAGAAACAAAAATACTATTTTGCAACTTGAGCAACGATGCGCTCGAATGCCTCTGGAGACTCTTGTGCTATCTGTGATAGTACCTTTCGGTCTAGAGTTACTTCTTTCTTTTTGAGCTTGTCTATAAACTTACTATATGAGTGACCAAGGGCTCGTAAAGCAGCATTGATGCGTATTGTGAATAGGCGCCGGAAGTCACTTTTCTTCTTGCGTCTGTGGGCAAAAGCGTGGTTACCAGCATGTGCGATAGCTACCTTGGCCTCGCGCTCTTTATTGCTTCGGTTAAAGCGATAACCCTTAACTTGCTTAAGTGTGTTTTTACGACTTTTATTTGATGTTGTTCCTCTTTTTACTCTTACCATGTTTAGATTTTGTTATGAATGCTAATGAATTACTTAATCTTAATCCTGTAATTTTCTATAGAAAATTACAGGATACTTTAACTATACCCCTGCCAAGAATCGACGCTTAACTCTTTGACTTAACGTTAATTTACGTAGCTGTTTTTTAGCTAGTCTTTGTGTGCCTGTATTTTTAGAGTTAAAGTGACACTGGCCAACCTTGCGGGCAAGTACCTTGCCGTTTTTGGTTACTTTAATCCTTTTTTTGTAACTTTTATTTGTTTTCATCTTTGTTTTTTTCTACCTTTTGAAAATCAAATACAACCCCAGTGCCACTTTTATCAAGTTCTATGACTGTGGTAAGCCCTTTTGGACTTTTTTTGATTTCGTCGGCTATCTTAAACGATTCTGGGATAATTGCAAGGAATTTCTCAAGTCTATCCTTTAAAAATTTAAAGTCCATATATTTATAGCGCCCCCATAAGAATAAGTCTACCTTTACTCTGTCACCATTTGCCAGCCATAGGGCTATTTTACCCGCTTTTCTTTTAAGGTCATTTTCTCCGGTGCCTATTTTGACCTGTGCAACCTTGGTCTCTGTGCGGTGTTGCTTGGCCTTCATCTCTTTTGCCTTTTTCTTGGCTTCATAACTATACTTACCATAGTCGGTAATCTTGGCTACTGGAGGCTTGGCCTTAGGAGATATCTCTATAAGGTCTAGACCTTGTGCCCTTGCCTTGGCAATAGCGTCACGAGTAGTCATGACATCAAGGTTCTCACCTTCATTGCCTACTACACGCACCTCGGGTACGCGTATCTCCTCGTTTATTCTGACTCTGTCGTTATCTCTTGGCATTGTGCGCCCAAGCTTAGCATAATATGCTTAGTTTTGCACATGTAGCTTACCAATCTCAGTTGCCATAGCCTCAAGTTTGTGGGAGAGGTCTTTTATTACATCTAAATATTTTTCGGCATCTTGCTCTTTGAGCTGCCTTAGAGAGTTGCCTAATATTATAGCCAGTTGTTCTTCGTCTACTTTCTCACCACTAGCTGCCTTGATTCGTGCCACTATACTAGTAACGGTTTTAGTGTCTATGTCTGAATTCATATTAGTTATTGTCTGCAATTATAGCATCAACTGCCTCTAGTAATGGCTCGGCAGTAGATAAGTTTCGAATATCTTCGTCATCTAGCTCGGGTAACAGGCCAGACAGAGTCTCTAGTAAGGCTTTCGGTATACCAACTATTTGCTCATCTTTTCCACCTCCACCTAATCCGAATCTTTCAAACATAATATTTCAGTTAGTTTTTAATTATTTAATGTAGTATACAACTAATACAATATGGTTGCAATTATACAACTATTGTATATACTACGGCGCTATGACAACTAAGCAAATAAAAGTTACTATTACAACCCGTGAGGGTAACCCTAATTCTGTGCGTGCAGAGGGTGGTGTACCATCAGTATTATATGGTCCACAAGAGGAGGCAATGGCTATAAGTGTTAACGCTAAAGAGTTTACTAAAATATGGGCTGATGCCGGAGAGAGCACCATTGTGGTCCTTTCAGGAGTTGGAGAAGACAAGGAGGCTCTTATAAAAGGAGTACAATGGCACCCTCTTACAGATGAGGCCATGCATATAGACTTCTATGTGATTGAGAGAGGAAAGAAGTTGACAGTAAGCATACCGTTAGAGTTCGTAGGAGAGGCACCAGCAGAGAAGATTAATGGTGTAGTGACAAAGATACAGTACGAGCTAGAGATAGAGGTGCGTCCAAGTGATATACCACAGAGTATAGAGGTGGACCTTGCTAAGCTAGTAGACATATCTAGTGTTATAACAGTTGCAGACCTGAAGTTGCCAGAGAGTGCAGAGACAACACTAGAGAGTACAGACCCTATAGCTTCAGTTTCTGAGGCAGTAGAGGAAGACCTATCGGCGCCTGTTGGTGATGCTATGGCCGAGGATGAAGATGCTACAGAGGGTGAAGATTCCGACGCTAAAGATGGGGGAGACGATGGTGATAAGGCAGAAGGAGAGAAGACAGAAGAGTAAAATATTTCAACTTAATAAAGTATATAAAAGAGCAGTGCACACTGCTCTTTTATTTTGTATCTGTAAGAGAGTAACTTGCTACCACCCCTACAAGCATTATGATACCTAGTACACCAAACATATACTGCATTGGTATAAAGAACAGTATCAGCGAGCCAGACGCAGGTCCTATAATATAGGCAAGTGGACTAAGTATTCGGAACGCGCTTATAGTGTCTGTGTCTTTGTCATCAACGTGTTTAAAGAAGTATATCTCATTCATAACCTCTATGGTTGCGGCGCCAACTCTTGTGATGAACAATACTAGCATCCACAATGCGAAGTCTGCCGTTGTTATAAATGACAGAGCGTACACTGCTAAAGATAGGATTATAAAACCAGCTATTAAAAACTCTTTTTCACCGTAGCGCTTATCTGCGAAGTGACCAAGAGGCCACTCAAGTAATGCAAATGGTATAAGCATTACAGAAAACATAATTCCTATAGTAGATAGTGTAAATCCGATGTGCTGATGTAGGTATATAGTCATGTATATAACCATCCAAGCAAAGAAGAAACGTATAAGGAATTGAACAATGAATATGTTTCGTAAGTCACCATCTTTATACAATTCGTTAATTGTTGGCAATATACGTAACCTTTCGTAAGTTTGATTTTTAAAATCTTTAAACTCTCTACGTAGTAAAAACATAAATGGCAGCAGTAAAAATGCAGCAAGTGTATAGAGCTCGCTGAAACCAAGGTATTTAAGTATGAGTCCAGCTATAAATGGGGATACAACAAAAGCCAAATTAAGCATGGTGAGGAACGAGCTCCTGTCGCCACCGGTGTCACTCTCGCTCTCTGTGGTGGCCTCTAGTAGTATGTCTAGACCGTAAAATAATGGAACTCCTATTGCTAGCGAGAGTATAAAGAATATAACAGTCACCACAATGTTTTGTGCATGGCCTAAGCCTAGAAAGAGGAAGAATTCTAGAAAAGCAACCAACATTAATAATTTGTAAACACCAAAGGTGTTTAGTAGCTTAGGTAATAAATAGTAAACAAAAATACTTAATATAGACCCTATCACAAAAAGACCACCTAACCACTCGTCGGATATACCACGTGTTTCCAAAAAGCTAGCATTGAAGTACACAATCAGTGCTATATGAGCACCAAGTAAAAAGTTAAGAGCATATAGGGTGCCCATAGCGTGTCGTGACTTTAATAGGTGAGCTAACATCTGTGTATTATACAGCACTTTTATACTATAAGTGTTATACTTAAATGCCTATGTGTGGATTCAAAATAAAAACATTAGCGGTATTTATTATCAGTATTAGTCTCGGTTTGCCAACTTTTGTCAGTGCAGAAAAGACGGAAGCAGAGATAGAGGCAGAAAGGGTAAAGTTAAAAACTGAGATTGTTAATAAAGAGATGGAGATACAACGAGACCGTATTGAATTAATGAATAAGAAGGAAGAGAGACAGGGTTATGAGAGTGAGTCCGCTCTATTGAACAGTAAGATACGTAGAGCCAACCTCACAATAAGCAAGCGTAGGCTGGCTATAAAAGACCTTAATTATGAGATAGGTGATAAGGAGAACATAATAGCCTCTCTAGATGAGAAAGTTACAAGAGAGGAGGCAAGTTTAGGGCAGTTGATTAGAAAGACTAATGAGTATGATGACCTAAGCATGATAGAGCTTGTGCTTGGTGGTGGGAGCTTCTCTGAGGTATTTGTAGACTTAGACAGGTTAGGTTTTATAAAGTTGGCGCTTAGAGAGTCTTTTGTAGAGATATCTACTACCCAGAGTGGTCTTCGTTCTGAACAAAACAGTCTGGCTGAGGTACGCTCTGACCAGGAGGAACTTAGGATGATACAAGAAAGAGAGAGGCAGGACGTGATAGCAGACAAGAAGGCTAAAGACGCCTTGGCAAGTCGTGCTAAGAGTGAGGAGGGAGCTTATAAAGATACTATTAAAGAGAAAGAGCGAAGTGTCGCACAGATACGGGCAAAGTTATTTGCACTTAGAGACTCAACCGGGGGTGACGTGTCTTTTGGTACTATGTTGGGCTATGCTAAAGAGGCTAGTGCTCGTACAGATGTATCTCCAGCACTTATACTCGCCATCCTTACAGTAGAGACTAACCTTGGTAAAAATTTAGGTGTAGGCAAGTGGGATGAAGACATGCACCCGACACGTGACATGCCAGTCTTTTTAGAGATTGTGGCCGAGCTTGGCCTCAACCCTGATGACATGCCTATATCAGCAAGGCCGTGCTCAGCAGCTAAGCGTGAAGCGGCTGGTCCAGGTAATAGATGTGGCTATGGGTATGGAGGAGCTATGGGCCCAGCTCAATTCATACCATCTACATGGATACTTTATAAAGACAGGATAGCTCGTATGAGTGGACAGAATCCACCCAACCCATGGGACCCTCGTACAGCGGTGTTTGCCAACTCTTTACTAATGATGGACAACGGTGCAGACAAGGGCACACGTACAGCCGAGCACTTAGCGGCTGTGAGATACCTAGCAGGCTGGCGTAATGCTAAGAAGACTGAGTACTGGTGGTACGGAGACAGGACAATGCGCTTCCGTGACCAGTACGCTAAGGATATTGCCGCCCTCGAGGGGTAGTGGTATACTTTAGGATGCTCATTGAAAAGGAGAGAGACAAATGAAGCTTGATGTAACTTATGCCTCTTGTATTGGCAAACCACCTGAGTATCTAATATACCGAGTATCGGGAACACCTAAAAAAGCGTCACTGCCTTATATGCAAGGTGCTGTAAGCAGGGTTGAGTCTAAGGGGAAGTGATCTTTTGGTGACGATTTCCATGAATTCCGCACAAACACACATGAAGGTGTGTTTGAAATTGTTGTTAATGTAGGTATTACAAAAAAATATGGTGTTCACTGGAAGAGGTTTTGCCAGTGGATTCGTGACGGCGCTAAAGCCGACTAGCTCTTTCATATTCGGCCTTATGTGGACAAGGGGTTTTGTTACCTTTTTCTTATAAGGCCTTTTGTTTTGTTACATAACATTGCATAAGTACATTTTTTCTGTATAATTCTGCCACAATGAAAAAAGACATACATCCAGATAATTATCGTGAGGTAATCTTTAAAGACAATACAAGTGGTGAGAGCTTCTTGA
>Ga0256834_1002179_pt1 | contig 12565 bp, 12 predicted proteins | sample 4281140metaG_FD_190536 | JGI IMG/M metagenome (GOLD analysis project Ga0256834, IMG submission 190536) | Hydrothermal vent microbial communities from East Pacific Rise, Pacific Ocean - 4281-140 | ecosystem: Environmental > Aquatic > Marine > Hydrothermal vents | place: Pacific Ocean: East... | reverse complement strand
TTGGAGATAATATAAAAAATATCAAAGCAACATTAGATGGATTAGAGTTTGATTTAGAGATTCAAAATCAGATACACCACTTTAAAACACCTCTTTTAGGAGAGTTTAATGCTATAAATCTTGCTGTCTCTATCTTTGTAGCTAACAAACTTGGTATAAAAATAGAAGATATAAAAAAATCCATAGAAAATCTAAAACAGGTAGAACACAGACTACAAAAGATGGAAGTGGCTGGAAAATTGATTATTGATGATAGTTTTAATGGAAACTTAGAAGGTATGCTAAGCTCATATGAGTTATGCAAAACTTATAAAGGTAAAAAAGTCATTATTACTCCAGGGGTAATTGAGAGTGATTGTGAGAGCAATATAAAATTAGCTAAAAAGATTGATGAGATATTTGACACAGTGATTATCACAGGAAAGGTAAATGCAACTGTTTTGTATGAAAATATTAAAAAGGCAAAAAAGATACTTTTAACAGATAAAGCAAAACTTGAAGAGACTTTAGCTGAAGAGACTCTGCCAGGAGATTTGGTACTTTTTTCTAATGATGCACCGACATTTATCTAACACTAATTCCCTCGTCATAATATTGAGTTAATGGGTAGATAAAAAACTCAATAATTCTTCTCTCTCCTACCTTGAGTTCAGCTGTTGCACTCATGCCAGGAAGTATGTATCGTTTCTCTTCTTCAACCATCAGATATGTCTGTTGTAACTCTACAAATACCTCATAAACTAGCCCTAATTTTTCATCCATAATTGCATTTGAAGAGATTCGTTTCACCTTTCCATCTAAAAAGCCATATCTTTGATAACTAAATGTATCTATTTTTATAGCAACATCCATACCTAGATGAATAAACCCTATATCTTTATTTGCCACAATCGATTTTAACTGTATTGGTACATCTTTGGGGATTATAGTCATAAGCTTCTCAGCAGGTGAGACAACAGCTCCGATAGTATTTATCGCTATTTTTCCAACAATTCCATCAACAGAAGAGGTAATCACCTGTTTTTGTTTTTTAAAATCAATCGTATCAATCTCAGATTTAAGTGCTAAAAGTTCTTTCTGCTTTTGAGTTAAATTATTGTAAAGTTTGCTTTGAAAATTTTTAACTACAAGAGTCTTCTGTCTTTGAAACTCATTTAACTGCTCTTTTAATCTTCTTATCTCATAGGATTTTCTATTCATCTCGTTTTTTAGTGATAAATTCTCCTTTTGAACTTTATAATACTCATCTTTAGCGATAATGTCTAAAACAGTTTTAAGTCTTTTTTGTTCTTTTAATCCCATATTATAGAGTCCATATGCTCTATTTTTATCAACTTTTATTGCATTTATCTCTTCATTTACCTGATTTATTTGCTCATCAATTCTTGCACGCTCTTCACTTATCATCTCCTTTTCACTTCTATACATTCCCTCTATAATTCCTGTAATATTTGGGTCAATATTTGGATCTGTTAAAAATTCTCTCCCATGTATAAGTGATTCTAACTTTTTAGTTTCAAGCTCTAAGATAGTTAAAGTCCGTCTTTTAGCTTCGATATTTGTCTCTTCTACAGTTGGATCTATCTCTATCAAAGGAGCCCCTTTAGATATAGAATCACCCTCTTTAACAAATATTTTTTTTACAGAGCCACCTATTAAAGATTGTAAAGTTTTTACATTTCCAATAGGAATAGCTTCACTCCTTGCACTTATAACTACATCTGTTTTTCCTATAAAAAGCCAAGCCACAGCAATAGCCATAAAAATTAAAATTGTCCATAAAATCTTTCTACCAAGAGGACTGATAGGCTCATCTTCTATCTCAACTAAATGTGGTTTAAACCTACTTTTATCTTTTATAGATTTAGTGTTATGATCTTCAAATTCCATCTATACTTCTTGTTGGGTATATAGATGATGGTAATACCCTTTTTTTGCTATTAACTCTTCGTGTTTTCCAGCCTCTACAATCTTTCCTTTATCAAGTGCTATGATGACATCACACTCTTTTACAGTTGATAAACGATGGGCAATTATAATTGTTGTTCTTCCCTCTTTTATTTTTTTAAGATTTTGATTTATAATTTTTTCTGACTCATAATCAAGTGCAGAAGTCGCCTCATCAAAAATAAGGATTTTTGGATTTGTGATGAGTGCTCTAGCGATTGCAATTCTCTGTTTTTGTCCACCTGAGAGTGATGCTCCTCTCTCACCAACCTCTGTATCATAACCCTCTGAAAGTTCAGTTATAAAACTATCTGCTCCAGAAACTCTAGCAACTGCGATAATCTGATCCATTGAAGCATCTGGTTTTGCTAAGGATATATTCTCCTTTATTGTACCAGCAAAAAGAAAATTTTCTTGAAGTACCACACCTATATGGTGGCGAAACCATTTTGGATCAAAATGTCTAATATCAACACCATCAACATAAATAACACCTTCACTAGGAATATAAAGCCTCTGCATAAGTTTTGTCACCGTACTCTTACCACTTCCACTTCTCCCAATAATACCTACACTCATGCCAGCTTTTATGCTAAATGTTAAATCATTAATTACATTAGATGCATTTGGATTATAAGAAAATCCTACATTTTTAAAGACAATTTCACCTTTTATTTTATCAAGTGTAATTGCTTTATCACCACTTTTTTCTGGTGGAGAGTTTAAAATATCTCCTAATTTATCAACTGATATTAGTGTTTGCTGAAACTCATTCCAGAGATTTACAAGCCTTAGTATTGGAGCTGAAAATTGATTAGCAAACATTTGAAATGCGATTAATTGACCAACTGTAAGTTCATTGTTTATAACTAGCTTTACTCCAAAATAGAGTATACAGATAGTCATAAGTTTTTGAAGCATTGCAGAAAAACCACCTAGTGTAAATCCAAGATTGCTAAGCTTAAAACTTGCTTCAACATAATTTGCTAATTTATCTTCCCAACGCTTTTGCATAGCACCTTCAAGTGCTAATGATTTTATAGTTTCAGCTCCAGTAACTGATTCAACTAAAAAGGCATTTGATTCAGCACCCATATGAAATTTCTCTTCAAGCTTTCGCCTAAGATTTGGAGTAGTGAAAAAATAGATAGTAGCTATAACAGAAACAAACCCAAGTGCGATGAGTGTAAGTTGTGTACTATATAGAAACATAACAGCTACAAATACAAAGCTAAATAGTATATCTAAAAGTACAGTTATGGATTTATTTGCGATAAAGGCACGAATTTGATCAAGTTCACGAACACGAGCTATAATATTACCAACTTTTCGACTTTGAAAATAGACAAATGGCAAAGAGAGAAGATGATGAAATAGCTTTGATCCAAGTTTTGCATCAATTTTAGATGTTGTATGAACAAAAACATAGTTTCGCATAAGATTAAGTAAAAAATCAAACAGAGTTACCGCCAAAAATGCAACCGCCAAAACATCCAAAGTTGTCATAGAGTGATGAACAAGTACTTTATCAAGAATTACCTGTGTAAAAAGTGGGGTTACCAAACCAAAAAGCTGTATAACAAATGAAGCCATTAATACTTCAGCAATCACTTTTTTATACTGTAATATCTGATCTAAAAACCATCCAAAACCAAATCTAACCTGCTGAGAAAGCATGCGATGTTTAAGAACAATTGTTTTACCATTGAAATTCTTATGAAACTCTTCATATGTAACTGTAACTGTTTTTTTATCAACAGGATTAAATATCAATAACTCTTTTGCATCTTTATTTACTTGTAAAATAGAGATAAATGTTTTATCTTTCATCTGGGTAATAAGTGGCATTGGGTAGTTTTCGACTAATTTTTCTAATGATAGTTTTTTAATTGAAGCTCGAAAGCTCTGCTTTTTAGCAATTCTTGTCAACTCTTCAATACTTGGCTCAACACCATCTTCTAATGCATACTCTTTTGCGATTGCTCTACTATCTATCGCAACTCTATTTAAACTACCAGCAATCTCAAGTGCAATTAATGCTGTATGCATGATTTGTATCTCTTAAAGATTATATGGTAATTAGTCAACTTTTTTACTCTTTATATTTAAATTACAGTAGAATATCTTTTTTAAACTTAAAAATACAAATTATTTTAATTATTTTAATAAATTTTTAAATATATTAAACTTTTAACTTACTAATTCACTCATAATTTCTTCATAAACTTTATCGATCACCTTTAATCTAAAATCCAACTCTATTTTAATTCTCTCCATCTCAACTTCAAAAATCCGCATAGAACTTACTTTGCCTACAGCTTCAAGGCGAGTAAGCATCTCTTTTTGTTCACCATACTCACCAATAAGCCTACCCTCCTCTCTTAATATCTTATCAATTGACTCTTTTAAAAGTTCTCTCTTTTGCTCTTTAGCTATAAAATCTAACTTCTCATACCTATACTGCTCAATAAGCTTCTCTACCTCTATTTTTGCCTGTTCAACTACTTTATCGGTCTTAGATCCATCAAATATAGTCCATTTGACTTTTATACCAAAACGCCAATTATTTCTCTCTAACTCTCTTAAGGCTCTAGATAAACTATCTTTATCAGAGCCATAAAGTCTATATTCACCACTCACATATAGTGCTGGGAGATGATCTTTTCTAAGAAGTTCTATCTCTTTTAACTTTTTCTTCAACTGTAATTTTAAATTTTTAGCTCTCATACTCTGCTCGTAAGCAAGTGGTTTAGTTTTTTTAGGCTCTAACATATCAAGTTTAGATGCTTCACTATCTAATGAAATAGTAGTTAAAATTTCGATATTTTTAAGTGCTTCCATCTTGTTAAGTCTCTGCTGTACTATCTCTTTTTCAAGATTTATAATAGATATCTTTTTTTGTATTAAGTCTGTTTTTGCTATCTTTCCTACTTCATAAAGCCTTCTGCTACCATCAAAAAGACTGTTTTGCAGAGATAAAATTTTCATTTTATGAATAATATGCTCTTGTGCTTTTAATGCACTAGTATAACTATAAAGAAGCTCTTTAGATATACTTTCTTTCTCTAAACTTAACTCACTTTTTACTATCTCAACATCTGATTGAGCCAATTTAGCTTTTAAACCCGTAGCCCCAAATCTATAAAGCTCATAATCAAAATTTATATAAAGTGAGTTTCTATAATCTGAAGAACTAGGATAACTAGCTCCTCCTATATTTGCAGTAGAAGTTCTTGAATAACCATGATAATATTCATGATCATAATTTAATGATATTTTTGGATAGTACTCATTTTTAACAATATCTACATTTGCCTCAGTAAATTTTACATCATGTTTTTTAAGAATTATTTTAGCAGAACTCATTAGTGCATCATCTAACAAATTCCAAAAACTTATATCAACTTTAGCACTATTTGATATCTCCTCTTTTTGTATCTGTTCATCATACATATACTTAATAATTTTAACTTCACCTACCGACTCATCATCAGAAACTTCAATCGTTTCAGAAATTTCAATAATCTCAGCATCTGGATAACTATGTAAAACATCACTATCTTGCATAATTTCTAAAGAACCTTCAGCAGTCTTCTCTTGATAGACTGCATCTTGCACTACATCACCATTACCAATTGCTTCAATTTTTTCCAATACAACAGAATACTCTGGAATATCATCAAAACTGTCTGCATATAAACATAAAGAGAAAAAAGTCACTAAAACAATATACCGCACAAACACTCCAACCACAAAGATAATCAGTCAAAGAGAGTACATTGTTTTAACTTGTAATGTACTCATTTTCTTAAAATAGTTTTATAAATTAATAAATATTAAAATTATTTTCATTAGACTTGTTGTGAAATAATATTCTTTAGATGCAATAACTATTTTGATATTAATCTCTAAACCATATTAAGCTAAAATACTTCTCATGAAAAAAGAACAAAAAGAAAATTTCATATACGACAGAAGCCTAAGAGACCTCTTTCAAGATATCCCAAAAACACTCATAAAACTCCTAGTAGGCAAAGAGATAAAAGAGATACTAGATATAACTTTTCCAAAAGTACAAGAGAGAAAAGTAGACCTATTAACAAGATTAGAAGATGATACCCTCTTTCACTTAGAGATACAATCAATAGAAGATAAAAATATGCCAATAAGAATGCTAAAATATACTTCACTAATCTACGAAAGATACAAACAATTTCCACAACAGTTAGTTCTATATGTAGGAGAGAAAAAACTAAATATAAAAAATGAAATAAAAACAAAAAATTTAGTGTATAATTACGAAGTAAGAGATATAAGAGAATTTGATTGTGAAATACTTATAAAAAGTGATCATATAGCAGATAATATCATAGCCTTGCTATGTGATATAAAAGATATAGATAAGTTTTTCAAAAGATTAAATAAAAAATTAAGAGATTTTAGTCCAAAAACAAGAGAAGATTACCTAAGAAAAGTCTTCTATCTTTTAAAACTAAGACCAGAGTTAAATGAACAATATGAAAAAAACCAAAAGGAGATAAAGATGCCATTTGTAATAGATTTAGAGAGTGATCCGATATATAAAAAGGGTGAAGAGAAGGGTATTGAGAAGGGTATAGAAAAAGGTATTGAAAAGGGTATTGAGAAGGGTATAGAAAAAGGTATTGAAAAAGGCAAGTTAGAGGGTAAATTAGAAGAACAAAGAGCCATAGCTATAGGTTTACTAGATGTATTAGACGATAAAACAATAGCCGAAAAAGTTGGATTAAAACTGAAAGAGGTAAAAAAATTAAGAAAACCATAAAAAATTTCTTCACAAAATATTGCAACGATATACAAATAAATAGACCTGTTGTAAATAAGGAAATATAAAATATGCAAAACTATATAAGCTTATATGACAATACCTTTTCAAAAGAGGATTGCCAAAACCTTATAGATAAATTTGAAAGATACAGCTCTTTTTTTGACTTCAAAAAAGTACATGCTTCAGATGGCTGGCATATGCAATTTACACAATTGCATCTATCTAATCACGATGAGTTTTTTAAAGAAAGCGAAAAACTCAAGGCTATTTTTTTAAAAGGAATTGCTACCTACAAAAAAGAGTATAAAATTCAACCTCATCAATGGTCTACACAGTTTCAAATGGAACCTTTGCGAATGAAACGATATCTCCCAAATACCAATGATATGTTTGATGAGCATGTAGAGGTGACTAACTTGCAAACAGCTAAACGGTTTTTGGTTGCTCTTATCTATCTAAATGATGACTTTGAAGGTGGAGAGACAGACTTTGTACAGTTAGATGTAAAAATTAAACCAAAACAAGGAAGTATGGCTATTTTCCCTGCAACATGGAGCTGGCTACACAAAGGGCATCCTGTAAAAGGTAAAAACCCTAAATATTTTGTAGGTACACTTTTGCACTATGTTTGAGATAAAAAAACATAGCCCTCTATTGCCTAGTTTATAATTGTTTTAGCAAAAATATTTGAATGGTTTAAAAAAGTAAATGGAAGAACACAACTAAAATAGAAAAATATTAACGATAATGCAAATCTAACACAAAGACACACTTAGATGATGTTTTTTGGTGTCTTGATGGGAAGCTCCATAATGGCTGTAGTGGATTTTGGATTTATGATATAATCTACCAAATGATGGTGTTTAAGGATTAAAATGAAAACTGTGAAGGTAGTCTCTTTGACAAAAAAAGATATTTTAAATTATTTAGATATCCATAGAGTAGATTTAAGAGATAGATTTGGGGTAGTTAAGATTGGACTTTTTGGCTCGTTTTCTAGAGATGAACAAAGAATTGATAGTGATATAGATCTTGCTATAGAGCTAGAAAAAGATAAAAAAAATATTCGCATTTTTTTTGGTTTAAAAAGAGAGCTAGAAAAAGCTTTTGGAAGAAAAGTTGATCTTGGTATAGAAAGCTCTTTAAAACCTATTGCAAAAAAATTTATACAAGATGAGATAATCTATGTCTAAAAGAGATATCAAGCTTTATTTACAAGATATATATGATTCTATATTGGCGATAGAAGAGTATGTTAATGGCATGAAAGTTTGTGAGTTTAAAAATGATCGTAAAACATATAGTGCCACTATTAGGGAGTTTGAGATTATTGGTGAAGCTGTTGGTAATATCATAAATGAAGAGATTATTAAGAAACATAGTAAAGTATCTTGGAGAGATATAAAAGATTTTAGAAATATTTTAATTCATGAGTATTTTGGTGTTGATTTTGAGATAGTTTGGAATACTATATTTGAAGATTTACCACAACTAAAAACTACAGTATTTAATATTTTAGAAAAACATTAAAAGTCAATTTTTAAAACCTTTTTTCATTTGATATAATCCTTAGTATGAAGCTTGTAACTTATGATAAAAATAATAACGGACAGATAGACGGCATAAATGAAATATTTGGAAATTTAAATGAAAATGGATTTGAAGAGATAAAAAGACTCATAGACTCTAACAGTGATAACAAGATAGATAGAAAAGATGAACTATTTTATAGATTAGAGACTTGGAATGATTTTAACCAAGATGGAAAAGTTCAAGATGGAGAGTTAAAAAGTCTTCACGAGGCAGGAGTAAAGTCAATAGACTTAAACTATGTCTCAACAAACATAGACTTAAATGGAAATCTTTTAAGTGCAGCTAGTAAATATACAGATAGTGATGGTAACAAAGAGTTAGCAGCTGATATACAATTAAATGCAGATTTAAAAGATACAAAAGTAGAGATAGGAGATATACCAAACTTTACTATAGATGAGAGTACTAGAGAGTTACCTCAATTTAAAGGGAGTGGATTAGTCTATGATACCATCATCAAATACAACATAGATCCTGAATTTAAAGCAGTTGCACAAGACCTTACTACAGATATGGCTAAAACAGCAACAGAGTTTGATAACTTTATAGATCATTCAGGTTATACAGCATTTGTAAATGAGATGCAAGAGAGATATAGTGTAGATAACTTCCAGATGGCAGAGACGGATAAAAAAGCTTGGATAGTAGAGAGGTTTGAAGCAACGAATACAGTTACAAGTCGGATAGAAAACTATTATCATGAGAGCTTAAATGGTGGAAGAGTACCAGCTAGACCTACTACAAATAACACAAACCTAACAAACAAATACAACTTCTTAGCTCAAAAACTAGAGAGTAGCTTTGCTCTTCAATCTATCTTTAAAGATACTCTCTCTTCTATAGAGTATGATATAGAAGCAGCTAGCTTTACAGTAACAGACCAAACAGCACTTCAAAATGAAACGATAGCTTATTTTAATGACAATAGCAAAACCTTAGAAGAAAAACTCTACTTAGCCAAAGTGATGCAGATGCAACAAGGTGGACTTGAGTTTGATAGAAACAATATAGTCAAAAATATAAACAATGGCATCCCACAAGAGCTTATAAGAGATGTATATGCAGGAAGTAGTGTAGCAATATTTGAAAACAGATCTAACTATGATACTAAAGAAGTGATAGTAGGCAATAGTGAAGATGAAGTTACATATCACCCAAAACTTTCTCGAAAAAATCGAATCTAATTATAATTATGGTATAATTTAGACATGATATTTGAATATTATGAACATAAAAGCAGTATAAACAAAGAAAAACATGGAATTGATTTTCAAGAAGCTCAAAAATTATGGGAAGACCCGTATGCTTTTGAATTACCATCTCCACAAAGTGAAGATGAAGAAAGGTTTTTAGTTTTAGGAAAAATTGATTCTAAAAATTATACAGCTATTATTACATACAGAGATAAAAATATTAGAATTATATCTGTAAGAAGATCAAGAGATAAGGAGAAGAAACTTTATGAAAGCATCAGAAATAGATAAAATATTTGATGAAAATCAAGAAGATGTATTAGACTATTTTGATACATCAAATATTAAAATGATAAACGAAGAGCCAAAGAGAGTAAATATTGATTTTCCTAGTTGGATGATACAGTCATTAGACAAAGAGGCAAAACATATTGGTGTAAGCAGACAAGCTGTTATAAAGATGTGGTTAGCTGAAAAACTGCAAAGTTTAAATTCTCAAGTGGCTTAAGTGTCGGATAAGAACATCACCTCACGGTAACATTCTCTCCTAAGAACCGTGCTTGCGACTTTCATCGCACACGGCTCAAGCATCGATAGCTAAAACTTTGCGAGATTTAAGGGCAATCCACCGTTTAAGGAAATAGTCATCATAGATTTTATCAAATGGATTTGCTTCTGCTCTTATTTTAATATGTTTTACAAGTGGAGTACTTGTAAGTACAAAAACAGATTTATCTCCATCATTTAAAGTTTCGATTTTGTAGTTTTGAAAAGGTTTAAAATATTTGTGATAATACTTTATAGTCTGCCTCCTCTTATGAACTCTTTTTACCCAATTTAGTGATTTGTACCAAATGTATTTGTCAAGAGCAGAAAATATCTTTTTACTGTTAACAAACCTATAGTAGTTTCCCCATCCTCTAATAACAGGATTTAGTTTTGCAATTAAAACTGTAAGTGAGGAAGCTCTATACTTTTTAAATATCTGTTTGATTTTATACTTAAAAGCTTTGATACTATCTTTGCTTGGTTTGACAAGTAATTTACCATCAGAATATTTTCTGAAATTAAAACCTAAAAAATCGTATCCCTCATATATATTAGTGATATGTGTCTTCTCTTTTGAGAGTTTTAATCCTCTTTGGTTTAGAAATTGTTCTATATCATATTGAAGAGTTCGTAATACTTTGGGATTATTCCCTGTTACAACAAAGTCATCTGCATACCTTATGAAGTTAAACAATATAGTATTACGATATAGTTGAACTCCATAGACTTAAATGGAAATCTTTTAAGTGAAGCTAGTAAATATACAGATAGTGATGGTAACAAAGAGTTAGCAGCAGATATACAACTAAATGCAGATTTAAAAGATACAAAAGTAGAGATAGGAGATATACCAGGTTTTACTATAGATGAGAGTACAAGAGGACTGCCTCAGTTTAAAGGGAGTGGATTAGTCTATGATGCTTTTATCAAATACAACATAGATCCTGAGTTTAAAGCAGTTGCACAAGACCTTACTACAGATATGGCTAAAACAGCAACAGAGTTTGATAGCTTTATAGATCAGTATTCAGGTTATACAGCATTTGTAAATGAGATGCAAGAGAGATATAGTATAGATAACTTCCAGATGCAAGAGGCTGATAAAAAAGCTTGGATAGTAGAAAGATTTGAAGCGACAGATACAGTTACAAGTCGGATAGAAAATTATTATCATTTGAATTTAAACAACAATGGAAGAGTACCAGCTAAAGCCGTTACAGATAATGCAAACCTAACAAACAAATACAACTTCTTAGCTCAAAAACTAGAAAGTAGCTTTGCTCTTCAATCTATCTTTAAAGATGCACTCTCTTCTATAGAGTATGATGTAGAAACTGCTAGCTTTACAGTAACAGACCAAATAGCACTTCAAAATGAGACGATAGCTTATTTTAATGACAGTAGCAAAACCATAGAAGAAAAACTTTATCTAGCACATGTTATGCAGATGCAACAAGGTGGACTTTCATATAACATAGATAATATCACAAAAGAGATAGATAGCAACATCACACAAGAAATGGTAAGAGACATCTATATAGGGAGTGATGTAGTACTGTTTGAAAACAGATCTAGCTATGATACTAAAGGATTGATAGTAGGCAGTAATGAAGATGAGTTTATCAAAACAGAAAATGTTAAAAACAAAATCTTAGCAGGTGGTGGTGATGATAAGATTTTATCTGGAGATAAAAGTAATGTTTTTTACTTTAGAAGAGGTGATGGTACAGATACTATATATGACAAAGGTGGATATGAAAAACTTATAAATAGTTCAAGTAGTGTTAACAATAGTTACACAAAAAAATTAGCCTGATAAAAAGATAAAAAAACTTGCCTTAGAAATATTTTTTGGCTACAATTATAAGTTATAATCATACCTTTCGGGAGCGTTAGAGATTCTGTGTCAATCCGATAGAATACAATATTCAAAAGGATTAAGATATGGAAATAAAGATAGACACAGAAATGATTATAGAACAAATACGAGAGGGTAAATCATTAGGAGGCAAGGATGGTGCTTTTGCACCACTTATCAAACAAATTACAGAGCTAGCATTACAAGCAGAGCTAGAGACTCATCTCTCCCAAGATTTACAAAGAAACCGAAAAAATGGTAAAACTAAAAAGACCATGAAAAGTGAGATAGGAGCCTTTGAGCTTGAAGTTCCTAGAGATAGGAATGGTAGTTACGAACCTCAAATAATAAAGAAGAATCAGACTCATATGAGCGATCAAATAGAGAAAAAGATGTTGTCACTATTTGCTTTAGGTAATAGTTATTCACAAATAACTGAGCATATTGAAGAGATATATGGTATAGGCTTTTCAAGTGCGGCTATTTCTGCAGTAACAGATAAGATCATACCATTACTTACAGAATGGAAAGAGAGACCACTACAAGAGGTTTATCCATTTGTATGGCTAGATGCCATACATTATAAGGTAAAAGAGGATGGGAAATATATATCTAAAG